>Ga0172370_10005201_pt1 | contig 16916 bp, 15 predicted proteins | sample LakKiv5m_FD_114538 | JGI IMG/M metagenome (GOLD analysis project Ga0172370, IMG submission 114538) | Freshwater microbial communities from Kabuno Bay, South-Kivu, Congo - kab_022012_11.5m | ecosystem: Environmental > Aquatic > Freshwater > Lake | place: Democratic Republic of the Congo...
CATCAGCTAAGTAAGTTGTATTGTATGTTTTAACTCGAAAAGGGCGCTCGGAAAGAGAGACTTCGGTTGCTGTATCGTATTCGATACTTGTGCCGAATCGCTCGGCTTGCTTTTGGAAAAGTTGTACTAGTTCTGAGCCTCCTACACCCTCAGGAAAACCAGGATAGTTATCTACCTCATAGGTTAAAGAAACTTGTCCGCCTAATTCCATCCCTGTCAAAACAACAGGTTCCAAATCAGCTCTGGCTGCATAAAGAGCCGCTGCTAGTCCAGCAGGACCAGACCCGATAATAAGTACTTTCACAGGGGTTTCTTCTTGACCAGCACTTGAGCTGGAGATTTCATTAAAGCTTAAATCCATTTTTTGCCTCGTTATTATTAGTTTTGCTGACTATGAGATGCTTTTCTGTGGTTTAAAGTTACATAATTTATATAAAAAATTTGTTAATTTGTGCGAAGTGTTTTATTCCTGTCATAAAGGATGAGTTGTCAGACAATCGTAAAAATCTTTTACTATGACACTTTGAAAAAAAACAAAAAGTGCTCAAATAGGAGCACTTTTTGGTTCAAATTTTATCGACGATTTTTATCGTAATTTGATTTTCTGCGGTTTCCGGATCTATCTCCGCTTTGTCTATTACCAGATTTCGAACCACCTCCAGGTCGATCGCGATCCGCTGCTTCTTCTGCTGTCCAACCTTCTAGCACAGCTTGTCGAGAAAGGCGTATCCGTCCTGTTTCATCGATGTCGGTTACCATAACCGTAATCTCATCACCTCTCCGGACAACATCTTCTACTTTATTTACTCGTTGTGTGTCCAATTGAGATATATGAACCAATCCATCAATATTGGGGAGAATCTCAACAAAGGCTCCAAAATCAGTTATTCGAACTACTTTTCCGGTGTAGATTCTTCCTATTTCAGCAGATTCGGTTAAAGCTTCAATTTGCTCTTTAGCCCTAATCGCACTGTCTCTATCCGTGGTGGCGATAAAAACTGTGCCATCTTCATCGATATCGATTTTAGCGCCAGTTTCTTCTTGGATGGCTCGGATAATCTTACCGCCTGGTCCGATTACCGCACCAATTTTTTCAACAGGAATTTGGATCACTTCCATGCGAGGAGCATGATTCTTTAGATTGGGATTAGGAGCTGGAATAGTCTCCATCATCTTATCTAAAATGAAAAGGCGTGCTGATTTTGCTTGTTCTAACGCTTTGGACATAATTTCAGAAGTAAGTCCTTTAACCTTAATATCCATCTGTAAGGCGGTTATTCCTAGGGTAGTACCAGCAACCTTAAAATCCATATCTCCAAGGTGATCTTCGGTTCCAAGGATATCTGTAAGAATGCGATAATTATCACCTTCTTTTATTAATCCCATCGCTACTCCGGCTACAGGGGCTTTGATTGGTACCCCCGTATCCATCAATGCTAACGTTGATCCACAAACAGATGCCATTGAAGAAGATCCATTAGAGGAGAGTACCTCGGAGACGAGGCGTAATGTATAGGGAAATTCTTTTTCAGGTGGAATGACTGGCATTAGAGCTCTCTCAGCTAAGGCGCCATGTCCTATCTCTCTCCGTGATGTTCCACGTAAGGGGTGTGTTTCTCCGACACAAAATGGTGGGAAATTATAGTGATGAATATAGCGTTTATAATCCGAAGGGGTGAGGTTATCGAGTTCCTGTGCTTCGCGTGGAGTTCCCAGGGTCGCTAAGGTGAGTACTTGTGTCTCGCCTCTCGTGAAAAGACCCGAACCATGTGCACGTGGGCTAACGTTAACTTCGCACCAAATTGAACGAATATCTGTTAATGAGCGTCCATCGATTCGCATCCCTTTCTCCAAGATACGGTTCCTTACTAAATTTTTAAGGGTTTCTTCGAATATCTCAACAACATCTTTAGATATTGTTTCGTCTTCAGATGCAAATTCTTGAATAGCCTGGGAGCGAAGTTCGTCTAGGGCGCCATAGAAAGAGGCTTTCTCATAAGTTTGTTCAAGAATTTGTTGGATCGGATTCTGAAGATAGGCATTTACGGATTGGGTTAGCATATCATCAATTTGGTGGATATCATACTTGCGTTTGGTTTTTCCGATTTCATGAGCCATTTTTTCCTGGATATCAATGATTGGCTGTAAGGACTTATGTCCAAATTCCAAAGCGGATATCATTATTTCTTCTGAAATAATATCCGAAGAAGATTCAACCATCAAAATAGCTTCTCGAGTTCCAGCAATACGCAGGTTTAACTTCGAATTCTCAAATTGATCAAAAGTTGGGTTGGCAATGAGCTGATCGTCGATCAATCCAACTCGTACAGCGGCAATTGGTCCTTCCCAGGGGATATCTGAGACCATTAGTGCAGCGGATGCTGCGTTGATAGCCAAAATATCCATCGGGTTATTTCCATCTGTGGATAAGGAATAGATGATAACTTGAACCTCATTCCGTAAATCTTTTGGGAAAAGCGGTCTTAGTGGTCGATCGGTCAATCGTGCAGTAAGAATCGCTTCTTCACCAGGTCTGCCTTCGCGGCGGAAAAATGAACCTGGTATTCGTCCTCCTGCGTACATACGTTCTTCATAGTCAACCGTTAATGGGAAAAAATCTGTCCCTGGACGGACATCCTTGCTCATAGTTGCAGCAGCCAATACCATACTATCGCCATATTTTAGGGTTACTGCTCCTCCAGCTTGACCAGCTAATTTTCCTGTTTCGAACTCGAATTGTCTACCTGCGAGTTCAACGGTATATCGGTACACTTCTTTTTTCATTAGTTTCTCCTAAACTTAGTTCGCCAGGTTAGGGACTGAGAACCGATGACAACTAGTTTTTTCTTTTTTGTGGTTGTCTACGCTCTTCAATACCCAACCGGCGATTAACGTGATAATTATTAACCATTAATTTGCCATTATAGATTCAACATATGAATCTGCATGGCAGTTCAAATTACAGAATCTTTTCCTTTTTTCTTTTTCATCATGAACAGATTTTTTTAATTCCTTTGCGTTCATGCCCCCATAAACAAGGTCTTTAGACACGATTGCAGAGGAATTATTACCATGGTTCCATTTATGGAATTTGCAAAAAAAGAGCAGATGGGAGACCTGCACGCCATCTACTCAATAGCATTGCTTACTTTCGGCGAATATTCAATCGATCAGTTAATGCCATATATCGGGCAAAATCGTTTTTCCTAACATATGCAAGTAGCCTTCGTCTTTGTCCAACCAACTTTAATAATCCACGGCGAGATGATTCATCATGCTTATTTACTCGGAGATGGTCCGTGAGTTGGTTGATCCGATTTGTTAGTATAGCAATCTGCACTTCTGGTGAACCTGTATCGTCTTTATGACGGGCAAATTCTTCAATTACCTTTCTTTTATTTTCTTTTGTAATAGACATTGACTTCTGTATACTCCTTTCGTTTTTTTTACACAGGTCTCCATACTCGCAGCAGAAATTTATATTTACCACGAGTTGGTCTAGTCAAAGCTTTATAATTATACCAAAGAGATTAAGAGCAAGCAAGAGCGCATTTTTTTTGTTAATAACGTCATTTCAACCTCTTTGTTTTCGAGACAGTTTTTTGAGGTTCGCTCCAATTTCTACAGGGAATTCATTTAATAATTGTCGAATGATCCATGCGGTGTCAATTGCATTCGGGGCAGTTAGATTTTGTTGGAGAAAAAAAGTTGTTTCTGAAGGTGAAATATGCGCCAGTGAGGTTAATAAATCTAATAGGTCTGGTTTTATTGCGGGTGGAGATGATCTTACAAGGGGTTGAACCATCTTAAAGATAATAGGAAGATTTTCAAAATGATTATCTTGGATAAGAGGAAGTAAAGCCCGCAATCCCATTTGAATATGAAAGTTATCTTTACCTTTAATCCAGTCGGAAACAAGTTTTGTGTATAACTTTGGATGCTCCGTTCGAATTTTTGTTAGCGAAAACCGAAGGAGGGGATCTAATAAAGAGGGATCGAGATCTGTATTCATCTGCGACTGGATGCGAGAGATGATTATCTCCGGAGGGTTGGGAGGAATTTCCCCTAATAAGTAAATGGCAAGCAGTTGAAATTCAAAGTAAGATTCTTCCCATAGTCGATCACATAGTGCAAGCCCTTCAGCAGGGTTTTCTCGGCATGATGGAGCGATTTCTAATAAAACTTGTTTTAATATAGGTGGACGAATATTATAAGTTTTGATTAATGGAGGTGGAGATCCAGATTGTCCAGGCTTTCGAGTCCGGTCGGCATAATATTCCAATAAATAATGCAAGCTTCGAACGAAGGCTCCTGGATTATTAAAATGCTCCGCTAACATATGGGCTTGTTTTCTTAATCGGGCTGGTTGGATAGCTGGCATGATTATAAATGTTTTATTGAAACAAGGGAACTTTTCATTTATTTTCTTCAGCCCAATCTCTTTGATAATTTTGTTCGAGTTTAGAAATAATTGCATCCTCTAAATCGATCTCAGCAAGTTGTGATATCTGCAAGAGATAGAGAGCAACATCGGCTAATTCCAAAGCTAGACTTTCTTTGTCCTTTAATTCTTCAGTCCATTGAAAGTGTTCTAAAACCTCTGCTGATTCCAAACAAAGTGAGATTGCTAAGTTCCGGAATGTCTGTTTCTTTGGACTGTCTTTCTCATACCAGCCTTTGGAATAAACAAAATCGTGCATGATTTGAGTGAGTTGTTTGATGTTCATCGGTTTGATTATATAAAGCAATTCTATATCAGTCAATTAGGATCGTTTTTATAGCCGCTAGAGCGGATTCTCTTTGTTCTTGGTGCCAACCCTCCTCATTTGCCATTCGTTTCAGGTGGGTGATGACTGCTTCTCTTTCAGCTTCATCAAGTTCGCAAAAAGCTTCTCGAATTAGCATTTCATCGCGCGATAAAATTCGGTTCCATAGGTTTTCTATATTGTTGGTTTCTTGTTCATTTATCATTTATACGCTCCGACTACGAAATGATATTTTTCTTGTTCTTATCTTTTGTTTGCTAAAAAAATTATTGATTTTGGATTAGAATATCTTATAAAGAGAGTATTACTAGTCTGGAAAAATATTGTATGCATATTATTTTAACGCATGAACAGGCAGATTTTGATGCATTAGCTTCTCTATTGGGTGCATATTTGATGAACGAGGTCGCGGTTCCAGTTTTACCGCGTCGGCTAAATAGAAATACACGTGCCTTTCTCACCTTATATGGTATGGACTTGCCTTTCATAGATCCCCGTGATTTACCGAAAGAGACGATTGATAGAATAACTTTGGTGGATACACAGTCTTTGGTTAGCATAAAAGGCATTTCAGAAGATGCTGAGGTAAATGTTATAGATCATCACCCATTGAAAGAAGGATTACCAGATAGTTGGAATGTGAAAACAGTTGAGATTGGCGCGACTACCACTTTGCTTGTTGAAGCAATTCAAGAACGTAATGGTATGTTAGGTATGATACAAGCCACTTTGCTTTTGTTGGGCATCTATGAAGATACAGGCTCTCTCACCTATACTCGGACAACATCTCGTGATGTTAGAGCAGCGGCATATTTACTAGATCGTGGTGCAAGCTTGGATATTGCTGCTAGATTCTTGAATCACCCTTTGACTCATGAACAACAAGAACTTTATGATCGTTTACGAGAAAATACTCAACATTATTTAATTCATGGTCATACAGTATTGATTACATGTGGTGATGCTCAAAATGTTGATGAAGAACTCTCCTCTGTAGTACACAAATTGCGCGATTTGCTAGATCCGGATGCTCTGATCGTTGTTGCTAAAACAGGAGGAGGCGTACAAATGATTGCTCGGTCGACTAGTGATAATATTGATGTCTCCGAGTTGGTTGCAGAGTTTGGGGGAGGGGGGCATGCTCGCGCAGCAGCAAGCTTAATACGTGATCGTGAAGTAGAGAGTATTTGTGAACAACTTGTTAAAATCCTCCCCAAGCACATACAACCAGCGATAAGGGTATCTCAAATTATGTCCCGGGAACCAATGTTACTTTCTCCTGCCACTTCAGTTCAAGATGCCGCTAGTCGTATGCAACGTTATGGTTATGAAGGATATCCGGTGGTAGAAAATGGACAAGTTGTAGGTTTGCTAACTCGTAGAGCAGTAGATCGGGCAATCTCGCACAAATTAAATCTGAATGCAGCTAACCTGATGGATGCCGGTAATTTTTCGGTACATCCGGATGATTCCATCGAGAATCTACAGCGTTTGATGACTGATTCGGGTTGGGGGCAAGTGCCTGTGGTTGATCCGATCACAAACGATATTATTGGTATTGTAACTCGTACTGATCTTATTCAAACGCTTACTCAACGACCAACGATAACAGGTAGGATGAATTTAGCTGCGCGATTGGAAAGCGCCTTGCCTGACGATAGACTTATATTGATAAAAACAATTGCTGAAGTAGCCTTTAGTCAACATGCGGCTCTTTATATTGTGGGTGGTTTTGTGCGTGATTTGTTATTGGATAAACCGAGTTTAGATTTTGATTTGGTTGTTGAAGGAGATGCCATTAAATTAGCTAATAACCTCTATCGAAAATTTGGGGGTAGGGTTACCAGTCATGCTCGATTTGGGACTGCAAAATGGCATTTAAAAGATCAATCGCAGGTAAAACCAAAGAAATTTCTTACTGCAGAAGGTCTTGAATCGATCGATCTAGTTTCTGCGAGAACTGAATTTTATAATTACCCGACAGCATTGCCCACAGTAGAGCGCGGGAGTATTAAATTGGATCTCCATCGGCGTGATTTTACGATTAATACCCTTGCTTTGAGATTGGATGGTCGTCATTATGGTGAGTTATATGATTATTGGGGAGGCTTGGAGGATCTACAATCTGGCTTAGTGCGTGTTTTACATTCTCTATCCTTTGTAGACGATCCTACTCGCATCTTGCGTGCGGTAAGATTTGAGCAACGTTTTTTATTTGAAATTGAAGAGCGAACGATGCAGTTATTAAAGGAAGCTCGTTCTCTTATTGATAGACTCTCTGGTGACAGGATTCGTCATGAACTAAACCATATCCTGGCTTCGTCCTTTTCGGTGCAAATTCTTGCTCGCTTAAATCAATTGGGGATGTTAGCAGCCATTCATCCTGATCTAGAATGGGATGAATGGTTATATGATCGCATGAAGAAAATTGGAACTTCGATACCAGATAGAGCTTGGGGGTTTATGGTTGAGGAAAATCAGAGAATATTTCGAGGAGATATAGGATATACCCTCTGGTTGATACGTCTAACTGAAGAAAAAACCCGCTCAATTATCAAACGATTAAAAATCCCCGCGAACTTAGCCAACATTATTTTTGAAGCGCGAGAATTATGGGCAACGCGTTCTGAACTAGCGATGAGTTCTCCAAGTAGTTTTACTATAAAATTTGATAATGTAACTCCTTGTGCGAGATATGCTTTTTATCTTGCTTTAGAGGACCCGGCTTTGTTGGGGATTATTAAATCTTATCTAGAAGATTGGCAGTCTATTGTTCCTAAGATAGATGGAAATGATCTGAAACGCCTGGGTATTCCACCTGGTCCAATTTATCGAGAAATCCTTCGGAAGTTGCGAAAAGCATGGTTGGATGGAGAGATTGCTTCAGATGAAGAGGAATCTGATTTGTTGTCTCGATTAATTGCTGGCTATAAGAACCATTCATGGGAATAAGATTAAAATGAACTTATCAAGAAAAACTTGCGTTTCAGTAATTTCTATGCTAGAATCGATTTTGCTATTTATTGCGTTTTTGATACTGGCGTCGTTGAAAAGTGGGTGTCCCCCACTTTTCTGTTTGTAATCAAATAATTGGCTTGGTTATTGTGAGAATGTAAATATGAAGAACGAATTTGTTTTGGCATTCAATGAGGTATTAGAAGAAAAGGGGTTACCCCGGGATGTAGTATTGGAGGCATTGCAATCAGCATTAGCATCTGCTTACAAACGACATATCAATGTTTCTAATGCTCAACATGTTGATGCCAAAGTTGATATGGAGACAGGTAAAGTAACTGTCTACGCAGAGAAAGAGGTGGTTGAAGAAGTCACAGATGAGCGCACTGAGGTTTCTTTGCAGGATGCAAAGGTTGTGAAACCAGATGTTGAGATTGGTGATGTGGTAATCGTAGAGTCAACACCACGCAACTTTGGTCGTGTTGCTGCGCAAACTGCACGACAAGTTATTCAGCAGAGGATCCGTGAGGCGGAGCGTGATGTTCAATTTGACTATTATAGTCAACAAGAAGGTGAGATCGTTAGTGGTGTTATACAAGCGCTAAACTCTCAGGCAGTTACATTAGGCTTGGAAATGAAAGCGGAAGGTATTATGCCTCGTTCTCACCAAATACCTGGAGAACGTTTTCGCGTACATGATCGTGTTCGAGCTTTACTATTAGAAGTGAAATCTAGTACTCGTGGGCCACAGATCATCCTTTCGAGAGCTCATCGAAATTTCTTGCGTCGGCTTCTTGAGAATGAAGTGCCAGAGATATATCATGGAATGGTTGAAATCCGCTCAATTGCGCGTGAACCTGGACATCGTTCCAAGGTGGCTGTCTCTGCATTGCAAGCTGGTGTAGATCCCGTAGGGGCTTGTGTTGGGATACGTGGTGTACGAATTCAAGCGATTGTGCGAGAATTAAACGACGAAAAGATTGATGTGATTGAATGGAATACAGATGCAACAGTTTATATTGCTAAGGCGCTTAGCCCTGCTCGGGTTTCTGGAGTCTATCTGAGTGAGGAGGAAGATGGTTCAAAAAGCGCCATGGTCGTTGTTCCAGAAGATCAATTAAGTCTTGCAATAGGACGAGATGGACAGAATGCTCGTTTAGCGGCGAAATTAACTTCCTGGAGAATTGATATCAAGAGCTTACCAGAAGCGACCACCGACTCGCTTTACAAGTTAGAGAACGATCCCGAATATATTAAGATCGCTGAAGCAGAAAAGGATACTATTCCAAAAATTGAAGGAATTTTGGCGAAGAAGGCTGAAGGACGCCCGATTACTCCGGAAGAGTATAATTTGATGACGAAATTTGTTGATGCTGTGGAAAGGGGTCTTATTCGCATTCGTGAGGAAGAGAAAAAGTTTGAGCTGGAACAAGAGAACATTGCGCGTGCGAATATTCCTCAATCAGCTTTCCAAATTCCACTTGCAGAATTCGAGATATCTGATCGGCTCTATGCAGTTGTTAGTGAAACAGGTGTTGATACAGTGGGAGATATCATGCTCCTTATGGAATTAAACCCAGATTCACTTTGGCGATTGAATGGTATGGGACCAAAAGCGATGGCGGAGTTAACGGAGATAGTACAGAACCTCTTAGCTAAACTTCGTGCAGAGGAAGCTGAGAAAGCTGAAGTACTAGAGATGCAAGTAGATTCAACCGATGAGGAAAAAATCGAAGAGCAGGTTGAGGAATCTATTAAGGCGGAAGAGACAATTCAAATCGAGGAGTCCATTCAGGCTGAAGAAGTTGTTCAAGTGGAAAAACCCGTTGAGATTGAAGATGAAGGAGATGTTTTAGAATTAGTATCTGAATTGGAAGAAGCTGCTGTTGTGATGCCGGATATGACAGCAGAAATATCAACTGAAGATGAAGTCGAAGCCGAAGACGAAATTGTTGAAGTGCACGATGAAGAAGCTGAGGAGCCAGAAGTGGAAAAGGAACCCTCTACTAGTGAAGACTTAGAACCAGAATCAACTGAACAATCTGATGATGAGACAGCATCGTTGGAGGAATTGTTCACTATGATTCCCGAAGATATCGATTTTGATGATAGTGATGAAGATGACTATGACGATATCGAAAGTGATAAGAAGAAAAAGAAGAAAAAGAAAAAGAAACGAAAGAAGTTTGTCGAGGTTGAATATGATCCGGATGCTGATATAATTCTTGCCCATAAGAAGAGAAAGAGATTTGATTCGGATTGGGAAGAAGATTGGTAATGCTAATCTACCAAGAGAGATTAGGTGCCTAGAAAAAAAACGGTAAGAAAAAAACATGTGCCCCAGCGCACCTGTGTGGGCTGTCGTGAAGTTTCAGATAAGAGATCGTTTATTCGAGTAGTACGACAACCAGGGGGTGTAATTATTGACCCCACAGGAAAACAACCCGGACGAGGTGCGTATATTCATGATCAGCGGTCATGCTGGGAAATTGCTTTGAAAGGATCGTTAGCGCATGCATTGCGGACCGAGTTGTCAGAAGAAGATCGTAAAGTCTTATATGAATTCATGATGACTCTGTCGGATGATCCACCCGCTGATGGAAATGAATAGATGAATGAGCCTCCTCCTCCGAGTAATTGCAATGTTTATAAGGAGCCTTTTGTTGTTCTGGAGCGATATGTGGTTTATGGTGTTGATGATTATGTTTGGTTCGTAGTCCGTGAAATCGGTATTAATTATGTAACTATGAACAACTGATCTTTCTTTATCGCCTAAACCGCTCTGGGGCGAATTGTATTTATAATTGGAGGTGCTGAATGAGCGAGGATAGGCGAGAGCAGAAGTCAATAGGACTTCCCGCCAGTGTGACTGTGAGAGATCTGGCGCGAATGATTGAATCTAGCCCTATTGAAATTATTAAAATTTTAATGGCTAATGGGGTAATGGCAAATATTAATCAGCAGATAGATTTTGATACGTCTGCAATTGTTGCCGCGGAGTTGGGGTATGATGCGGTTTTAGAAATCCCTGAAGTTCAACAAGAAGAACTGTCTGAAATTCCTCATTGGCGGAAAGTAATTGCGAAGGAGGATGAAAAAGATCTTCTTGCGCGACCTCCTGTTGTCACGATTTTAGGGCATGTAGATCATGGTAAAACCACTTTATTGGATTCCATTCGCCATTCAAATGTGGTTGATAGTGAAGCAGGTGGAATCACCCAACATATAGGCGCTTATCAGATTGAACATAATGAGCAATTAATTTCATTTTTGGATACTCCTGGGCATGCTGCTTTCTCTGCCATGCGCGCCCGCGGCGCTCAGGGGGCTGATATTGTTGTTTTAGTGATTGCAGCAGATGATGGTGTTATGCCACAAACCCGCGAAGCAATTGCTCATGCAAAAGCTGCAAAAGTCCCTATTATTGTAGCATTAAACAAGATGGACAAACCCAACGCAGATCCCGACAGGGTAAAACGACAAATGGCTGAGGTTGATCTTGTTCCAGACGAATGGGATGGTGATACGATTGTTATTCCGATTTCAGCGAAAAAACAGACTGGACTTGATGATCTTCTAGAGGCAATTTTACTGGTCGCCGATAATATGGATATTATGGCAAATCCAAAAGGAGAGATTATTGGGACGGTCATCGAAGCTGAGCGAGATCGTGCCAAAGGAGTTGTTGCTTCTTTATTGGTGCAGAATGGCACGTTAAATGTAGGTGATGTTGTGATTGCTGGTAACGCTTATGGTCGATTAAGGGCTATGTTCGATTTTCGCGGTAAGAAAATTCGAAAAGCAGGTCCCTCAACTCCGGTATCTGTAATGGGGTTGAGTGATGTACCCCAGGCTGGAGACATTTTTGGGGTTGTCGAAAGTGAACGTGCAGCACGTATAATTGTACAAGAAAGGATTACAGAAGCGAAAAAAGCTTCTAGAGTGCAGGTAGCAGTAGTCACACTTGAGCAATTGTTTGACCGATATCAAGCTGGTGAGATTCGTGAGCTGCGATTGATCGTGAAGGCAGATGTCCAAGGTTCCCTAGAACCGATTATTTCGTCGATCAATGAATTGCGTGAAGGGGATATCAAAGTAAATGTATTACACTCGGAGACAGGGAACATTTCGGAAAGTGATGTCATGCTAGCAGCTGCCTCTAAGGCAATCGTGATTGGGTTTAACGTTCAACCAGATGCAGCAGCTACTCGTATGGCAGAGACAGAAGGTGTTTCTATCCGATTATATGATATTATATATCGTCTAACCGAAGACCTAGAAAAGGCATTGAAAGGTATGTTAGAACCTGAAGAGAAGGAAATTGTGATCGGGCATGCCTCTGTGAGGCAGGTTTTTAGAATCTCAAAGGTTGGTATTATTGCTGGATGTCAGGTTTTGGACGGTGAATTGAAACGAAACGGATTTATACACGTAATCAGGAATGGGAAAGTGGTTCATGAAGGACCAGTTTCCTCATTAAAGCACCTTCAGGATGACGTTCGAGAAGTTCGAAAGGGATTTGAATGCGGTGTTGGCGTCAAAGGTTTTGATGATTTTGAAGCCGGAGATACGCTTGAATGTTATTTAATTGAAAAGGTAGCCGCAGGTTAAACAATAAGAATAGGTTGAAATAATTACGATGGTTTCAAGAACACGCGCGCAACGAATTGCTGATCGGATTCGGGAGGAGCTCTCTGTTATGCTTATTCATGAAATAGCTGATCCCCGAATCTCAGGTATTTCAATTACCGATGTCGAAGTTGATCGAGAATTAGCTTTTGCTCAAATCTTTTTTTCTTCACTGGAAGGTTCTGATAGAGTTGATGAAATCCTTGATGGTCTTAATAATGCCAGAGGATTCATCCGCCGAGAATTATCGAGTCGGATTGAATTACGCACATTTCCCGATCTTCGCTTCCATTATGACCCAACATTTGAGCGCGCAGAGCGTATTGAATCGCTCTTTCGCGAGATAGATGCTTCTAGAACACCACATCAAAAACAATTGTCTGAACTAGATGATGATTCATCCAAGGAAGGTATGGATGCCGGTTGATTTTGCCATGATCGAGTTGGCAGGGGAACGTATTCGATCAGCTGATAGATTTTTATTGATTTCGCATATCAGACCAGATGGAGATGCCATTGGTTCTTTGATTGGTTTTGGACTTGCCTTACAAGCAGTTGGGAAGAAGGTCCAAATGGTCATTGAGGATAGCGGGATTAGCAATTTTTCTTATCTACACGGCAGTAATCAAGTTATTAAAAGGGCGGATGGTGAGTTTGATTTAATATGTACCTTGGATTGTTCAGACTTAGAGCGTACTGGAAATGTATTTGCTCCAGGAATCTCTCCAGATATTAATATCGATCATCATTTTACAAATCCGCTTTTTGCGAAAATAAATCTAGTCGATGGGCAGGCAGTCGCTACTGCAGAAATGATTGCTGATTTTCTACCCAAGTGGGAGTTACCTGTAACAAAAGAAGTTGCTGAGGCTTTGTTAACAGGTATCATAACGGATACGATCGGTTTTCAGACCTCAAATATGCGTCCTTCAGCTCTTAGAGTGGCTGCAAATTTAATGGAAGCTGGTGCAAATTTATCTCATCTTTATCACCTTGCTCTAGTTAACCATTCTTATGATACAATGCGGTTGTGGGGCATTGGTTTAGGTAATTTGAGGAGGAAGGATAGATTGATATGGACAACGATTACGTTACAGGAGCGTGAGTCCATTAGTTATCCTGGAAGAGATGATGGCGATCTTGTGAATCTATTGGGAACTGTTGATGGAATTGATGTTGCTATGATTATGAATGAACAGCCAAATAACTATGTAAAAGTAAGTTGGCGGTCTCAGAAAGGTTATGATGTGTCTCAATTAGCAGCTAGCTTTGGGGGTGGTGGTCATCCCGCTGCCTCAGGAGCTGTTATTCAGGGAAGTTTCTCCGAAGTTCAAAAATTAATGATTGAGACCACCTTATCGTTTGTTAAATCTAAAAGAATAGGAGAATTATTACTAAAACAAAGTTTAGGAAAGTGAAATATGGAAAAAGATAACCTAAAAAATATTGTCTCTGGAGTATTAGTAGTTGATAAACCAATTGGAATGACTTCTCATGATGTGGTTCAAACCATTCGTCGTGGGACAGGTATACGTCGAGCAGGGCATACCGGAACGCTTGACCCAAGAGCATCTGGTGTGCTAGTTGTTCTGGTTGGGCCAGCGGTACGTTTGAGTGAGTTTGTTTCTGCTTCGGATAAACGTTATCAGGCAACCATTGAACTGGGAAGTTCAACGGATACTTATGATATTGAAGGCGAAGTAAATAAAACTGAATATTCAACACCTATCGAAGATATCACAGAGGAAAATTTTATTGAGATTCTAAACACTTTTATCGGTGAGATAGAGCAGGTTCCACCTCCTTTTTCTGCCGTAAAAGTAAAAGGTCGCAAAGCGTATGAATTAGCCCGTAAAGGTGAAGAAGTCGACCTGGAACCCAGATTGATTAATGTTTATAGTCTGGATGTCTTAGAATGGGCGCCTCCGGAGATTGTGATTGATGTTTATTGTTCATCTGGCACCTACGTGCGTTCTTTAGCCAATGATCTTGGAGAAGCTTTAGGAACGGGTGCTCATCTTATTGGTCTACGTCGGACAAAGAGCGGTCGATTTACCTTACGAGATGCAGTTCCTTTACGTCGTTTAGAGGAATCTTTCCTTGCAGGTGATTGGTACCGCTTTTTGATACCAGCCTCGGAGGCTCTGGCAGATTGGCCTATGCTCGAACTTGACCCAGATCAGGTTGAGTTAATTCGGCATGGTCATCGTATAGAAGGAGAACCCAATCCAAGTGGTTGGGCGCGTGCAGTCAGCATGCAGGGTGATCTGGTTGCATTAGTAGAATATGATGCAGAAACAAAGGAATGGCAACCAAGGAAAGTGTTCTTTCAATCCTGACCCCTAGACTTTGTTTTGTATCTTTATACAAGTCTAGGGTTGGGGATGATTTAGATCAATTTATAAAATAATTCGTTGATGCAACATTATTGGTCTTTAGAAAAAATTCAATTGCATGATGTATGGTTAACGATAGGATCCTTTGATGGGGTTCACATAGGACATCAATTGATCATTCGGGAGGTTGTGGAAGGAGCTAAAAAGGATGGAAGCTCGTCTGTAGTGATTACCTTTCATCCACATCCTGACACTGTTCTGAAAAAAAAGGATGGCGCTTTTTATCTCACTTCGCCACAAGAACAAGCGGTTTTTTTGGGTGAGTTGGGAATTGATTATGTGATCACTTACCCTTTTAATAAATCTGTCGCAAATACTTCTACAAGGGTGTTCGTGGACAAGATCTTCCAGCATTTGCATTTTAAATGCTTATGCATTGGTCATGATTTTGCGTTAGGTAAGAACCGTGAAGGGGATGCCGCTGCATTGCGGGCGCTTGGTAAAGAATATGGTTTTCAGGTACGTGTTATTGATCCGTTATTTGACGGTGATAAGCTCGTTTCTTCCAGCCGAATTCGAAATGCACTACGTACTGGTGAGATCATAGAGGTTAACCGAATGCTTGGACATCCTTATCAGATAAAAGGTAGAGTGATCCGTGGAGATGGACGTGGCCGTACGCTCGGAATCCCGACTGCTAATTTGGAGATCTGGCAAGAGAAAGCGTTGCCTAAATCGGGGGTTTATGCTTGCATCGCATTGGTTGATGGTATTCGGTATCCTGCTGTTACGAATATCGGTATACGTCCCACCTTCGATCTTTCCTCTTCAGAACGAATCGTTGAAACACATATCATTAACTTCGATCGGAATATTTATGATCAAGAAATTTCACTTTTATTGATCGACTTTTTGCGTGATGAGAAACGATTTGATCATGTGAATGCGTTGATATCTCAGATAAAAGACGATATCAGTCGCGCAATAGGAATATTTGAGAAGGAACCTGGATGAAGCAATACTTAGATTTATTGCGGTATATCTTAGACCAGGGTGTGGGAAAAGATGACCGTACCGGTGTCGGAACGCGATCGGTTTTTGGCTATCAGATGCGGTTTGACTTACAAGCCGGTTTTCCGCTGATCACGACCAAGAAAATCCATACCAAATCAATCATTTATGAATTGTTGTGGTTCTTGCGTGGTGATACGAATATCAAATATTTACATGAACATGGCGTCTCTATTTGGGATGAATGGGCGGATGATACAGGTGATTTAGGACCGGTGTATGGCGCTCAATGGCGAAGCTGGCGCGCGGATAATGGTGAGATAATTGATCAAGTCTCGAATGTGGTGGAAGAGATCCGTACAAACCCCAGCTCGCGTAGATTAATTGTCAGCGCTTGGAATGTAGGCGATATCCCTAGAATGGCGTTACCTCCCTGTCATTGTTTCTTTCAGTTCTATGTCTCGAATGGACAACTCTCTTGTCATCTCTATCAACGCTCGGCTGATGTTTTCTTAGGGGTTCCGTTTAATATCGCTTCCTATGCCTTGTTGACGATGATGATAGCGCAAGTATGCGGTTATGCTCCTGGAGAGTTGGTGCATACGTTTGGAGATGTTCATCTCTATAATAACCATATTCAACAGGCAAAGCTACAATTGTCTCGTCAACCATATCCTTTACCGCGAATGCACTTGAACCCTGAGATCGATTCAATTTTTGATTTTGATTATCATGACTTTTCGTTAGAGGATTATCACAGTCATCCACCTATCAAAGCGCAGGTTGCGGTGTGATTATCTCATTGATTGCGGCTGTTGATCAGGCTGGTGGAATTGGTAAGGATGGTAAAGTCCCCTGGCATATCAGCGCTGATTTGAAATTTTTTAAACATACTACGATGGAACATTTTGTCATCATGGGGCGTAAGACTTTCGAATCGATCGGCAAAGCGCTACCAGGTAGGACTAACTTGATCTTGAGCGCTCAATCCGATTTCCGTCCTGAGAATACGATTGTTTTTCATTCCCTTGAGTTAGCGCTAGATTATGCGCGTGAACAAAGCGAGGATGAAGCGTTCATCATTGGCGGTGAAAAAGTCTTTCAGCAAGCCATGCCTTTTGCACAGCGGATCTATCTTACCAGGGTGGATGGCGAGTTTGATTGTGATGTATTTTTCCCGCAGATTGACATAGACTCATGGCAAATAGATAAATCTGAC
>Ga0172370_10005203_pt1 | contig 16912 bp, 16 predicted proteins | sample LakKiv5m_FD_114538 | JGI IMG/M metagenome (GOLD analysis project Ga0172370, IMG submission 114538) | Freshwater microbial communities from Kabuno Bay, South-Kivu, Congo - kab_022012_11.5m | ecosystem: Environmental > Aquatic > Freshwater > Lake | place: Democratic Republic of the Congo...
ACGACCAGCGCGGGCGAGCCCAGCCCGATGAGCGCCCGCCCCGCGAGGGGGGCGGCCACGGCCATCAGGGGATCGAGCCGGAGAAACCGGTTGAACGCGTACGGAAGGACGTCGTTGTCCTTGTACTCCGTGTTCAGGAAGAGGAAGGCGAAGAGAAGGAACACGACCCACTGCGAGGCGCGCCGCAGCGTCCGCGTCGTCTTCATCGCATTCTCCCGGCTCTCATGCCGATCATTATACAAACCTGGCAGGTCTGTTCCATAGGAGAGCCCCTCCACAGGCGTTGGGCAGAGGGTGTGATATTGGCATTCTCTACGCCTGGCCTGTATACTGCCTCTCGTGCATAAAGGAACGACGGGGCTCATCGAACTTGAACAACGAATTCCATGACAAAGCGTCGGTTTGGTAATCGGGGAGCGGTATTGGGAGATCTATTGAACGCAGTGATCTGGAAAGTCGTGAAGCGGGCCTGTTAGGTACACATGCCGACAGCTTTGATCACAGGCATCCTGGGGCAGGACGGATCGTACCTGTCGGAACTCCTGTTGGAAAAAGGATACCGGGTAGTCGGAACCGAGCCTACTCTCGAGACGGCTGACCGGGGCCGGATCCGCCCGATGGACGACAGGATCGAACTGGTCGAGGATGACCTTCTTTCCAGCGACCGGCTGGTTGCGATCCTCGAGTCCTTCCGTCCTGACGAAATCTACAACTTCGCATCGCAATCGTTGCTCTCGGATTCGGTCCGCACCCCCGTGCAGGCGGGGGAAGTCACCGCATTGGGAGTGACCCGCCTCCTTGATGCCATCCGAACGGTAAATCCACTGATCCGCTTCTTCCAGGCCTCCAGCAGCGAAATATTCGGAGAGGTCACCGAGGTTCCCCAGTCCGAAACAACCCTGTTCCATCCCCGCAACCCTTACGGTGCGGCGAAAGCCTATGGGCATCTCATCACGGAATATTACCGCGAAAAACACAATCTGTTCGCCTGTTCGGGGATCCTTTACAACCATGAAAGCCCACGCCGGGCGCCGGTGTTCGTCACCCGGAAGATCACGCAAGGGGCCGCGAAGATCAAGGTCGGGATGGCGAAAAGCCTGTTGCTGGGAGACCTGGACTCGCGGCGCGACTGGGGGTTCGCCGGGGATTATGTCCAGGCGATGTGGAGGATGTTGCAGCAGACAACCCCCGAGGATTACATCATCGCCACGGGAGAAACCCATTCCGTCCGGGACGTATGCGAACGGGCCTTCGGACACATCGGTCTCGATTACCGGGACTTCGTCGTGCAGACGCCCGAATACCGCCGCCCCCCCGAATCGGGCCAACTCGTCGGGAATCCGGAAAAAGCGCGCCGCCTTCTCGGGTGGGAACCGCGGGTCACCTTTCCCGAACTGGTACGCATGATGGTCGAGGCCGACCTCGACGCGTTGAAACCCCGGTAAGAACGATCATCTGTCCGGCCGCGCCTCTCGCCGGACGCCAGCCGATCTTCCCCCTCCGAATATGGAATAATCCTTAATTTCAACTAATAATCGGGTTCTTACAATCTCCCATTGACACGGCTCCGCTTGGTTTCGTACAATTTTACTGTACGATAAAGAAGGGGCGTGAATGTCCAACGATATCCTCAGAGGGGTCATTCCCTCCCGGACACGGGTGCAGATCCTGGTACGGTTGCTCCTCAACCCGGGAACCCGCGCCTACCTGCGCGGGCTCGCCACCGAGTTCGGCGTCTCCCCGAACGCGGTCCGGATCGAACTCAACAATCTGCGCAATCACAAGGTGCTCACGTCCGAACGGGACGGCCGCAACGTATTCTATCAGGCCAACACGAAGCACCCGTTGTTCCCCGAACTCTCCTCCATGGTACGCAAGCTCACCGGCGTCGATGAACTGGTGAAATCCGTGGTGGACCGACTTGGAAACCTCGATGCCGCCTACCTCATCGGCGATTACGCACGGGGAGCCGACACCGGCATCATCGACGTGGTGCTGGTCGGGGATATCGACCGGTCGCAGTTGGACGACTTCGTCGCGAAAACGGAAGCGTTCATCGACCGCAGGATCCGGCCGCTCGTTCTTTCCCGAAAGGAATTCAAGCGGCTACGGAACACGAAAAGTTTTCAGCCGATCCTGAGATTGTGGGAAACGGGAGCCGCCGTTTCGGGATCGCGGGATTCCGCATGACCGACCTGAACAAGATCACCCGGAATACGTTGTCCCTCTTCCTCAACCGGATCGTGGTCTCCGTCGTCAATTTCGGCGTCGGCATCCTCGTCATCCGGTATCTCGGGGCGACTCGTTTCGGAGAGTATTCGATCGTCTTCGCCTTCCTGTCCTTCTTCTCCGTGTTCGCAAGCGGGTCGGGGATCGACCTGATCCTCGTGCGGGAGGTGGCGAAAGGCAACGAAGCGGACGACGTACGCCGGAAAGTCACCACCGCGATCGCCCTCCGGATCGCCCTTGGAATCATCGGAGCCCTGCTTGCCGTGACGGGAGCCCTGATTCTCTACGACGGATCCCCTGTTCTTGCGTACATCGTCGCCAGTTCGGTCTGCCTCTTCTTTTCCTTCCACGAGACGAACTCGCCTCTCATCGTCCGTTACACCACCCGGCTGGAGTTGTTTTTCCCCCAACTCATCGGGACGGTTATCCTCCTTTCCGCCGCACTCCTGAAACTTTTCCTCGTCACTTTCGTCCGCCCGGGGGTGCTCGCGTTCATCCTTCTGGACGCCGCCGCTCCGGTGGCCATCTCCATCTCCTACTGGTTCCTGTTCCGAAGGACCGCCGGCCCGCTTCGCCACGGAGACATCTCCCTGGCGGAGGCCCGGTACCTGGTAAAGGAGTCGACCCCCGTCTTCCTGTCCTCGCTGTGCATCATGATCTACTTGCGCATCGACCAGATCCTCATCGGAAGGTGGCTCGGTTCGGAGGCGCTTGGGAACTACGGCGTCGCCGTCCGGATCGCCGAGGTGTTCAACTTCGTCCCGGTCTTCCTCTCGGTATCCCTCCTCCCTTTCTTCAGCAAATCCCTCCTGGACGCGAACAGGGAGGATGTCTACGCCGTATCGTTCCGTTTCATGAACCTGGTCGTCTTCCCGGTCATCCTGTTCTTCACCTTCTATTCCGGGGAAGCGATCGCCCTGCTGGTCCCCGGGCAGTTTCCCATGGCACCCGATGCCCTCCGGGTGCTGATCTGGAGCGAATTCTTCGTTTTCGCCGGAGTCATCCATTCCACCGTGATCCTCGCGAACGGACTTCAGAAGTATTACCTGCTGTTTTTCGCGCTCCAGGCCGTATCCAGCATCGTCCTGAACTGGCTTCTCATCCCCCGGATGTCCATCGTCGGGGCGGCCTGGGCGTCCGTTATTTCCAACGGTGTGGGGATTCTCGCCGCGTTTCTGGTTCCGGAAGTCCGCGGGTACACACGGATTCTTCTCCGGTCTTCCACCACATTCCTCGCGGTCTCCCTTTCAGTGACGGCCTTCCTCCTGACCGTCCCCGACGTACCGAAAACGCCCCTCTGCATAGTGGCGATGGTCCTGTTGTTTCTGACCGGGTTGAAAAAACAGGATCTTGGAATCATCGGCGGGATCCTGAACGGGTTGGGACTCCCGAGGAGACAGCCTTGATGATCCGATCCATTCCAGGAGGCGACTTGTAATGAAGGTCATGCTGTTGTCTCTACCCGGGATGAGTCAGGGGGACGGGAATCTGTTCCCCCTGGGTATCGGATATCTTGCCGGTTCATTGAAGGCGGATCACGCCGTCGAAAGTTATCATTTCAGCACCATGAAACAGGCAAGAAAAGAGATCCCCAAAAGGATCGAACGGCAAAAACCTGACGTCGTGGGACTTTCCTGCACCACGTTCAATCGAGGATTCGTTCAGGACACCATAAAGCAACTGAAGGTCATCGGAAAAAACGCCAGGATCGTGGTCGGAGGGGTTCACGCTTCGTACTGCCACGCGCAGGTCTTGAAGGAATACGGGGCCGATATCGTTGTCATCGGGGAAGGAGAGGAAACGTTCGCGGAGCTTTGCGACACCCTTGACGGCGGAACCCCGCTGCGATCGGTCAAAGGTATTTCCTACATGGATGGCGACGAACTTCTTCCGACCCCTCCCCGAGATCCCATTGCAAACCTCGATGGCTTGCCGATCCCGGACTTCACGTACGCCGCGCCTTTCATCGAGCGGGAGAAGATGGGTTTTCTCATTACGTCGAGGGGATGCCCGGTAAGATGCACTTTTTGTTCCACCAGCGGATTTTGGGGGCAGAAGGTGCGGATGAACTCCCCCTCCCGGGTTGTCGACGAGATGGAAATGCTGATATCCCGGTTCAAGGTAAAAAGGATCTTCTTCCACGACGACACGTTCAACCTCGGCATACCCCGGGTCAAGGAGATCTGCGCGGAAATCATCCGCAGGGGGATCAGGGTGGATTGGGGTTGCTCCTGCAGGGTTGCGCCCGTTTCGGAAGAAATGATCGCCTGTATGGTGGAAGCGGGATGCCGTCATATCTGCTGGGGAGTGGAATCGGGCTCGGAACAGATCCTGAAAACGATCGACAAGAAGATATCCCTCGACCAGATACGCAACGCGTTCAACCTGTCGAAGAGACATAGCGATGTCATGTCGACCGGCGCGTTCACGATGGTGGGAAATCCGGGGGAATCGACGGAAACGGTACGGGAGACGGAGAACTTCTTCAACACGATACCGATCACCGACGCCCCGGGAACCGCGATACTTTACGTTCTCCCCGGTACGGTGCTCTACGAAAATTTACGGGACAGAGGGTACATTTCGGATGAGGATTGGCTCAGATCCGGCTCCGTCCCTCTGCACACGATCGAAAACTCCCTCCTGACCCTTACAAAGTGGGCAAAAAGGATTTCAGATAGCGGCATCAGGGTCCCATTTGATCCGATCAACCACATATGGCGCAAGGAAAGTAGTGGCGATGACGACTCCCGCGATGTAACCATATTGCATAAGATTGGAAATTTGGCGGTTCGCCTCGGAATGGTCGCCTTGAATATCAGAGGGTACCTGCTGCCGGGGCGTCTGTTGTTTTTCAAGATCCGCCAGGAGGTGTGAACCGGGTGGCGGAATACAGATTGAATAAACCCGTGGCGTTCCTGGTGTTCAATCGCCCCGAAACGACGGCAAGGGTCTTCGAGGCGATCCGGCAGGCCCGTCCACCCGTTCTCCTGGCAGTCGCGGACGGAGCGCGTTCCGACCGCCCTGGGGAAACGGAGCGGTGCGCCGCCGTCCGCTCGATCCTGGAAACGGTGGACTGGCCCTGCGATGTGCGGAAAAATTACTCCGAGACCAACCTCGGCTGCAAGCAGCGAATTTCCAGCGGGCTGGACTGGGTCTTTTCCCAAGTGGAGGAGACCATCATCCTGGAGGACGACTGCCTTCCCCATCCCGGGTTCTTCCGGTATTGCGAGGAACTCCTCGAGCGGTTCCGCCGCGACGAACGAATCTGGATGATCTCCGGCGACAACTTCCAGTTCGGCCGGCGCCGGACACCCTACAGCTACTATTTCTCCACTTACCCCCACATCTGGGGATGGGCTTCGTGGAGAAGGACCTGGAATCACTACGACCTGGAGATGAAACTATGGCCGGAAATCCGTGACGGCGGGTGGCTGTCGGATATATTCCACGACCCCCGCTCCGTCGCCTACTGGAAAGGGAACTTCGAACGGACGTACCAAGGCAAATTCGACACCTGGGATCACCAGTTCTTTTTTTCCATGCTGACCCACAGGGGCCTGTCGGTCGCCCCGAGCGTCAACCTCGTTTCGAACATCGGTTTCGGCCCCCATTCAAGCCACACAAGGAAGGGCGATTTCACGGAAAACCTTCCCGTGTCTGCGCCGCAGTTCCCCCTCGTGCCTCCTCCCTTCGTCATCCGCGACAAGGAGGCGGACCGATTCGAACAGGAGACTATTTACAACCCCGGGGCTTTTCTTAAAATGCGGCTGATGCTGGGCCTCCCGCTTGCTCTTCGTGACAAACGATGACCTGCCCGGTTTGCGGTGAAAGGATGGTCGAGGCGTTTCGCGCGGTCTTGCGGAATAAATTCCCTGTCGCTTACTTCAAATGCAATCTCTGCGGATATTTATGCACGGAGACGCCGTACTGGCTCGAGGAAGCGTACGACTCCCCGATCAACCGCACCGACACCGGCATTCTGCAGAGAAACATCCATATGGCGAAAATGGCGTCGACCATTCTTTTTCTCCTGCATGGAAAGAACGGGAAGTTCGTGGATTACGGGGGCGGATACGGCCTGCTCACCCGGATGATGCGGGACATCGGGTTCGATTATTACTGGTACGACCCGAAATGCCGGAACCTCTTCGCAAGGGGGTACGAATACGGGGCCGGGGACGGCAAAGCCGACCTGGCGACCTGCTTCGAAGCCTTTGAGCATTTCGTCGATCCGGTAGCCGAAACAGGCAAGATCCTGGAATTCTCCCCGGAGATCCTTTTCTCCACGGACCTGCTTCCCGACCCTCTTCCCGGGCCGAAGGATTGGTGGTACTACGGACTGGAGCATGGGCAGCACGTTTCGTTTTACACGATCACCACGCTGCAAAGGATCGCCGGGAGGTTCGGCATGAATCTGTACTCCGACGGCGGGGGAATCCATCTGATGACGAAGCGACTACTTCCGGCCTGGAAGTTCGCTGCAAGCGTGGCGTTGTGCCACCTCGGTTTCGCGGAATTCGTGCGCCGGGTAATGAAAAGCCGGACCAGGGACGACATGCGGAATGTTCCGTCATCTCCGTAGAGATGCAAGACCTGCCAAACAAATCGACACGCCGGCTTTTGGAAGGGGCGTGGCTCGCCTATTCGATGGCGGCCACCTGGATCTCGGCTCTATATTGCGAGACGATCCGTCCGCCCCGGGAGGGGCGCGCGAAGGTCCTTATCGTCAAGCTCGACGCCATCGGCGACTTCTTCCTTTGGCTCGACGCCGCGAAGGAGCTCCGCAACGTCTTCCCTGAAGAGAAGTACTCGATCGTCCTCCTTGGAAACCACCTCTGGGTTCCACTCGCGGAAAGCCTGGGGTATTTCGACGAGGTCTGGGCGTTGGACCGGACCCGCTTCGAGGCCGATATGCGGTACCGCGCCCGTCTGGCAAAAAGGATCCGGGCGGCGAGGTTCCGGGTCGCCGTCAACCCCACTTATTCCCGGCATTTCCTTTTTGGCGATTCGATCGTTCGGTTTTCGGGCGCGCCGGAAAGGATCGGGTCGGAGGGGGACTGCTCGAACATACTTCCGTCTTTGAAGCGGATCGGCGACCGGTGGCACACCCGCCTCATTCCGGCGACGAAGACCCCGCTGATGGAACTCGAGCGGAACGCCGAATTCCTGCGGGGGTTGGGGCTTCCGGATTTCAGGGCGGGCATGCCCGTTTGGCCGGTACCGGCGGTGCTGCGCCCTCCGCCAGCCGAATTGGCGGGGACCGGCTGCTACATCCTGTTCCCCGGTGCGGCGATCCCGATCAAACAATGGCCCGTGGAGCGTTTCGCCGAAGTCGCGCGACGCCTCCACCGGGAGACCGGTTGGACCGGCGTAATCTGCGGGGGGCCCGGTGAAAGTGAACTTGGGGAACGCCTCCTGCGGCTCGCCGGAGTCCCGATGAAGAACCTCGCCGGACGGACATCGCTCCCGGAGCTGGTCTCCGCGATCGAAGGAGCGCGCCTTCTGGTAGGGAACGACACGAGCGGTATCCACATCGCCGCGTCGGTCTCGACCCCTTCCGTCTGCATCCTGGGTGGTGGCCACTACGGGAGGTTTCTCCCGTACCGTGTCGAGGTCGAAACACGGCGACCTCTGCCGGCAACCGTAGCGCATCGAATGGAGTGCTACCAGTGCAACTGGCAGTGCATTTACCATCCCCCGGCAGGCGATCCAGCCCCGTGCGTGAAAAACATTTCCGTGGATTCCGCTTGGGGTGTCATCAAGGACGCAACGGGCGGACGGCGGTGATTACGCTTTGTACCCGACCGCATAAATGGATTCATGCCTTCTATTCTCGGGATCGATGGAGGGATCGTATCCCCGAAGAGCCACATTGATAAATCCTGTGTTTTTCAGGAGTGATACCAACGCTTCTTCATCAAACATGTATCTGTGGTGGCCTTCCATATATGCAATGTGATTCAAGATATCCAAACGAGGATTATTTGCCATTGCGTTTGGTTCTTGTATATATTTATTAAAATCAAATCCCCCGTTCATGTACCCATCAATGTATATTTTTACGTTTGGAACGGACGCTGAAAAAACGCCGCCGGACTTAAGTGTTCTATAACAATCACGCATTAATACATCTAAATTTGTCTTATTAAAATGCTCCAACACATGAGAAGAATAGATCATATCTATAGAAAAGTCATCGAATGGCATTGGCCAATTTAAATCCCAATAAATATCACAGTTGTCGTTCATGTCGATCATGAGCCATTCATATTTTCCTTTCTTTTTTCCAGAACCAATTTCTAATTTAACAACGTTATTGTATTTATAACATATTGAATCAATTTTTTTTCGCGCCATATATCTGTAGAAAGGACGTTTAAACAATCTCAATAGAGATAAAACTGGCTCAATAGCCTCTACTGGAGTCAACTTCTTAATTGTTTTTCTTAATATCCACATTTCAATCAAGTATACCACAACAATTCAATTCCCTTTTATTTTCAGGCGGCATTTCCCGTTGGCGGCCGGGGCATACGTGGTAACATCGCTCACAGAAGGTGACCCGGCAGATATCGACAGAGCCCCGAAAACGATTCCACCGCCGAATATGACCCTGCCCACTCCCCCCATAACCGTGATCACAGCCGCGCTGAACGTCAGGGACGGCATCGCGGCCACGATCGAAAACGTGCTGTCCCAGGATTACGGGCGTATCGAACATATCGTTATCGACGGGGGTTCCACCGACGGAACCCTGGACATCATCAAACGTTACGAAAACAGACTCGCTTACTGGGGCAGCGCTCCGGACAAGGGTCTCTACGACGCCATGAACAAGGGGTGGGACATCGCCAGGAAAGACAGCTTCATCCTCTTTCTCGGAGCCGGCGACAAGATCCTTTCCTTGCCGAAGGATATCGGGAAATACGGACCGGGGGACGTGCTCTGCGGCAAGGTATTCGTGGGGGAAGACGGATCGCGCACTTCCCATTGCGACTTTCGGCTTAAGATATTCAACACCCTCCATCATCAGGCCGTTCTCGTCAACAAGGGGATCCACCCTCAAGCGCCGTTCGATCTGGGGTTCCCGACATTTGCCGATTTCGATTTTCATCAGCGCTTGCTGAAAGCGGGGGCCCGGTTTCACTATCTCGAAGATTTCAGGTCTTATATGGCCACCGGTGGAACCAGCAGCGGATTCCGGCATTGGGTTGTGTTCCCGCCGGAACCCCTTAAAATCGTCTTCAAGAATTTCGGGCCATTCTGGGGAGGAATCTCTTCCTTGTACCACCTCCTCCTCTTGGCCTATCTACGGATGAGAGGGCGCACCGGGTAGGCATCCATCATGAAGATAACCGTCGGCATCATCACGCTGAATCGCCCGGAAACGCTCCGCCTTGTCCTCGACGCGCTCGGGAAACAGACGCGGGAACCTTTTGAGATCATCGTCGCGGACAACAGCACGGGGGACGACACCCAGGACCTGCTTGGGCAATATCCGGGCGTCGTGAATCTCCGGATCCGGGAGCGCCTTTATCAGCCCCATTTGCGGAACATCCTCCTCGGCCATTGCCGGGGAGAGGTGATCGCCTTCCTCGACGACGACGCGGTACCGGAGCCGAAATGGCTTGAATCGATCGAAGAGGGGTACTCGGACCCGCAGGTGGGAGGCGTCACGGGTCCGGCGATCAATTGCGAACGCCCCGGAAAACCGACGGTCCGTATCATTCATCCCGCCACGAACAGAAACTATTTCACTCCGTCGGGCGACATGCGGTCGGATGCCCGCCGCTGGATCCCTCCGCTCCCCGTGAAATGCACCGTCATGCTCGGCGCCAACATGTCGTTCCGGACCGAATTGATCCGGAGGATCCGCTTCGAAGAATTCTACGGAAGGGATGCCGCCTTCCGGGAGGAAAGCGACCCCCAGATCGCGATTGTCCGCGAAGGGTTCTCCTTCCTGTACCATCCCGGCGCGTTCGTTTGGCACATGTGCTTCCGGCAGGGCGGTACCCGCGTCAACCCCCGAAAGGACTACTACTACCACGCCGGCGTGAACCACCGGTATTTCGCCGATAAATATTTTCCTCGCTGGCGATCCCGCATGGCGTGGGTATTCTGGTCAGTGAATCCCCCCTGCGCCTGGCTTGCGCTCGCGTTGGCCATCTTCCGTCGCGACATCAATATCCTCAAGTGGCATAAAGGATTGTGGGGAAGGTGACTTACCGTTTAGACGGGACAGCGAAAAGATGGGCGCGTTTCCGGATGGGAGTCCCCACACGGTATTCCTCGGGGTATTTGCCGTCTTCCCACTGGATCCAGAACCTGTAGTTGTCAACGTCGATCAAATCAAACAGATCTTCCACCGAGGCGCCGTACCGGGGAAGGTCCTCCGCGTGAATCTCGATGGCGAGTTTTGGCCGTTTTGACATGATTCTCCTTGCCCCCTGCAACACCTGCACTTCGAACCCTTCGACATCGATCTTGAGAAAAGACGGATTCAGGTTCTCATATTCGTCCAGGCAGACCAGTTCCACTTCCACTCCCCGGCCGGTCATGGTAATCGAGGCGTTGGACACATCGTTGATGGTGATTTTTCCCTTTCGGGAACCGACGGCTTTCCTCTCGACAGTTACGTTTCCAAGGTTGTTTTGCCGGATGTTCTTCTCGATAATGTCGCAGTTCTTCGGCGACGCCTCAAACGTAACGACTTTCCCTGTCTCCCCGGCCCAGTTGGACAGAACGATCGCCGTGCAGCCATGATGTCCTCCGCACTCGAGGACGACGTCGCCCTGTTCGATCATGTGTTCCTTCAGGAACCGCATCTCGAGCCACACGGGGTCGGTGCAGTGGAGGTCGTACCAATCTCGGGCGTCCGCATCGGCAATCCAGAATTCGAACGCGACTCCCTCGATGTTTTTCTTCTTCAGATACGGTTTGAACCACCGATTCCTGAGGTGATGAACGATTCCTCCGAGGAGCGCCCTCGCGGGGGCCGGCAAGGATCGCTTGAGGTTGTGAACAATCTTATTCATGAATCCATCCTTCCCCGTCATACCCTCATACGCCGGCCAGTGATCGAAAAAGGTCCAGGTATTGGCCCAGCGATCTCTCCCGGCTGAATCGCCGCACCCGTTCCCGCCCCTTCTCCGCGAAAACCCGGTTCTCCCCCGCTTCCGTCAGGGCGGCGCGGACCTGGCCCGCGATGGACGCCGGATCGGACGGGTCCGCGTACCGGACCGCGTCGCCGCACACTTCGCGGATCACCGGGATGTCCGAGCAGACCACCGGAACCCCGAACGCCAGCGCTTCCAGAGGAGGCAGCCCGAACCCTTCCATGAAGGATGGGAAGACGAACGCGTTCGCATGGGCATACAGCGCCTTCAGTTCGTCGTCGGTCGCCCGCGGGAACTCGACCACCTTGTCCCGGAAAGGCGGGGCGTCCATGAGGCGTTCGGCGCCGCCCACCGTTCCCTTCTGCACGCCCACGACGGCCGCCTTGAGTCCCGGGAACTCCGGCAGCAGGAGCCGGAGCGCGGCGAGCAGTCCCCAGAGGTTCTTGTAGCCGTAACGGTTCCCCACGAAGAGCAGGTACTCCCCCTCGACCGGCGCGCCCCTCCTTCGCGCGGCGTCTTCCCCGCCCAGGAACGCCTCGGAAACCCAGGGGTGGATCACCGGAAGCCGGTCTTGAGACACGCCGAAGGCACCCATCACCTCCCGCCGGCCGAACTCCGAGATGCACACGGTCCTTTCCGACACGCGGAGGGCCCGCCGGACGAGGAACCGGAAACCGGCCTGCTGGAAGCGGGAGTAATCGGAGAATCGCGAGATGGGCGTGAGGTCGTTGACGGTGGAGATGATCTTTCCCCGCAGGAAGAACGGCACGTTGAAATTAGGGAAGAACAGGATGTCCGGTGGGGGAGAGAACCCCCGGATGATCGCGGCCTTCCGGAAAAAATCCCCATGCGACAGGTGCGGGAAATCGACGAACCGGGCCTCCAGCTTGTCGGAACGGAATTGACCGGTAAATTCCTCCCTCCGTCCGCGAGGAACGACGGTGAAGACCCTCGAGACATCCTTCGTGGCCAACAGGGCGGCGAGAACGTTTTCATAGCAGCGGCCGATCCCGGAGAGGCGGTAAAACATCCCGTCGACATAGATTCTCATGGGCGGCGTTCCTTCACCCGGGTTTGGAGGGGAAAACCCATACACGGTATACTATCTTAAGATGATCGATGTGCGGATATTGCGGCGGTTCGACCGGTACGTCCTCGGGGCCGTCACCCTGCTCCTCGGCCCGCCGGTCAAGCTTTTTTCGTTTGGCGGCAAACCCAAGCCCGTCCGGAACGTTCTCCTCATCAAGTTGTGGGCGATCGGGGATTCCGTCCTGGCGTTGCCGCTGCTCCAGGCGATCCGGGAACGGTACCCGGATTCGCAGATCGACGTCCTCTGCCACCCGTCGAACAGGGCGGTGTTCGACGCCGCGGGCGGGGCCGTCTCGAACGTCATTGAAATCGGGTTCTGGAACGGTCTCCGCCTCTTCCGGAAGTACGACGTCTGTTTCGACACCGAACCGTACCTGAACCTCTCCGCGATCCTGTCCGCCTTCTGCGCGAGACGAAGGGTCGGGTTCCGGAACCGGCTTCGGTGGCTTTTTTACGATCACACCGTCGACACCGGCCTGAATCGCCACGCCGTAGAGAAATACCTTGAGATGGGAGCGTTCCTCGGGATCTCCGGGCGGAATCGACTGGCCCCGGTCGGCTGTTCGCCGCGATCCCGGGAGACGGCGGAACGACTGCTCCGGGAGAACGGCGTCACGCCGGAATGCGCCCCGGTCGGGTTCTTCGCGGCCGTGGGAAACAGCGTCAAGGCGAGGCAATGGCCAAAGGAGCGTTTCCGGGAACTCGCGAAAAAGGTCCTCGACGACGGGATCGCCGGCAAGATTGCGCTTTTCGGAACGGGGGAGGACCGGGAACTCAACGCATTTATCCGGGACGGGGATCCGAGGATCGTCGATCTTTCGGGGAAAGCGACGCTCGAGGAAACGTTTCACCTGATCCGGTCGATGAAAGCGTTCGTCTCCAATGACACCGGGCCGATGCACATCGCGGCGGCGCAGGGAATCCCGACGCTGGGCCTTTTCGGGCCCAGCAGCCCCACCCTGTGGGCGCCTTACGGGGAAGGGAACCGGTTCATCTCCCACGGGGAGGAGGTCTGCGAATATTGCCCGTGCAACGTGCCGCACAAGGGGCTTGTGCCCGAATGCTGCCTGACGGGGGACAGGAAAGACATCTGCATCCGGTCGATCACCGTGGAGGAAGTGCGCCGGGCGATCCGGGAGAGGATGCGGACCTGAGGGCGAGCTCCTGCGCGAGCTGCTTCACCTGGGCGTCGAGGCGGGACACCTTCATCGAAAAGAATATCAGCATCACCAGGATGAACGCCAGGCTGAGGAGAGTCAACGCCGACACGGGAGCGATCGTCCCGAAAAAGATCGCCAGCCCCGTGAGAAGGCGCTCCGACCAGGTGGCCGCCATGGTGAGAACGACGATGAACAGCCAAAGCAAGGTGTAGGGCTCCGTCAATTTCTTTCGCCGAAGGAGTTCGACCACCAGGACGCCTGTCCCGACCAACAGCAGCGTGATCATCAACTTCGCCTGAAACGACATCGGCCCCTCCTATTTTTCCCGCATCAACCGAAGCAGGACGATGAACGATGAAAGTATCGATTTGAACGGGTAATAGATCGCCGCCCCCACGCTCGAATACATCGAGGTGCCTCCCTGCCGTTCGCGGACCGACGTCGGGACCTCCGTGACCCGGAACCGCTTTCGCCCGAGCATGACGATGACCTCGGCGTCCGGGGAGTGCGTCGGGTATTCCCTGGAAAGGAACTCGAAGACGTTCTGCCGCATCGCCTGGAAGCCGGAGGTCACGTCCCGGACTTCGATCCCTCCGAGAAGGTGCGCCAGAAAGGAGAAGAACCGGATCCCCGAGCGGCGTAGAAACGGGACGGTGTAGACATCCGCGTCGCCGGCGAACCGGGAGCCGATGACCATGTCCGACCCGTTCGCAAGTTCGTCGAGGAGCGGCCGAAGCTGGGAAGGGACGTGCTGTCCGTCGGCGTCCATGAGCGCCAGGAAATCATACCCTTCCCGGACGGCGTACAACATCCCGGTCTGGACGGCCGCGCCGTACCCGAGGTTGATGGGGTGGGTCACGGTGACGGCGGCCGGAAGATCCTTCAGGATCCGACCGGTCCCGTCGGAAGACCCGTCGTTGACCACGAGGATGTCGACCCCGAGTCCCTCCGCCGCCAGACCGCGGACCACCTCCGCGATCGTCTCCTCCTCGTTGTAGGCGGGGATCACGACGATCCCCCTCCCCTGGCCGACCTTCCCGGCGTTCATCTCAGGGACGGGTGCGCGCCGGCGGCGAACCGCCCTGCTCGATCTGCTGAAGGCGGGCGCGCAGCATCGGATCGTCCACCACCGCGATGGCGTTTCGCGTCATTTGCGCGGCCAACATGCGGTTTCCGAGGAGCATGTACATGTTGCTCATCGTCTGGTAAGCGACCACCGGGGAGATCCCGAGGAACATGTAGTGGTACGCCTCCCGGATGATGTGGTACGGAAGGGCCCCGTTTGGAATCCGGTACCTCGCGATCAGGTCGCGGTTTTCCGGGCCGTTCCGGACGAAGACCACGAAGAGGCCGTCCGAGAAGACGAGCGTCCATTCCGGGTCGTTCGCGAGGGTCGGGATGAGCGGCAGGATCGTGCCGGAGGAGTCCATCGTCTTGGTGACGATCCAGGTCACTCCGTATCGATTCAGGACATCCTTCCATCCGGGCATGCCGCCGGTCACCGTCTGGTGTTCCATGAACACCTTGGAGTTGTAGGTGCGCCCGTCGGTGAAGGTAAGCGCCTGCGGGTAGAGTTGCCAGTCGAGAAACCCGCCGATGTCGAAGAAGTTGAACATCTTCCCCTTCGGCAGGTTCTTTCGGAGGAAATCCGCCGCTTCGAAGGAGAACTTGTGCTCCGTCATCCCGACGCCGTATTCCAGCTGGGAGAAGGAGAAGCCGAGGGTGATCCCGCCGAACAGCAGGCAGGAACCGACGATGAGCCCCGCCGCGGCGGGCCGAAGCCACCCGCGGGGATGCCGCCCATTTCCCTCGGACAAGGGAAGATCCCGCGCCGCGGGTCTCCCCTGCTTCCCGCCTTTCCCGCCGCCCTTCGCCTTTCCCCGTTCCTTTTCCCGCTTCGCCGTCTCGCGCCGCTCCCTTTCCGCGGACCAATCCCGGACCCGTTCGAGGAAGCCGGTCACGTGCAGGGAGATGCCCGGGGACAGGAACAGCCCCATCATCGACACCGCCCGGGCGGAATCCCACGCGCCCTTGAAGGAGATCGCGAACAGAAGGAGATCCAGGAGATAGATCTTGCGCCCGAACATTCCGAGCGCCAGGGACACGGCAACGGCGGCGAGAGCCGCTTTGTAGTAGACGAAGAAACCCGTCCCTTTCACGGGGGTCAACTCCGAGATGGACATCATCACGGCGTTTCCGCCACCCCCCCCCTCGCCGCCGAACGCCCCGCGCGTGATGGCGTAGATCGGGGCCAGGATCGAGTCGTACCCCAGCGGGTTGAGCCCGCACAGGAGCAGTCCGGCGGCAACCGTGGCCAGCGGGGGGATTACCCATTCTTTCAGGCGGGCCGGCGATCCCTCCTTCCTCCAGGCGGATCGGATCAAGGCGTCAAGGAAGAAGGCGCCGCACAGCAGTAATCCCATGAGGTACGACGGATGGCAGTTCGCCCAGAGAAGGATCAGCGGCGGGAAAAGATACAGCAGCCAACGCCTGCGGCCGAAGTAATACTCCGTCAGCAGGAAGATCGTCGACGCGATGAAGAAATAGGTGAATATCTCCGGCCGCGGCTGAATCCGGATCCTCAGGAACCCGGAAAAGGCGAACAGGGCCGCCACGGCGAGGAGCGGATGGGCCCCACGCAACACCATCGCCCGGTGCAGGAGCAGGAAGATCCCGAAGGTGATCCCCCACAGGAGAAAGGAAACCGCGTACACCCCGCCGAGAGAGAAAACGGCGTAGAGGATGGACTGGAAGAGCCACACGGAGTTGGGCTGGGCCTGCCCGAGCGACGGGTAGTTCAGGAACTCCTTGTCGGCGATGCTCCGCTCCTGGACGATCTGCCGCCCCAAGGCGATGTGCGTGCCGAAGTCGCTCGTGAAGACCTTCGTGAGCATCGGCAGCGTGATGAGAAAGAGAAGGGTGAAGGCGACGATGTTCAGTTCCTTCGGGGTGAGATCCCACCAGCGGCGCGTCGCACCGCCGGTTGCGAGCACCGGTTCCGCCATCTACCTGGCGTCTCCAAAACGCACGATCATCTCCGGACACCTCGCTTGGATTTCCTTCCGGGGGAACGCTCCCCGGCGCTGCGCTTTCCGAAGGAGCCTCGCGAACATAAAGATATCATACGGAGGCCGTCAGCGGGTGGATGCCCCGGGAACGCTGCCCCCGACCGTGGCAGGAACGGCGGCATCTCCGAACGGCTGCCGGTGAAACACCGTGGTGAGCTTCAGGCTCGGGCACCGGGTGCAATCGAGGCACCGAAGGCAGTCCGGATCGGTCCGGTTCCGGTCGGGACGGATGTCGACCGGGCAGATC
>Ga0172370_10005206_pt1 | contig 16902 bp, 18 predicted proteins | sample LakKiv5m_FD_114538 | JGI IMG/M metagenome (GOLD analysis project Ga0172370, IMG submission 114538) | Freshwater microbial communities from Kabuno Bay, South-Kivu, Congo - kab_022012_11.5m | ecosystem: Environmental > Aquatic > Freshwater > Lake | place: Democratic Republic of the Congo...
CAAGCGCTCTAGCCAAGCTGAGCCACGCCCCGTCTTACCACAATTTTGAGTCTGTAAGACGGTCCTGAAGTCGCGATTTCCGCGACGAAGGACCTTTGGTATCAACCAGCAATATACTTTATGATGAGCGGCCTTGCCTTTTTTAAGGCGTGGTAACGGTGGCTCATCGTATGCTTGATCTTCTCGCCCAGCTGGGCAAATGTCTTTTTGTATTTCGGGATATAGAATAACGGGTCATACCCGAAACCCGCGCTGCCCTTAGCCTCAAAAGCGATCAATCCGGAACAGCTTCCCTCCACTACTCCCACTAAACCTTTTTTATCCGCCAGGGCCACGGCGCAGGAGTAATGCGCTTTTCTCTCCGAAAGAGGCAGGCCTTTGAGCATTTCTAAAAGTTTAAGATTATTTTTAAGGTCGCTCTTATCTTTTCCGGAAAAACGCGCAGAATAAATTCCCGGTGCCCCGCCCAAAGCATCCACACATAAGCCCGAATCCTCGCCCAGACAAAGCTTGCCGGTAAAGCGAGCCAATTTTATTGCCTTTTTAACCGCGTTCTCCTGAAAGCTCCTGCCATTCTCAAGCACATGCGGAACGTTTTTATAGCTGCCAAGAGAAAGCAGCTCAACGTCCAGGCCTTTGAGTATCTCCTTTATCTCGAACAGCTTCTTCTTATTCCTGGTTGCTACTACCAACTGCGTCATTTTTGCAATATATCCCCAACCAGTTTTCTCTGGATGCTGAAAAGTTCACCAATCCCCCTTTTCGCAAAGTCCAGCATGCTGTCCATCTTCTCTTTGGAAAAAGGCTTGCGCTCGGCAGTGCCCTGGATCTCGATGAATTCTCCTGAACCGGTCATGATCACATTCATATCCACTTCGGCCTTGGAATCCTCCTCATAACAAAGGTCAAGGAGCATGTTGCCGTCTAAAATTCCGACGCTGGTGGCGGCGATATAATCCCCAACAGGGACTTTAGTGATCTTGCCGTCTTTCTTAAGCTTCTGCAGGGCATCCACCAGGGCGATGAAACTTCCGGTAATGGCTGTGGTGCGCGTTCCTCCGTCACCCTGGATAACATCGCAGTCAACCCAAATAGTGCGTTCCCCTAAATATTTCATATCGGTAACTGAACGCAGGGACCTGCCTACCAGGCGCTGAATTTCGTAAGTGCGCCCGGAATCCTTGCCGCGGGGGATGCGCGTCTGGCAAGAACGGGGAAGCATGCCGTATTCAGCGGTAACCCAGCCGGTGCTTGAATTCCTTAAAAACTGCGGCACACTCTCATCAACCGATGCTGTGCAGATGACCCTGGTATTACCCATCTCGATCAAACAGGACCCTTCCGGATATTTAAGATAATTCCGGGTTATCGTGACTTTGCGTAATTTATCCAAACCCCGGCCGTCAATCCTTACCATAGATACTCCTTCCCTTGGGATCAACCGCAACGATCAGCGGAAAATCTTTAACCTCTAATTTTAAAATTGCCTCCGGCCCAAGATCGCCATAGGCAATGGTTTTAGCTTTTTTAACACAGCCGGCTAAAAGCGCCCCGCATCCGGCGTAAGTCACAAAATAGATCCCCCTGTATTTCCTGATCGCCTTTATTACCTCCCGGCTGCGCTTGCCTTTGCCGATCATTGCTTTTAATCCTTTAGCAAGCAGTAAAGGGGTAAACGCGTCCATGCGGGAGCCGGTGGTCGGGCCGCAGGAGCCGATGATCTTTCCTTTGGGTGTCTGCGTCGATCCGCAATAATAAATAACGGCGTTCTTCAATTCAATCGGAAGATGAACGCCTTTTTTTAAAGCCTGCGCCAATCTCTTGTGCGCCTGGTCACGGGCTGTATAAATTGTGCCGCTTAATAAAAGCTCATCTCCTGCTTTTAAGGATCTAATTTTATTTAGAGCTAACGGTGTATTTATCTTTTTCATAAAACTACTGACGCGCTTCTTAACGCATGGCAGCTGATATTTACCGCAACCGGCAAGCCGGCAATGTGAGTCGGATAAATATGGATATTCACGGCCAAAACAGTATTTTTCCCGCCTAAACCCATAGGCCCGATGTTCAGTTGGTTAATTTCTTTGGGTAAATCCTCAAGCTTGCCTAAAGATCCGGGGTTAAATTCACAACCATAATCTGTGATCTGCAGATTACTATCTTTATAAATATCATCAAGCAGGGCTTTCTTCGCTAAATACACAGCATAGTCGGCAGTGCCTCCGATCCCTACGCCTACCACGTAAGGCGGACAGGCATCAGGGCCGGCTGATCTAACGGCGTCAATTATAAATTTCTTAACATCTTCTATCTTCGCCGTAGGGTTAAACATCTTAAGCTGAGCTTTATTTTCGCAGCCGAAACCTTTGGGCAGGACCGTAAGTTTTAATTTATTACCCGGGACAATATCAATATGTATCAACGCAGGCAAGTATCCGGATCTGCCCCGCGAAAGAGGATCTTTGATTATTGATCTCCTAAAATAACCTTTTGTGTAGCCCTCTTCTATGCCGGAGTTTATTGCCTTATTCAAATCACCCTCTACTCTCACCTCCTGCCCCAGTTCCACAAACACACAAGGCATTCCGGTATCCTGGCAGATGGCTAATTTCTTTTTGGCGGCTATAGCGGCGTTATCCAATATTGCCTTAAGGATATTTTTTGCCCGTTTATTCTTTTCCGCGGCATAGGCATGGCGCAAAGCAGCCAAAACATCCTTGCGCAGAAAAAAATTAGCTCGCTTTGCCAATTCTGCCGCTGCCTTTTTTATTTTTAAGGCGCCGATCTTTCTCATTTCCTTTTATACTCCCGGGAAACTGTAGTAGTGATCCCTCCGCGGGGATTAAAAATCCCGGTGATCTTCAGCCAACGCGGTTTGACTGCCCGCACAAAATCATCAAGCATTTTGTTAATCAGGTGCTCGTGGAATATGCCAATGTTACGCCAGAAAATGGTGTACATCTTAAAGGATTTCAGCTCAACGCAAAGCTTAGCCGGAGCATATTCTATGCGGATGGCCGCAAAATCCGGCAAGCCGGTCTTGGGGCAAATACAGGTGAACTCCGGGATATCCAGGTTGATGGTATAGGCCTTATCCGGATACTGATTTCTCCAAACCTCTATTGCCGGGGTCTTAAGCTTCCGGATATTTTTCTGTAACCCTTCATAACTTGATCTTTTCATTTATTTTAACCCCGTTAACCTGTGGATCTGCGGTATTACGCAGGCAATAACCTTTGATTGCTTGCAGATCTCCTTGTATTTAGCAAGCTTCTCCTGTAAAAAGATCTGGTCCTCGTAGCTGTTCGGCTGCAAAACCAGGACGCTGGATGGGGTGACCTCTTTGATCAGCTTGATCGCCGCCTCTAAATCAACCTCTTTAGTCCCCTCGCAGATGATCGCCTTTAAAAATACCTCTTTTTGGCTGGCGACTTTTAAAAACTTTTTATGCGTATCCCAGAGGTCGCCCATTCCGCTTGAGCTGGGTAATTTCAGGTCCATGGCCACGAAATCTATATACCCGATAAGTTCTTCCAGTTCAGCTGTCAGGGTGCCGTTGGTTTCCAGGTAATGCTTATGCCCGTTTTTGGCGGTAAGCTTTAATACCTCTTTCAGGAAATCCTTAAACAAGAGCGGCTCCCCGCCGGTAAAGGAGATGGAATGATACTTGCCGCGGTAAAGCCCGATCTCCTCAACAAGCTCATGCGGCTCATACTCCATGAAGCGGTCAAGCTTGGTGTCGCAGTAAACGCAGTTTAAGTTGCAGCCGAAGAAGCGCACGAAGATCTGCTTCTCTCCCAGATATATACCCTCACCCTGCACGCTGTCAAAAACTTCGGCTATCTTTGCTTTGCTCATTATATTAAAGGATCAACCTCCCCCGCTTCTTTAAAACCTTTGGCGCGGTAACGGCAGCTGTCGCATTTTCCGCAAGGGAATTTTGCCCCCCTGTAACATGACCAGGTCAGGCTAAACGGCACGCCAAGTTTCTTCCCCATCATGATGATTTGGGATTTATTCTTGCGCAATAAAGGCGCCAGGATCTCATACCTTCCCAAGGTTCCGGCTTTAGCCATCCTGCTAAAAGCGCCCAAGAACTCCGGACGACAGTCAGGATAACCGGAATAATCCTGGCTATGCGCGCCGATAAATACCGCCTTGGCTTTAAGTGTCTCTGCCAAGGAAATAGCAAAACTTAAGAATATAATATTTCGTCCGGGGACATAGGTAGCTGGAATCCCACCGGAGATCCTTTCGGGAATTTTTATTTTTTTATCTAAGAGCGCTGAACCTTTCCAGGGAAAATTTATTTTCAGGATTTTATAAGGGCAACCGGCTGCTTTAGCGATCTTCTGCGCCTGAAGTATCTCCTTCTTATGCCTCTGGCCGTAGTCAAAGATAAGGCACCGGCATTTATACCCTTTTGCTTTGGCGTAATACAAAACTACAGCTGAATCCAGGCCTCCGGATAAAAGAATTACCGCCTTATTCTTCATAACTGGCAGAGCTTGTAGAATTCTCCCAGACGGTAACGGAATTGAGCAAAGGTATCTGGGGCTTAAGCCGGTCGTAAATATATTTGGCGATATTCTCGGATGTGGGATTTATCCGCTTGAAAAAAGCCACCTTATTCAAATATTTATGGTCCAGATCCTCGAGGATCGCGTTCAATTTCTTCTTCAGGTATTTGAAATCCAGGAGCATTCCGATCTCATCTAACTCGGAGGACTCAACGCTTATCTTAACCCGCCAGTTATGGCCGTGGAGATCCTCGCATTTTCCCTTATAGCCCCGCAGGTTATGCGCCGAGCTGAAATTGCCTTCAACCTTTAACTTATACATTCTCCACCTTCCTTACATCTTTCAATTGCCTGCCTAAAAACCTCTCCGCTAAAGAGCTGAACCATTCGGGGTTATCGCTGACGTAAAATCTATGCCTGCCGCCTTTTGAGCACTGGAGCATATCTTCACTGGCTAATATCTTCTTTACTTCAAAAGCAACCTGCTTGGCTGAATCGATCAGCGTAATATCCTTGCCTAAAACCTGCTGAATAACCGGGGCAAGCAACGGATAATGCGTGCAACCCAGGATAACCGTATCCACGCCTGCCTCCTTAAGCGGCTTCAGGTAAGTTTTAACCACGCTTAAAACAACCTCACCCTTAAGCCAACCCTCTTCGACAAAAGGCACAAATAAAGGGCAGGCTGCTGCTGTGACTTTGACCTTGGGGTCAAGCTGCTTGATCTCCATTTCATAGGTGCGGCTTTTGATCGTTCCCTTGGTCCCGATCACCCCGATGCGCTTATTCTTAGAAGCATAAACTGCCTCCCTTACCCCGGGGGTGATCACTCCGACGATAGGAACGCGGAAATGGTTTTTGATCACCGGCAAGGCAAAGCTGGATGCGGTATTGCAGGCAACGCAGATAAGCTTGACATCCTGCTTTAACAAGAACAAAATGTTCTCAATGGAAAAACGGATGACTGTTTCCCGCGACTTGATACCATAAGGCACGCGCGCGGTGTCTCCGAAATAAACTATGTTCTCATTGGGCAGCTGGCGGATCAGCTCTTTGGCCACCGTCAATCCCCCTACCCCGGAATCAAAAACCCCTATTGATTTCATCTTGAAGCTGTCTCCACCAATGCCTTGTCCTGCGAATACTCCCTGATCCCATCTAATATCCCCTCGGCTAATTTCTGGCGGTAGGAGCCGGTCTTCAGCAATCTCTCCTCATTTGGATTTGACAGAAACCCTGTCTCAATCAGCACCCCGGGCATCCTTACCCCCTTTAACACCTGGAAGCGCGCCCCTTTTACCCCCAGGATATTGGCGTCGGTGCCGTAATCCATGGCCCTGCATAATGAATGTGATAATTCTATCGATTCAGCCCGGCTGTTCGTATAGATCATATCCCAGACAATGGCGCGCAGCTCCGGTGAGCTGCCGGCGAAAACAGCGTTCTTCAGATTCAGTGGGACGCTCCTTGCGGTAAAGGCTGCACGCTTAGTGTCGCTGACACTGGGAGCGACATAATAAACCTCAAAGCCGCTCACGGAGCGGGAGTGGTTCGCATTAGAGTGGATGCTGACAAAGAGGTCGGCGCCTGATTTATTGGCAAGGCTTACCCGCGTAGAAAGCGGAACGAATCTGTCGCTTGAACGGGTGAGCACCGTTTGCACCCCCTCATTCCTCAAGAGGATGCTTAATTTCTTGGCTATATCCAGGTTAACATTCTTCTCCCTTAAACCGCTCCTGCCTATGGCTCCGGGGTCAGTGCCGCCGTGGCCGGCGTCGATGACGACTTTTTTCAACTTTATCTTGGCGGCACCTGGGCGGCGATAAGCCAAGGAAGGCGCCTTGAATAATACGTCGAATATCTGCTCCTTGAATTGCCTGGGCATGACGATAGTGCCCTCATAGATATCCACAGGCGAATTCAAATGCATTATGTTATCATTGACCAAGACCAGGGCATCCCCCACCATCAGGTTAACGCGGTTAGATTCCTTGCTCAAGTAAGCGGTACGCAAAAGCGTATCATACTCCATATCAACCCCGCGCAGGCTGCACAAGCTGACCAGCGGATAGTAGGTTACCCCGCCAATAGAATAAGTGGCGATATTCTCTCCCCTCGGAACAGTGGCGCAGCCGCTGCCCAAAATAACCAGGCAGATATAAATAAGAAATAACTTTAGATATTTATTAATTTTCATGTTGTCGTTCATAAGATACTTTTCTCGCTGCATTGCTTGTCGCAGTGCTACGCTCGAAAAGTATCCACCAAAAATTTCCTTGTCGGAAATTTTTGGTGGAGGTGGCCGGAATTGAACCGGCGTCCTTAAGCAATCCGATAGAAGCCGCTACATGCTTAGTCTGTCTATTAATCTTTTCCTTACGCGCTCCGGCAGACAGGATCACGTAAGAAGCAGCCTTTTAAAATCTTATCCTGCCACCAAAGGCACATGGCAGGACCAGCCTGCTTAGGCTCTCATTTAGGCCGCAGGCTTCCTAAAGAGAGGCTTACCTTAGCTTAGTAAGGTAAGGCTGCGCAGCCAGCTGGCATTGCTACCATGGGCTTAGGCGTTAATGACCTAAGGCCTGCCAACCGGCCACCAAACATTTCTGTTTGATTTGCGTTTAGATTGTGCAAGGATTGTTAACGCGGCTAACCATGCGTCCGCGGCATGCTGCTTTTATCCGACTATCTTAAGTCGAACCCTTTCACCCCCCTATGTTAAACTAGAAACCCTAAACCCGAAATCCTAAACAAATCTGAAATCTTAAATCCGAACAAAGCCGGAGCTTGAAATCTAAATCTTAGTTTAGGATTTCTGTATTGTTTCTAGTTTCAGGTTTCGAGTTTGTTTCGAATTTCAAGTTTCGGGTTTAGGATTTAGTTATTTCCTCCTGCTCCTCATTGCCCGGCGCACTGCCAGGTCAGTTTCTCTGCGTTTGATGCTGTCCCGCTTATCGTAAAGCTTCTTGCCTTTGCACAGCGCAAGCTCCAGCTTCACAAAACCCCGATCATTAAAATAAACCTTAAGCGGGATTAAAGTAAGGCCCTTCTGGGTAAGCTTGCCCTCTATCTTAGCGATCTGGCCCTTATGCAGGAGAAGCCTGCGGGTCCTGTCAGGTTCAACATTCAGGTAGCTGGCCTCCGCGTAAGGGCTGATGTGCGCGTTATGTAAAAAAACCTCCCCTTTTTCAATCCGGGCAAAGCTGTCATTCAGATTGATCTTGCCGGCGCGCAGGGATTTTACCTCCGAGCCTTTAAGCTCGATACCGCACTCCAAGGACTCCAGGACCTGGTAATCCCTGTAGGCCTTGCGGTTAGTAAGAATAGATTTACTCATTTTAACACAGCCAAAGATAAATACAAACTTAAAAATAAGGGTATGGTAAACAGGCTTAATATATGGCTGAAGAATACCCCCTGGCTGATAAACGCATCCTCCTTCTTGTAATGCCGGATAATTACCGATAAGGAGGTTGCCGAAGGCATAGCCAGCTGCATGACGATCAACAAGCCCAGCAATTGGGGCAAAGCCAGCTTAAGCACTAAAACCATGCCTAACGCCGGCAGGATGACCAGCTTGCCCAGCAGGAGAAAAAAAACCATCTTCTTGTCCACATTCTTTAACTGGGCCAGCGCCACATTGCCGCCGACCACCATCATCGCCAGCGGCAAGGTGCAGTTACCTACCGCATCCAGAGGTTTGAGTACGGCGGCAGGTATCATTTTATTCAAACCCGATAATACCAGAACAAGGCTGGCTAAATTCGCGATCACCGGCGGGCTAAAGATACTCCTCAGGCGGAATTTAACCTCTTTTTCATAAGTGAGCAAATGGATGCCCAGTGACCAAGCCACCAGGTCAAAACCCAGCAAAAACAGAAAAATATATATGAATATACTACTGGCCTCCTGACCCGAGAACATCGCCGCTGCCATTGCTAGCGGCAGATAACCGGAGTTCTGAAAAGCTATGAGGCTCAAGAACTGAAGCTTATACGTTTTTAGCTTTAAAAATTTAAGCAAGAGCCATCCAGTAATCAGGCCGGAGACGGTGATCGCTAAGCTGATCAGCGGAAAGATCCACCACTGCGGGAAAAGGCTGAAGCTGAAATTCTTAAGCATCTGGGAAAGGATCAAAGCCGGGAAGATCACCTGGATAAGCAGCCGGCTTAAGGCATCCAGCCCTTCATGTGAAAGTATGTTTTTCCTCACCAGGACAAAGCCCAAAGCAGCCAGGATGAATATGTGGGCCATGGCCAAACCGGTGATCTTAAAATGCTCCAGAAACATCATAACTCCTTATAGTTTAGCATAATATTATATCAGCAAAAAAACCGGGGAGCAATCCATTTATAGCGGGGAATGATAATCAATTGACAGGAGCCAAAGGCTAATATATACTTAACTAATTGTAGATCCCCGCAATTCTTGCGGGGATTAATTCACACATTGACTTACTCACACTGCCGTGTTCGTAAATCAAGCGCTCATTAAATTTTGCGGGGGTGGCGGAATGGCAGACGCGCACGTCTCAGAAGCGTGTGGGGCAACCCATAAGAGTTCAAGTCTCTTCCTCCGCACTAAATTTTGTGGGAAATTTACGCTTTGAGGCCGCCTTGTAGGCGGGGCCTTCTTATTATCTCTAATTATAACACTCCCGCACGGCCTTACAACAAAAAAACGGCCCTTTTCAGATCCCTCAGCAGGACGGACATCAATTCCTTCATCGTGCCCTCAAACTTCCAAAGCATACCTGCCGCAATGAAGGCGCAACTTGAATACCATAAATTCACCCAATATGTAGACGGCGGCCGATAACCAAGATGCCGCCAGTTATACAGTGCTCTAATCTACGCTTAAAACCTCTTTTGGATTAAGCAGTGCCTTTAATAAAGTATTTTGGCGCCTGAAACTTTCATATTCGGTTTGGGATATTGTGCCCATTTCTAACCTTGACTTAATTCTAATTTCCCTTACTCTCTTTGCTTTTTGTGCCTGGCCAAAATAAACTAAAGCAAGCAAACAGATTATTATTATCAATAACCTAATTAATATTTTCATTCCTCTCTCTCCTTTGCATACCAGGATTTATTCGTATCCGTATTTCCTTATAAACCAGCTCTTCACAAATTGCACCGTAAATAAATAGGCGGCGACAATGATCAGAAGAGCCGCAAAAAACATCGGAGGCGGGGTGACAAACTTAAAGTAGCGGCCTAAAGGTATGAAGGGAATCACCAGGCCGATCGTGACTATATAAACGGAGGTGAACATCAGGAACTGGCTTGGTTTGCTTTCAATAAAAGGGATCTTGCCCGTGCGGATCACGTGGATAACTAATGTTTGTGTGCAAAGCGACTCCAGGAACCATCCGGTATTAAAAAGGGGCTGGCGGGCATGGAAGACCCACAACAAGACCCCGAAGGTTATAAAATCAAAGAGCGAGCTGACCGGGCCCAGATAAACAATAAACTTCTTTATGTAATTTATATTCCAGGGCCTTTCTTTTAAAAGATACTCTTTATCCACCTCATCAGAGGGGATAGCGATCTGCGACAGGTCATAAAGGAAATTATTCAAAAGTATCTGGATAGGCAGCATCGGCAGGAAGGGAAGAAATAGGCTTGCCCCGGTCATGCTTAACATGTTGCCGAAATTGGAGCTTGCGCCCATTTTGATATATTTGAGTATGTTGCCGAAGGTTTTTCTGCCCTCAATGACGCCGTCTTTAAGGACAAAAAGGCTTTTTTGTAAAAGGATTATGTCCGCCGATTCCTTGGCGATATCCACCGCATTGTTTACCGATATCCCGACGTCGGAGGCCTTAAGAGCAGGAGCGTCATTTATGCCGTCCCCTAAATAGCCTACGACATGCTTGTCCTTTTGCAAGGCGCGGATCACGTGTTCCTTCTGCAAAGGCGAGAGGCGCGCGAAAACAGAGGTATGCCTTACTAATTCCCCAAGCTCTGCGTCGCTTGCCTTCTCAACCTGCTCTCCCGTAACCAATCCTTTGACATCCAGGCCCACATCCGCGCAGATCTTCTGCGTCACCAATTCATTATCGCCGGTCAGGACCTTAAATTCTATCCCCAGGTCTCTTAAGGCCTCGATCGTCTTCTTCGCTGTGGGCTTGGGAGGATCAAGAAAGGCGATATAACCTTTCAGCGCCATATCCTGCTCATCATCTTTTGAATATGCCTGTTTCTTATTCTCCATGTCCTTATAGGCGACAGCCAGGACCCTGAATCCGTTAGCGCTTAAGGTATTGTATTCTTCCCGCAGGTCAGCAAGCACCAATTGGTCCATCTCTATAAGGTCGTTATCCAATACATACTTTGAACATCTCTTAAATATTTCTTCCGGCGCGCCCTTGGCAATGATCCTGTGAAGGCCGTCGGTTTCTACGACTACCGACATTATCTTCCTGGAAAAATCAAAGGGGATCTCATCATATTTCTTATAATGCTTGATCAGTAATTTCCCGTGTTTTAAGATAGCCCTGTCCAATATATTCTTAAGGCCCGTCTGGTAAAAACTATTGATATAGGCGAACCTTAATACGTCCTCGTCGTCTTTTCTCACCACATCGCAGTGCCGCTCCAGGACTATCTTGTCTAAGGTAAGGGTCCCGGTTTTATCCGTACAAAGCACATCCATGGCGCCGAAGTTCTGGATGGAATTCAGGCGTTTTACTATTACCTGTTTCTTGGACATCGCTATGGCACCCTTGGAAAGATTTATCGCTACGAGCATGGGCAGCATTTCGGGGGTAATCCCTACCGCCACAGCCAGCGAGAAAAGAAGGGCCTGGATGAGGTTCCCTTTGGAAAAAGCGTTTATGGCGAAGATGATTACCACCAAAACGATCATAAGGCGGACCATGAGCCAGGTGAATTTGCGTATCCCTTTATCAAAACCTGTCTCAACCGCTATGGTAGCCAGCCTGCGCGAAATCTCTCCGAATTGGGTGGCAATGCCGGTCCTTATGACCACCCCCAATCCAGTCCCGCTTACTACGCTTGAGCCCATGAAAGCAATGTTCGTTAATTCGGATGCCGAATTATTTTTCGGCTCAATACCTTCGGCGTTTTTTTCTACAGGGAAGGACTCTCCCGTCAAGGAAGCCTGGTTAATGAACAAGTCTTTACAGGAAATTATCCGCAGGTCCGCCGGGATCATATCACCGGCAAACAGATCGACGATATCTCCCGGAACGATCTCTCTTATTTTTAATTCCAGCGATCTTCCGTTACGATAAACCGTGGAGGTGGTGCGAACCATTTCGCTGAGCTTCTCCGCCTCTTTACCGGCGCGGTATTCCTGTATAAATGAGAGGAAGACGCTTAAAGCCGCCATAAGCATTACCAATATTGCGCTTATCTTTTCTCCGAAAAACAAAGAAAAAGCGGCGATAATGAGAAGGACGATGACTAAAGGATTAATGAATTTTGAAAGTATCTGGACCAGGATAGTCCTCTTCTTTTTCCTAGCCGGCTCGTTAAAGCCGTATTCTTCAAGGCGTTTTCGGGCCTCATCTTCGGAAAGACCCCTGGAAGAGGTGGTTAGTTTTTCAAAAATGGCTTCCTGGGAGCACCTCGAATAATCAAAGCTCCCGTTCTGGGATTTTTTTGTGCCGTTTAGTTTTGGTTTATTATTCATGACCGGATTATTTTAAAACTAAAGGGGAAATGCGGGAGGCTCATCTTCCCGCGGTAACTCTGTTTCGTTGATCTGTGATTATCTTCAGGATTGCCCTGGCTTGGGATTTATGGCTTTTTCCACGGCGTCAAGCAGCCTGGCATCATCAACCGGCTTGACGATATAATCTACGGCCCCGAACTTGTAGGCCTGGGCTTTATCCATACTCTGGTCTATTCCCGAGACTATTATCACCGGGATCTCCTTAGCGACGGGATCATCGCCGAGCATATCGCGCACATCCAACCCGTGCACCTTGGGCATGATCAGATCCAATAAAATAACATCCGGCTGAAAGTCATGCACATCCTTGATCGCGTCTTTGGCGTCGGACAAGACCATTACCTCGTAGTTGCCGACCCGCTCAAGTCGAACTTTAAGCATTAAGGCAAATCCCTCTTCATCATCGATTATCATCACTCTTTTCTTATCCAAGAAGGTCACCTCCTTTGATCAAGTATATCACTTCTTTTCCTATATTCAAGCAGCCATTTATCAAAACATTCCCGATAGGCGCGGTAAGAAGGTTTTTTGGAGAAGCCCCAGCGCACCAAGCCGAAATAATCTACCCCGTTATTCCAGTGGTTCTTCGTATCCCGGAAAAAAGCCCAGAAAACCTTTCCAACTTGCGGATTTTTCAGGAGCTCGCCATAGACATCCTTGAGCCACTTGGCCTGCTGGCGCTCGGTAGGATTTTTACCCATCCACCAGCTGTCTACTTTTAATCCCCTTTTTACCCCAGGGCAGCCGATCTCGGTTATCCAGATCTTCTTATTCCCGTCGCCGTTGCGCTGCATTATTTTATAAGCCAGTTTCGGATAGCTTGCCACCGCCTTGATCGAGCCGGGATTTAACGGGCTTTCAAAAAAATGGATGTTTAATATGTCAAAATAATCTTTTGCCCCGTTATCGTAGAGCTTGTTGATGCTGCTTAAGCCGTTGGCGATGCCGCCGTTTAAGATCTTACACTCTGGGTCGATCCGCTTAGCCGAGATATAAACTTCTTTCAACAAAGCACAATAGGATCTTAAACCATCCTGCTCTTTCCAGTAGGAATAGGAATCCGGTTCATTCCAGAGCTCCCAGTATTTAACCTGATCATTATAACGCTGGATAACTTTACTCGTGTAACTGATGAATAGCTTGTTATCTTTAGGAGGGCAGTTCCACTCTCCGCATGAAGAGGCCCAATCAGTAGAGTAATGCAAAATACCCAGGATATGTATTCCTTTGCTCCTGAGCAGCTCGACGATGCAGTCATATTTGGCAAAATCAAACTTGCCCTCTTCCGGCTCAATATCACCCCATAAGAAATCAACCCTTACCCAGCCGACTCCGGCCTTACGCATCAAAGAAATGGATCTTTCCAGCTCCCGGAGAGAGGCATATTTATAGTTGTTCCAGGAATGACTCCAATGCAAGAATTCCAGTACCCCGAAGGGGTTATCAAAGTTTTCTTTGCTTAAGGCTTCCGGATCGGTTTTTATTTTATCCCTGGGCAACACTTCTCCCGCATGTAATTGGGAAAAGGTCAATAAAAATACCGCCGGCAAAAAATTAATTTATTCATGGGGTTTTTGCTCAATGTTGATGTAATCGTCAAAATCCATCTGTTTGCCCAGCTCCTGCTTGACCACCCTGATCCTGTCCGGGACATAGGGGTGGGTCTTGTAATATGACCGCTCGGTAGGCGGCATCCTGCGGTGCATATCCTGCAGCTTCTCAAGGAAGGTGATCATGCCCTGCGGGTCATAACCGGCAAGCCTGGCGTAACGCGCCCCCAATTGGTCCGCCAGCAGTTCATCCTCACGGCTGTAACCCAGGAGGAACTGGGTAAAAGCAACATCCGCGGCAGTGCCTACATCCCCTGACGCCGGAGAAACTGCCACCAGCAGCCTTAAGATACCATAACTTTGCATAGCCTGCAGCTTTTTAATACTGTGGCGGGCAACGATATGCCCTACCTCGTGCGCCAGGATACAGGCCAGTTCATCATCATTAGAGATCTTATCCAATAAACCGGTGTTCACATAGACATAACCTCCGGGAAGAGAGACGGCATTCACCGTGTCGTCCTCTAAAACCTGGAAATGATAGTCAATCTCCTTCCTGTCGCTGACCGCGGCTATCTTAGCACCTATATCCTGCACGCGTTTGATTTGCAAAGGATCGGCGGCAAATTTATATTCATTGGCCACCTGTCGGTCAATCGAGCGGCCCATCTGCACCTCTTTATCAGTGCTGTAATAGTATTTCTCCTCCTGTTTGGTAACCAGGTTATATTCGGTAGAGCAGCCGGTTAAAATAAATAATATGCCTGCTGCCGCAAACAACCCGAGTTTTTTAAAGATCAGATAGAGCTTGCTTAAAGGCAGCCCCACGACATTATAAAAACACCCGTCTATCCTCTTGATAAAGGACGCCCCCTTGCCCTGGATATCAAAACTTCCGGCTTTATCCAAAGGAGAAACCTGCTTAAAATAATTATTTATCTCCCTATCATTTAACTTATCCATATAAACCCTGCTTTTTTCATGGGCAAAGAACAACTTTTCTCTGCCATCCTCTTTTTTTATGACCGCCAGGCCCGTATAGAGCCACTGCGGTCTGCTGGACAATTTTTTAAGCATGCTGCGGGCTTCATCCATATTCCCGGGCTTGCCGAATACTTTATTCCCCTGCACGCAGATAGTGTCGGCGGCGATTATGATACCCTCCTTGACCCTGGCGGCAATATCTCTTGCCTTGTCGCAGGCATTATGTTTGACCATTTGAGCGTAAGACAAATTCCCGCGACTCTTGCGCTCCCTGACTTTAGGAGTGATCACTTTAAACTTCAGGCCGAATTTCTCTAATAATTTCTTTCTGGCTTTAGATTTAGAAGCTAAATATATCTGCATAGCTTACGCCTAAAAGGGACACTTCTCTGATTGGATTCGGAAATGGTCCCGCTTTGGATCAAGAAACAGTCCCTAAGATCTTTTGCTTATGTTTTTAAGAACCGTACCTAGGTTAAGGCTGCGGATTCGCCGGCAAGATAACCGGTTGAGAAAGCGGCTTGGAGGTTAAAGCCGCCGGTATCCGCGTCTACGTCGATCATCTCTCCGCAAAAATATAATCCCTTGACCAGGCGCGACTCCATGGTGCGCGGGTTGATATCTTTTAGACTCACCCCGCCCCGTGTAACCATTGCTTCCTCAAGCGGCCTGGCACCGCTTATCTCCATACGAAAACCTTTAAGCAGGGAAACGGTCTTTTCTCTTTCTTTCTGGGTAACCTGGCTGCATTTTTTAAATGGGTCGATCCCGGCTGCCTGCGTAAAAAGAGCGATCAGGCGCAGCGGCAATAATTCCTTCAGTGTATTCTTGAAATTCTTTTTGGCATTAAGCTTAAACTCCCGCAGCAGGCGGCTGTCTAATTGCCGGGCTGATAAAGCCGGCTTCAGGTCTATCTCGGCAAAAACCTTTTCTCCCCTGCCGAGCAGGTCTATAACCCTGGAGCTTAAAGTGATCACTAAGGGCCCTGATATTCCTGAGGCGGTAAAAATAAGCTCCCCTATATCGGAAACAATCCGGGTCTTTCCGCTTAAAAATTTAACCCTGATATTACGCAAGGCCAGGCCTTCTAACTTCCGGGGATAATCCTCTTTTACAGTAAGAGGGACTAACCCCGCTCCTAAAGGCACTATCGCATGCCCCAACTTTCCGGCCAGCTTTATGCCTGAAGCATCAGAACCGGTAAAGCTGTAACTGGCTCCTCCAGCAGCCAATATCACCCGGTCAGCGGGAATATTCCGGCCATCTTCCAGATGCACACCCTTAACCCTGCCTTCTTCCGTCAAGAGATCCGTGACTTTGCTCTTACAGATAACCTGCACCCCAACCTTTTCCAGTTCCTTTTGCAACACATCAAGGATGCTGGAGGAACGGTCGGTTACCGGAAAGACGCGCATCTGGCGCTCGACTTTAAGTTTTAATCCGCGGGCTTGAAAAAAATCCATCAACTCCCGGTTAAAGAATTTCTTAAAGGCGTCTCTCAGGAAATCGCCGTTCTTGGAGAACTTTTTTAGGAAATATTCCAGGTCTTCTGCGTTGGTAAGGTTGCAGCGGCCTTTGCCGCTTAAGAGGAGTTTATTGCCGAGGGAGCTGTTTTTTTCAAGGAGGCTGACATCCTGAGCCAACCCTGCTGCCCGGATTGCCGCCATCATTGCCGATGGCCCGCCCCCGACTACGATTATCTTTTTCTTCTGCACTACTGAGCCAACAGCAAATAATGAGCACATTGGAAGCCCGGATTTTGGCCGTATGCAAGGCGCGACGACGAAGGCGTAGCCGCAGTACTACGTCGAGGAGGAGCAACGCCGCAGACGGCTAAAAGGCGGGCTTCCCCCCCTCATTTAGAGAAATGGGCTGAGCTGATTTTGGGCTACGACTGCGTCACTCGTCCTTGGCGTAGTGCAAGACCACGCCTGCGTCCTCGTTCCTTGTCTCGCTCCAAAATCAGCTCAGCCAATGTGTTTATTATTTGCTGCTGGCTCAGTAAGACCAAAATCCGTGATCTTAAAAATTGATTCCAATTTCAGGCCAGCTGCCGCCAGGTTATCCATCGCCCCCTCGTTACGATCAACGATCACGATCGCTCCGGCGGCAATAACCCCTATTTTATCCAAAGCCTGCTTTGCTTC
>Ga0172370_10005211_pt1 | contig 16889 bp, 13 predicted proteins | sample LakKiv5m_FD_114538 | JGI IMG/M metagenome (GOLD analysis project Ga0172370, IMG submission 114538) | Freshwater microbial communities from Kabuno Bay, South-Kivu, Congo - kab_022012_11.5m | ecosystem: Environmental > Aquatic > Freshwater > Lake | place: Democratic Republic of the Congo...
AATTCAGATATGGATAAGCCTCATTGTTCAACTCCTTTTACTGGTTGTGCAACGCAAGGCGAAGAGAAAATGGGCGTATGCTAATATGGTCTCTGTTATCCGGTATCATTTGATGACCTATATTAATCTTTTCAAATTCTTGAAGAATCCCGACTCGGATTGGGAATTTTTGACCACTAAATCCCCTGATCAATTATCTCTTTTTTATCTGTAGGGAGGTTCTCTTTTGATTTGTCTTCAAATATTGTCTTCCTATCTTACAAATGCATCTTTTTTGTCATTTCGGTTTTTTACCGGACAACAGTGATTTTTTTTCTTACCACGGGCAAAATACTTGGAGAGAAAAGAGAAAAAGCGTAATTTTGGTGCACAAAAAATGGGCAGGTAGCTCAGTCGGTAGAGCAAAGGACTGAAAATCCTTGTGTCGGCGGTTCAATTCCGTCCCTGCCCACATTCCTCAATGCGAAGATAACCGAATCTTCGCATTTTTTGTTTTAAATGGATAAGTAACACCAGCCGGAGTGGCAGAAGCTGAGAAAAAGATAATAGTTTCAAGACCCCGATGATAAACCCAGCCGGGCACTTTTTTCGTGCATCTCCCCAAAAACTGTTTTAATTTAAAAGCAAAGAATAAACAAGTGATTGGGAGTAGTCATTTTTTTGTTGTTCAGATACATGGATTTGCTTTCCTCCGGGGTGAATAAATTTCCTCAAATCACCGTTATACCTTTTCCGGCTTTCATTAACCCGAAACGAGCAAACTTTAGAGTACATTTAAATTTCTTAGTAACAGAACTTAGTGCAACCTTACCACCTGTAATTTCCCTACTGCCGAACGTTTCTTCCGAAGAAAAAATAACCGGTACCGAAAAAGTAACTGCCGTTTCCGGTGGACCGAATGTCTGTGCCAAACCACCGAATGTGATTTCCAACCGACCAAATGTCTGTTCCGGACGGCCGAATGTCTGTTCCAAACCACCAAATGTGATTTCCAACCGACCAAATGTCTGTTCCAGACGGCCGAATGTCTGTGCCAAACCACCAAATGTGATTTCCAACCGACCAAATGTCTGTTCCAGCCGGCCGAATGTCTGTGCCAAACCAACAAATGTTGGGTATAGAGGAGAAGATATTGCGTTTTTGCACCAAAATACTCACCCCACCTTCCCCTCTCTTAAAAGAGAGGGGAATAGTTGTTTTTTGGAGGGGACGTGTTGTTCTTTGGAGGGGAGTTTGGATGAGTAGTATTAATAATCCTCGACTTTTGGTTATTGCTACAAAGCTTTGTCGTGAATTGAGGAAAAATTCTACAAGTGCGGAAAAACTTTTCTGGACGAGGGTGAGAAACCGGCGTTTTTTAAATAAAAAAATTAATAGGCAGTTCCCTATCTTTTTTGATTTACACGGGAAGGAGTCATTTTTTGTTGCCGATTTCTTCTGTGTTCAAGAAAATCTTGTTATCGAAATTGACGGCGGGTATCACGAGCGCCAAAAAGAGCATGATGCGTTAAGAGATCACATCATCAATTCTTTAGGTATTTCCGTTGTTAGGTTTACTAACAAGCAGGTTGAATTTGAAATGGAAGAGTGTTTGTTAGAATTAGCGAAAGTATTTAAAAGTCATGATAGTCGTCCCTTCTCTTGGGAAGAGAAGGGAGAGGGATGAGTCGGACTCACCCCACCTTCCCCTCTCTTAAAAGAGAGGGAGCGTGTATCTAAAAATTGGGATTGAGTAAAAATTTAAAGTGGAATCAAAATATGGGGTGTGGGATGATGTATGAATTTTTATCAAAATTCTCGAGGGGCATACGGTATAGCCCGAATAAATAACATAATAACTCACAATCAATTAAAGGTACAAAATGCCACAAAAGATTGATTACTTGTTGCAGGATTGCGAAGCCTTAGGCAAAGCAATCTCCAATAACCGGGCAGCGATGGAGGCAAAGGGATTTTCTGAAGAGAGGCTGACTGAGTTCAACTCCGCAAAGGAGGCGCTAATAGTAAAAGAAGCAGCTTATCAACGGGCGGTAAAAACAACCGGAGAAAAGACTACCCGGCAAAATGTATTAATGGCAGAGCTGCGGGAATTGATTAAAGCTATACGGAATGCCGCGAAGAGCGCATACGCACCTAACTCCCAAGAGGTGAAGTTATTTCAGATTGGGACGGTTATCCCCTCTTCTGTTAAGAAGATGCGGACTACAGGTGAGTATCTGAAAAAGATTATTGTAGAGCAAGGATCAGTGCTTGTAAAAAACGGAATTACTCAGGTTGAGTTAGATTCTCTTGGGGCGTTAATGGATGAACTTGTAGCTGTTGACGCGGATCAGGAGAATGCGAAACGGCTGCAAATAGCCGCCGGGTTAGCGCGGGATGAAGCCGCCGGTGAACTGCGTGCAGTTGTAAAAAAGGTGCGGAGTTTTGCTCAGGTTTGCTTTGCAAAAGAGGCGGGAATTCTACTTGAATTTAAACCATTACCGCAAGGCAGAGGCACGGCTAAGACCACCGAAAGTGAACAGGAGGTTACACCAGCGGCACCACCGACACAATAGCTGCGTACATAATAATAACCCTCCGTCTTTTAACAAGGCGGAGGGTTTGAATAACGCTAAAGTGTACATGAGCAAGATAAAAGTTTTTATTTGAATAAGGACACTTTTTACTATAATTTTATTTCGTTGAAAAGGATAATATTTTTTTAATAACCATGAAGACAATTGTACCAGTATGAAAATTACTCCCAAAAGTATTAAAGCTAACGAGCGTGAACTTGCTTCAAAAGTTTCGGAATGGATAAATGAATCAATTAGAAGAAATAACTTTCCCTTCACAACAGCTTCAGTTGAAGCAGGAATAAAAGTAGATGCAAAAACACGTTTTGCCGACATAACCATTTGGAAAAATATTGAGACACGAGAGGCATATACTTACTTAGAATTAAAACCTCCTTTTGGGAATATTGAAGATTTGGAAACGTTCCGGCAAAAAGCAATTGAACTAAAAGTAAACTATGCATTTACATGGGACTTTCAGAGTTTACATACCTATCGGGTAAACAAAAATGAAATTGAACACATAGGAACCGAATCAGAAGCCATACTAAACAATATGGATAATTGGATAAGGGGAGATTATCAAGCACGCATAAGGGCATACATAGGCCGAATTTTAGACGAACTTGTAAATCTTAATGAAACCGGAAAGCTGAGAAGATTTTACCCTGACAAAGTCTACTTTATTAATTTTATAAGAAAAGCAGTAGAGACTTTAATACCAAAATATGAACTTTTTTTAAGAGAAGTGTCTCGAAAAGAAAAATACAAAAAATTGATTGCTGAATATGCGATCAAACAAGGAATAGCGTATCCATCGGATGCAGACTATTTTAAACTTATAGCACGCCAAAATGTTTACGGACTTATTACAAGAATAATTTTTTACTTAACAATTCGGAGATACTTTGAAGACCTTCCTGATCTGTTCAGTGTAGAAGAAAAAAACTTAAACAACTTATTAAAATTAGCTTTTTCAAAAGCGCGAGAAAAAGATTGGCAAGCGGTGTTTGTTGAAGACCCGATTGAGCTGATCGGAATACCCGAAACAGTATATGAGGATTTACAACTTTTCTTCTCTGAGTTACGAGTTTATCATTTCGGAGAACTTTCAGAAGATGTAATAGGACAATTATTTGAAGAAATTATCGATCCAAAAGAACGACACTTGCTAGGGCAATATTTTACGAACGAAATTCTTGTAGATCTTATTCTCGGTTACGCTGTGCAAGATTATGACGGTAGTTATGGGGACCCCACATGCGGGTCTGGAACTTTTCTTATACGATTATATGATAGACTGCGGTATCTGTCCGCTGGCAAACTGCATCACAAACAACTACTAGGGAAAATATGGGGAATAGACATCGGTAAGTTTCCGGCCGAACTTTCTACAATCAATTTATTCAGACAAGATGTTAGAAATTATGAAAATTTTCCGAGAGTAATTTGTTCGGACATTTTTGATATAAAAAAAGGAGATACTTTTAAGTTTCCGCCGCCTAACGCAAGTAAATATTTTGATAAAATTGAGATACCACTTCCAGAATTCAAAGCATTTGTTGGCAATTTCCCTTTTATAAGGCAAGAATTAATTGAAAAAAAATCGAAAGGGTATAAGAATAAATTAACTAAAGAACTTGCGTACGAATATTTTAAATCATATCCAAAATTGTTTAAAACTATCGGGATAAAGGAAATAGAAAAAGAAGAACATCTAAAAGCAACTACAAAAAAATTCAAAGAATTTATAGATGCTGCAGTTGATAAGAACCAAATTGAGCTTAACCTTTCCGGACAGGCAGATATTTACACATACATTTACATCCATACAGCCACTTTACTTTCTCAAGGTGGTAGGTTCGCAATTATAACTTCTAACTCATGGCTGGATGTTTCTTACGGTTCTGTACTAAAAGAATTTTTCCTTGATCATTTCAACATCAAAGCTATTATTGCTTCATGGGCAGAACCTTGGTTTGAAGATGCTGCCGTAAATACCGTTGTCACAGTATTAGAAAAAAAATCCAATGCATACGACAATAATATAGAAACTGACTTAGTACGGTTTGTAAAACTTAAAAAGAAATTAACAGACCTTATCCCCTACCAAGATTTGAAGTTGGAAAACACTAAACGATGGCAGAAGATTGACAGTATTATAGATTTAATTGAAACTGCGGAGTATCAACATAATTTAAAAAGTGTAACAGAGACAATTAAATCGTTTGAGACTGATGAGTTAAGAATACGATTGATTCCCCAAAACGAACTTAGAAATGAATTAGTAGCAAAAAGTGACAGAGCAAAGTGGAGCAAATATTTGCGCGCGCCGGACGTTTATTTTACCCTCTTGGATAAATGTAAAGATAAACTTGTACCATTAAAAGACATAGCTGTTGTAAGATTTGGGATTAAGACTGGTATAAATGATTTTTTCTATTTAGAACCTCAGAAAAGTGAGAGTGGTAAAAAGACTAACAAGATGTTGCTGTGGAAGAATGGAAGAAACTGGCAAGGAGAAATTGAAGAAAAATACTTAAAGCCAGTGATCAAAAGTCCTAAGGAATCTCAAAGCATTATAATCGACCCGGAACAATTAAAATATAGAATTTTCATATGCACCAAAAGCAAGGCGGAGCTTAAAAAAGAAGGCGACGTAGGAGCGTTGAAATATATTGAATGGGGAGAAAAACAAAGGACATCTGAAAATATTCTATGGGTGGATGTACCATCAGTTCAAGGAAGAAAACATTGGTGGAGTATTGATCACAATGAATTTCCGGAAATAATATTCCCTTGTGGAATTGATAATACATTCAAGGTTTTTGATAACTCAATAAAAATTCTTAATGACAAGCGACTATATGAAGTATATACAAAAGGGAAAAATGAAACAAAGTATTTTATTGCATCAACGATTTTTTCTTTTTTTGTAGAAACTGAATCACGTGCAAACTTGGGTGATGGTCTATTAGATTTAACCGTCTATGAAGTTGCTGAAGTACTTTTACCACATAGTAAATTATTTAAGAAAAAAGATTTGGAGTTAATACATACTTTTTACAAAAAGATGTCAATGAGGAAAATTTTGCCAATCTTTCAAGAAATAAAACAAAAAGAAAGACAAGAATTGGACAGTGCGGTTTTAAGAGCACTTGGTTTGGACTCAGAGGAATATTTGCCTAAGATATACGAAGGATTGTGTGAACTTGTAAAAGAACGGCTTGAATTACCGAAGATGCGCAAAAAACAAAAAACGGAGACGCAAAAAGTAGCTTACGATCAAGTTAAGAAAGCTGTAATTGAAGACATTATACCAAATGGTACAAAAAAATTTCCCGAAGCTTTTTACACAAAGGGAAACTATGATGAACTTAAATTTGAAGAATATGCAACCAATGGAAAAGCACTAAAAAGCGAATCGTTTTTTACGCAATACGAATTAAAAGATGAAAGTGGGAAAACAATTATAACAGTCGATAGTGAGTTGAAAGCCGAATTTGCAGAGATAGTAAGCCGAAAAGAATCGTACCAGATAAAAATTCCCGCTGACGAAAAAGTTTTAGAAAAACTCTTGGCCTCACATACAAAATATATTAAGCAGTTAATAAAAGATTTAGAACAAAATGCCCATGAAAAGCTCCATGACTGGAATTCTGCCGAAAAGATGGCCAAAGAGATATTGGAGGAATGGGAGTAAAGAGAAGAAAAAACAAGAAGAGTCTGCTCTTTTTCGATAAATAATAAAATTAATTTTCTAAAATTTGTGCAAACATTAAATCCTAAAACAATATCAAGACTACCGGAATTACGGAAGCAAATAGAAACTTCCGAGGAGGAATACGCAGAAACAAATTTGAAGTTTGTGCGTCCATATTGCGTTGCATATTTAGATCAGGTGATGAGAACAATTAGGAAAAGCAAACAAGTTTTATTGATGCCAATTCATCCGAAGGTTCATCAATACTTAAAGCAATGTGGATTCGAGTTTTTATACGGCAATTGCATAAATGCCGAAAATTTTAATGAGGAAATCATCGTTCCATTAATAAGATTTCTTCCAGGGGAACACACTTCAGAAGATGTTATTAGCTGGCTCGAGCAAAAAGTAATAAAGTTCATCCCCAAAATAAACAGAGAACTCCGCAAAAAAATAGTTGCAAACCTCTGGGAGATTGTGTCAAATGTCTTTGTTCATAGTGAAAGCGAATTTGGTGTTAGCGTTTGCGGGCAGCTTTATCCTCAAAAAGGATATTTTGAACTTGCTTTTTATGATGAAGGAATCGGTTTGGCAAATAAAATTAAAATGTATGGAGCGATAAAAGAAGAGGATGAAGATTATCTATGTATTGAATGGGCACTCCAAGAAGGTACTTCAACGACAGATAAACCATCAGCCGGTTTAGGTTTGCATTTCTTGAGGGAATTTCTTAAGATAAACCAAGGAAATTTTCAATTTATTTCAGGCAATGGTTATTTCGGCAATTTTAATTCTTTGATTGCTGAAAAATTACAATTGAAAAATTCAATTGAGGGTACCCTAATAAATCTTAGGATTATGTTCGATAATATTTTAGAGAAATAAAATTTTATGAAAACACTAAAAGTAATTTTTGCGTTAGAAACCGCTCATCTTCTCACTGCAGAGAAGGGTTCTGCTTTGTTACAGTTAGTAAAGTCAGAATTAAATAGTGAAGACATTGTAGAGCTTGACTTTTCCGGTTATGAATTTATTTCAAGTTCATTTATTAACAGTGCATTTGGAGATCTTTGCCTTGAGAATAGGTGGGATATACAGGATTTTTATAGCCGAATTAAATTTAGTTGTATTGATAAAGATGATATTGATGATATTGAACTTGCAATTTTCAATGCAAAACACCGTAGAGAATTAATGGATTCGGGTAAAAACCTCTCCGATTACTATCCTCCGTCATATGCATATTGATTATGGCAAAGGTTATTGACGCTGAAAAATTAGTAAAGAGTAAAATGAAGCTTCCCACGGAAGCTTTTTTTGTTGATACAAATATAATTATTCTCTATAAAGACCCCTTTAGTACCTCACTGAAAAACGATGAATTAAGTAGAATATCTGAAAAAGTTTCGTTTGTAACGGAATATCTTAAAGCAAATTATAAAGCTTATTCAACCATCTACTCTGCGATAGAATATTATAAACATTTGCAACATAATTATTTCACAATTCAAACTGGCGATAAGTTTTTAAATACAAGTAAATTTAAAAAATTGAAAACTGAAAATGAGATATTTAAAGATGGCTGGCGACGTCATATGGATTTATTTAGGAAAGTATTTTATAAAAACTTTCCAATAATCAATACTGGAGAGGATAAATCAAATTTAATTTATCAATTTGATTCCGAGGTTATGGATTTTGGAGATTACGCTATTTGGAAGGCAGTTGCATCATACAAAGACACATACCGATGTATCTTTTCTAATGACTCAGATTTGTATAATATATCTGATGATTTTTATCTCCTTACAACAAATCCAAGAATCATTACAGTTGCACAGAGTAACGGGAAATTATTCATATAAAAAAGGAGTAGTAAAGCTCTTTTCTTGAATATGTTTGGGTTGAATAAGTCAATTTCATTATTTCAAATTATCTGTTTTTCACTTTCCCATTTTTGAAGTTCTCAAATACTCCTCGAACTGATTATGCGTTGAGATCACTTCGTTGTGGGTTAAACCGGTGTGGATAAAAATTAATTTATTACGGAGAAGATCGTTTTGGTGCAAGTCAAGCTCTTCTGTTTTAAAGAACGGGATGCCCCACCCTTTCAGGTCGTCCATAAAGTTTTCGCAATTTTGTTTCGTACCCCCGTTATCTGTGTAGATTGTTAAGAACCGTCCGTTATATTTTTCAATCCAGTAGCCGAATTTTTCCATCTCAGCGTACAACGCATCAAAGAGGAGAACATCAGAAACATTTTTTGTTACACCGCCGCGCATCAATGAGTAAGCGATAACGCGGTAGGCGCCGCTGTGTCCCGCAAGAATAATTTTTCCAATTTTGCGCGATTTAATTTCCTTTTGCTTAACGAGAAAAGCGGTAACATCGCTCAGGAGATTTTTCAGTCCATCATTCTGTTCAAGTTTTCCGCCGTAAGAATCGGGGGCATTTTTCGGTCCCTCCGGGAAAACGAATATGGCATTTTTCTGTGCCGCGGTGAATTGTTCAACCAATTTGTATTGTACGCAGGCGCTGTCGATATTGTTGTACCAACCGTGAAAATAGACCACGATAGCAACCTTCCCGGTTTTCCGAAAGTTTTTAGGGATAAATACCGCCACGCTGCTATCGTTGTAATGGTCTTGTTTAGAATACGTTTGATTATTGTAGGTGTGTCCCTCTTCCCTGGCTGAGTCCGGAAACGGCGCGGAGGAAAGACTGAGCAGATACATTTTTCCAAGTTGATTGTAGCGGGTAGTCAGCGTTTGCGCAGTAACAGCACAAAGGGCAAAAGCAAAGAGAACGATAATAATTTTTAAATTCTTCATTTCAGTTTCCTTTTAATAAAATACCAAACGCTTAAGGCACTAAAAATTAGTGAAATTCTCAGACTAAAATAAAATTTACATTAAAAACAGAGATTCCCGGCTGCGTTATTACATTTTCAAAAATATTCTTATGTTGTAACCTAAGAAGAAACAGTAAAAAAGTAGAAAGCATATGAGATCATTTGACAGTTTAAACGAACAAGAAGTATTAGCACTGGCGATTTCTTTGGAAGAAGAAGACGCAAGAATTTACGACGATTTTGCCCACGCGCTAAAAAACGATTTTCCCTCTCAAGCGGAAGAATTCATCAAGATGAGAATGGAAGAAGATGAGCACCGCCACCGGCTGCTTGATTTGTACCGAGAGAAGTTTGGTGAGCATATTCCCCTTATCCGCCGCGATGATGTACGCGGATTTGTAAAACGGAAACCGATTTGGCTCAGCAGCTCTTTAAAATTATCTGCCGCACGTAAACGGGCGCAGGAAATGGAGATGGAGACGGGGCGATTTTACGAAGCGGCTTTGAATAGAACAACCGACGTAAGTTTGCGTCAATTGCTTGGCGATTTAATTAATGAAGAGAGAAAGCACGTCCATACCGCGCAAACAATGGAAGCTCAAGCCCATGTAGAAAGCGAAAAAGCGGCACAGCGCCGGCTTTTTATTCTACAAATAATTCAACCGGGGTTAGCCGGATTGATGGACGGTTCCGTTTCAACGCTTGCTCCCCTCTTTGCGGCGGCGTTCGCAACACATAATAGTTTTGCTACTTTTCTCATCGGACTTGCGGCAAGCATCGGTGCCGGAATTAGTATGGGATTTGCAGAAGCGCTTTCGGATGACGGAACGTTAACAGGCAGAGGGCATCCATGGATGAGAGGTTTGATCACCGGGTTAATGACTACACTCGGCGGATTAGGACATACCCTGCCTTATTTAATTCCCGATGTTTACACAGCGACTATTATTGCCGTGATTGTTGTTTTGATTGAACTTGGTGTTATCTCCTGGGTGCGTCACAAATACATGGATACGCCGCTCGGCACCGCGATCTTTCAAGTAGTGATTGGCGGAATATTAGTTTTTCTTGCCGGGGTGCTGATAGGAAATTCTTAACCGCTTTAGGTTACTTTTGAGGAGCTTCTTCCTGCGTATTCTCTTGATTAGGAAGCTGAGGTTTCATTACCGGCATGTCTACCGCCTTTACATCCCATTTGAAATCAGTCACTTCCCACCGCGGAGGTAAATTGATTTCCGGTTTGCAATACATCATTTCTTCCGAAGGCTTGTACGGATAGGGAAATCCCGGTGAGTAGGCTCCGTTATTATCGGTATCATAGACGCAATAAAGTTTGTACTTGCCGGGTTCAATTCTGCTAAACGTGAACTCCCCTTTTCCGTTCGGTTTTGCCGTTACTGTTGCAGAAGGATTTTTTGTACTCTCTAAAAAGAGAAGCGGGTTTTTCAATGTATCAAGGTTTTCAACTTTTCCTGAGAAACCGGTAAAGTTCAATCCGTTAAACGTTTTGAATGAGTAACGGTAAAGAGAATCGATGCTGTTACCGGCAATATCAACCACATCTTTAAAATTAAATTGAATAATGTACGTCTCCAACGATTTCAACTTTTGCTCGGGATTCAAAACAAAGGAAGCGTCATCCAATTTTTTCATCGTAAACCGTACATTATTTCCGGTTGTATCAGTAAACGCAATTTTCTTTTTAAGTGAAGAGACATTGAATTCGTTATCAAAGTAAAAAGCGATTGCGGTGTTTTGGAAATCTACATCCGCGGTATGTTCTTGCGGTATGGTGCGCATTAATGTTGGTGAAGACGTATCCACTCTATCGCTAACGGTCAAAGAAATTCCATCGTGCGGGGTAGTATTGCCGCTGAGATCTTTAATATCTTTTGCGAGAAGGTACCACTCAGCTTTTTCGGAAAGCGTATCATGGAGGGCAAGCACCATTTCTTTTTCTTTCGCTCTTCCTTTAAAAGCGAACCGAACCGGAATTGTTTGTTTGGTTGTGGAATCGATAACCGCAAATTTTTCGGCGTTGAAGGAAGAAGAATCCACCTGTTCCGAAAACGTGGTTAAGATATGGTGTTTATCCGTCATTACCGCGCTGAATAATCTTGGACCGACCGTATCAATTTTTGTAAGTGAAAAATTCAAACCGTTAAAGATTGAATCAGCAGAAGAGAGAAAAACATCGTGCGAAGGAATTCCAATCATATCCTGATCCGGTTGAAAAAGAAAATCGCGGTATTCATCTTTTACTGCAAAGACGCGGTACTCACCGTCCGCGAGTCCCGAAACCGTAAACGCTCCGGTTGTTCCGACTTGAGAAAGATAATCAGCTTTCCGTTTTGCCGGATCGATGGTATCTCCGCTTACCTTATAGGCAAAGATCATAACGCCGGAAGGTTTTTCATCGTACACCGTTCCCCGGATCATTCCGTGATCGATTTTATTTCCGGTAGAAAAAACAAGCGAGAAGGCGTCGGCCATTCTGTTTTTATTGTTGTAATCAACCACGTCCGTACCGATAGTAACATTATACGTAACGTCCGGTTTTAAAGGCGCCGGAAAATAAACACGCACCGTTGTGCCGGTCCAGCTCAAATCCAAATCCCCTTCAACTTGCGGTGAAATAAAGATGGCGTCTTTTACACTCCGCTTATCAACATATTCGGAGAAACTCAATTCAAAATAATCATCATGAAAATTGGTTGAACCGTTTAAGGGATATGCTTCTTCAATTTTAGGCGGAATAGTATCCGGCGGGCCGCCGCCGGGAGGCAGCATATTAGCGCATCCGGAAAGGATGAACACCGCAAAGGTTATTCCAATGATGGTTAATTTTTTTGCTGCTTGTTCAACCATCGGTGATACTCTTGTGCAAGTTTTTGATGCTGCGAAAACGATTGAGAGAAAAGATGTCCCCCTTGCGTATCGGCAACAAAGAAAAGATATTTATGATTTTCGGGATAAAGAACCGCGAGCAGAGCATTTTTTCCCGGATTGTTTATCGGTCCCGGAGGCAAACCAAAATATTTATACGTATTATACTTAGAATCGATATCGAGGTCTTTACCTTTTAACCGCTTCCAGCTGTTTGTTTGTAAATACTGAAGCGTTGGGTCTGCTTGAAGTTTCATTCCACCGTGAAGCCGGTTGAGATAAACGCCCGCTATGCGGCTCATTTCGTTAACATGATTTGTTTCACCATCAACAATCGAAGCAAGGGTTACCACTTGATGTTCACTGAGCCCCATCTTTTTCGATTGAGTTACCATTGAATCATTAAAAAACTTTTGAAAAGCTGTATAAAGAGTTTCAACAATTTCTTTCGGTGAGCTGTTTTCGTAAAATTGATAATGTCCCGGAAGTAAATATCCTTCTAACGATTCCTGATTAAAATGCATTGAAGCAAGAAATGATTTGTCGTTAATTACTGCGCGAAGGGAATCAGCTTGTACAACATTTTCAGCCTGCAGCCGGTTTGCCAATCCCTTTATTCCGATACCGTCGTAGAATGAAAAAGCTTTTAATTCATCCCCTTTCCCGGATAGAAAGAGATCGAGAAGTGAGAGATAGCTTAACCCGTTTGGGATGTAATACCGGGCGGCTTTAATTCGTTTGGTTGCGCCGTACACATACGCGGCAAATTTAAAATTCCCTTTGCTCGGGATAATGCCTTTCTCGTATAACTGTTCAGCAAGCCGGTCGACCGATTCCCCTTTGTGGATGAGAATAATTTGCGGTTCACTGCCGTTGTAGGTATTTCCACCGAATAAGGTGTACGTTAAAAGAGAAAGCACGACACCGAAAAAAATGAGTACGCTGAGAAATTCTTTTTTTGAGAGGAGTTTTTTAAGTGAAATTTTTTCTCCGCCGCTTAAGAGTTTATAAAAATTACCTTTTACCGCTTCTTCTTTTTGAATAGCGCGTGACTCGTCAAGAATTCGTTCGTAAATTCTCATCACCGCTTCTTTACGGAGCGGCTCCTCGGCAAGTTCGCTTATTTTTTCGTTGATCGCTTTTTCTCTCACGGGATTGTACGTCGGTAATCCCATCGAGCGTTTTATTCTGCCGATTAAAATTGAGTGTTTCGTCCGTTTAGAAAGGAGCGAGACAAGCTGCTTGTCAATTTCGTCAACCCCGGACCGAAGCTTATTTAACAACTCTTCTTTCTCTCCGGCAGAGAGCGATTGCAGTTCATTTTCAACTTTTTTATAAAGATTTTCCATTGAACAAAGATAAGAAATTTCTCTTTTTACAGAGAAGGAGAGACGAAATATTTTGAAGAAAAATTAGGGAACGCATCTTCTTCCAGAGAAAACCGTTCTCCGGCTTCGTGCAAAGATTTCGCCCGGAAAGCGATCATGGCGCCGTTATCGCCGCAATACTCATACTTCGGAATTACGGTCTTCTTATTAAACTTTTTCCCTAATGCTATAAACGCGTTTCGCAAAGCGCTGTTTGCCGCAACTCCCCCGACGAGTGAAATGGAATTCACTTCAAAATCTTTTAGAGTTTTTTTGCACCGGCCGATTAACGCGCGAACAACGGCATCCTGAAATGATGCGGCAATGTCATTCAAAGAAGATTGCGGAATTTGCGCGCCATCAGGAAATTCTTTTTGAACATATCGAAGCACCGAAGTTTTGAGACCGCTAAAAGAAAAGTCATACTTCCCTTTTACCTCCGCAACGGGAAAATCGATTTTTGTTTTATCTCCTTGTTCAGCAGCAGCTTGAATTTTTGGACCGCCGGGATATCCGAGTCCCAACATTTTTGCTACTTTATCAAAAGCCTCACCCGCGGCATCATCAATAGTGGAACCGAGCGGAATAATTTCAGTAAAGCTTTTTGCGAGCAAGAGCAGCGTGTGTCCACCGGAAACCGCGAGAGTGAGAAGCGGAAAGGTTGGTTTTTCTTCCATTAAAAATCCCGAGAAAATATGTCCTTCAACATGATTCACCGGAACAAACGGTTTCTTTTTCGCGAATGCGAGTCCGCGCCCAAAAGTATACCCGACAAGCAGCGCGCCAATTAAACCGGGACCTGCCGTAGCCCCAATGACATCAATTTCGTCAAGCGATATTCCGGCTTTCGCGATTGCATCTTCAACTAACGTGGTAATAATTTGGATGTGAGCACGGCTGGAGAGTTCGGGAACGACACCGCCGTATTTTACATGAAAATCTTGCGAAGAAATTAAATTGGCGAGAACCTCATCATCTTTAATTACAGCAACAGAAGTTTCATCGCAGGAACTTTCAATTCCAAGAACAATCATAATCTTCGTAACGAAAAGAGATTCTTGGTTATTTGTCCGGCAACATTCGGATTCTCTTTCAATCTTCTCATAGAGTAGAGATACCAATCTTTTCCGAATGGAACATAGATGCGAACTTTATATCCGGATTCAACAAGATAGTCACGCAAATCTTCGCGGACACCAAGCAGCATCTGAAACTCGAACGCGTCTTGCGGTCTTTGTAATTTTTTGATGAGAGCCACCGCTTCATCAATCAAAAATTCATCGTGCGTTGCAATGCCGACATATTGTTTGTGTTCAAACAACCAGGTGAGTGCGGCAAGATAGTTCTTCCGAATTTCATCTTTTGCTTTATAGGCTATTTCTTCCGGCTCAATATAAATGCCTTTGCACAAACGAATATTCGGCGCTAAATCTTTTGTAGCCTCAAGGTCATCCAAAGTTCTCCGCATATATGCCTGGAGTACAGTGCCGCAGTTTGTACTTGCCGCACGTAATCGCCTGTACAAACGAAGTGTAGCGTCCGTGCAGCCGGAGTCTTCCATGTCAAGCCGAACGAAATTCTGCATAGTTCCCGCTTTTTCCACAAGCGAAGAAACTTGCTGAAAACAAAAATCTTCGTCTAGTTTCAATCCCATTTGGGTAGGTTTGATTGAAAGGTTAGCTTTTAATTGAAGTTTTCGAATGGCGTCCAGCACTTCAGAGCAGGCTTGTTTAGAAGCCGACGCTTCTTCTTTTGAATTTATCGCTTCACCAAGAACATCGATAGTGGCGAGAATTCCTTTTTTATTTAAATCTTGCACAACACGAACCGCGTCAGCAAGTGAGTCCCCCGCGATATACCGATCAGAAAACCGTTTCACAATCGCTTTTGGCAAAAGCTGCACGAACGAAACGATCAGTTCATTAATGAATGACACAAGAACTCCGTAAAATTGTTGTATAAAATTACCGTTATAATTGCTTTTAACAAAAACATGAACGACCGGGGTTAACTCTTGTAGATTTCCCCTTTTTCATACGTTCCGAAAATTCTAATAGAGAGAGAAATTTCGGCAAGATTTTTCAACGCATTTTTTACCCGCTCTTCTTTTAAGTCACCGAGAAAATCAGCATAAAAACGATACTCAAACGGTTTATGGGGAATGGGGCGCGACTCAATTTTAACAAGATTAATTTCCCGCAACGCGAAGACACTCAATCCTTTGAATAAGGCTCCCGGAATATTTTTCAACTCAAAACAGATTGAAGTTTTGGGAGTTTTGTACATCAGATTTTGAGGCCGTTTAGCAATCACTAAAAACCGTGTATAGTTTTCAGAATTATTTTGGATATTTTTTTTAAGAATTTTTAAATGATAAACAGCCGCGGCTTGTTTGCTTGCAATTATGGCGACAGGTTCGCCTGCATGCTTCCGTAAGGTTAACGCCGAACCCGCTGTATCATACGCAGGAAGTATTTCCGCATTTTTTAGTTTTTTCAAAAACTCCGAACATTGCCCGAGCGCCTGTGGATGGGAATAAACTTTTTTAATTTGATGCAGTTCAAGGTTTGCCGCCGCAAGAAGTTGATGGTTTATTTGAAGCTGCAACTCCCCTACTACGGAAACTCCGTTTTTACCGGAAGCTCCGGTAGATTTTAAGAGAAGATCGTAGGTATCAAAAACACTTCCGTACAATGAATTTTCAATGGGAATGACGCCATAGTCAACTTTTTCTTTTTGAACTTTTGTGAAGACATCTCCAAACGAGTATGAAGGCGAAGTAGTTATAGATTCACCAAAATATTTTTTTGCGGCTACTTCGCTAAACGCGCCGTGTTCTCCCTGGAATGCAATATTCATAGTCAACTCTTTTGCTGGGTTAATAAGATGTTTACGAGTAATTCTGCTTTCGCTTCTAAGTCTTGCAGAGTTCCATCGTTAAAAAATGTAAAATCTGCTTTTGCTTTTTTTTCTTCTTCAGGTAATTGAAACTGCATTCGCTTCCTAATTTCCGTAGGTGTCCCAAGTCCTTTTTTCACAGCTCTCTCAATTCGAGTTTCTTCATTCGCAGTAATTAAAACAATGTACTGAAAAATGTTTTCCATTTTAGCTTCGAAAATGAGAGCCGCTTCAACAAAAACAATGTTAGAATTTTTCATCCAGGAAATTTTTTTGCGTATTTCTTTAATGACAACCGGATGCACAATGCCGTTTAATTTATCGATTGACGCTTTATTGACAAAAGCTTTTTTCACGAGTGCTTGCTTTTCGAAAATTCCGTTTGGATACACTTCGCTCCCAAATTCTTTCATCAAATTTTCTTTCAATTCAGAATTTGTTGTGTATAGTTCCTGCGCCAACGGATCGGCCTGAATAACAGGAAATCCCTTCGCTTCCAGAAATTGGGCGAACGTTGATTTGCCCGAACCAATACCGCCGGTAATTGCAACTGCAAGTCTCTTTTCCATAATCAAAAATAAGAAAAAACCCCGAGTTGTCTCGGGGTTTCTGTAGAAAAGAATAGGAAT
>Ga0172370_10005212_pt1 | contig 16887 bp, 17 predicted proteins | sample LakKiv5m_FD_114538 | JGI IMG/M metagenome (GOLD analysis project Ga0172370, IMG submission 114538) | Freshwater microbial communities from Kabuno Bay, South-Kivu, Congo - kab_022012_11.5m | ecosystem: Environmental > Aquatic > Freshwater > Lake | place: Democratic Republic of the Congo...
AAAGCCGGAATTTATGCAGCAAGGCGTGTTAAGAAGAGCGACATGGATAAACTCGCCCGCGCAACTGGCGCAAAGGTACTTACAAGCCTCAAGGAAATAAGCGATTCAGACCTTGGAAAGGCAGGGCTTGTGGAAGAAAAGAAGATCGGCGATGAGTCAATGACATACATTACAGAATGCCACAATCCAAAAGCAGTCTCAATAATCCTTCGCGGCGGAACAGAACATGTAGCTGATGAAGCAGAGCGCGCATTGCATGACGCACTTCGCGTTGTTGGTGTAGCTATCGAAGATGAGACACTCGTAGCTGGCGGCGGCTCACCTGAAGTTGAACTCGCACTTCGCCTTCGTGAATATGCAAGCACACTAAAAGGCAGGGAACAGCTTGCGGTTGCAAAATTCGCAGACGCGCTTGAAGTTATCCCAAGAACTCTTGCAGAAAATGCGGGTCTTGACCCCATAGATATGCTTGTGGAAATGAGAAGCCAGCATGAGAAGGGAAACAAGACAGCCGGTCTTAACGTATTTACCGGAAAGGTCGTTGACATGTGGAAAGAAGGCGTATTAGAGCCACTCCGTGTCAAAACCCAGGCAATAAGCTCAGGCACCGAAGCAGCAACCATGATCTTGCGCATCGATGATGTGCTCTCCAGCAAATCAGGCGGAGGCGGCATGCCACCAGGCGGACCCGGAGGCATGGGCGGTATGGGCGGAATGGAAGGTATGGATTAAGCGGGACATCTCCCGCTTTTCTTTTTTTTTTGGTTACAATGGAAATCCTTGATACCTCTTCACATTCCAAAGAGGAATTAGTCAAGTTCCTCTCAAAAGAACTTGAGACAAATCCTATTTTAATACTTACAGGTCCCCAGGGAGGGGGAAAAACAACTCTTGCAATAAAACTCCTGTCTGAAAATGTCGGAGCTTATTTTGAAGGCAGGGCGCGTTCTGCGCAGCCGGCGGTTCTTATCCGGAAAGATTTCGTTGAAATAATGAAGGGAGAACTTTATGAAAAAAGAAGGCTTCCAATATCGGAAAGCGATGAGCCGGAATATGTTGATGTTTCTATTTATGACCAGATCAAATTTCTTGTTGAGAATATCTTTGATGTGATGGAACTTGGGGAACCTGAACTCATAAGACAGATCTCTTTACTCACAAAGAATATGGGCGTTATCCCAAAAGCGATCGAACTTATCGCAAGTGATGAGGAACTGGTAAAAAGAAGACTTTCAAGGCATCTTGATGCAAAAGAACGTCTTACCACACTGGTTGAAAAAGAGAAAAAGTTCGGTATCGAATCCAACCTCTGGGGTATCCAGGGCGCCAGGATCACGGATATTATCAATCGCGAAGGTATTGCAGATTATGATGAAGACCAGATATCAAGAACAATAAAAGATTTTGACAGGATCATCCCCACAAAAGGCATGAACCTTGTAGAATGCCTTATAGAAATGATAGAAATATCAAACAATGAAAATAATGAGAGTGGTTTTCTAGTACTTCATTCAAATGACGGTGAACATATAATAAGCGACATTGTAGTGGGAAAAGGTGCAAATTCTCTTATCGGCGTCACACTTCTTGAAGTATATGTAGGTTTTCGCCAGAACAGGTCTTTGTATCGCGCATATAAACATGCAAAAGATGGAAAGATCGAGATAATACACTCATACACGCCAGCACTCCAGGAAATGGAGTATAATGCAAATCCATGGATTCCCCCATCAGCCCTTGAAATTCCAATAATATCATCCGCAGATATTTCAGCCGCAGATAGATTTGACATAATGGTTTCTGTAATCGGGCCGGATGGCAAAGTGGAATCTTCCAACAAGAAGAGGAAGAAAGAACTGGAAGAGATTGTTCAAGGTATTATAGTTGAACAAGAAAATGAATAAATTGGACGAAGTTTTTTGAGACAGTTTTATAATCTTTCAGGTTAAAATAGATCGATACTCAATGAATTGATTGAATGCATATGATCCTAACACCAAAAGCACTCATCCTCACAGGCTTCGGAATAAATTGCGATATAGAAACAGCACATGCTTTTAAAATTGCAGGAGCAGACGCGCAAAGAGTACATATCAATGATCTGATAAACGGTGCAAAAAGGTTATCTGATTATCATATCCTGGCATTCCCCGGCGGCTTCTCATTCGGTGATGACATAGCCTCTGGAAAAGTACTTGCTAACATGATAAAATATAACCTTGGCGAACAGATAAAGGAGTTCATCGATGCAGGCAAATTGATAATAGGTATCTGTAACGGTTTCCAGGCTATGGTTAAAATGGGATTATTGCCGGCCTTCAATGGCGATTATGAAACACAGGATGTAACACTTACATTCAATGATTCCGGACGTTTCGAGGATAGGTGGGTTCACTTGAATGCGAATAAGAATTCAAAATGCGTATTCACGAAATGCATCGAGAACATCTACCTTCCTGTGCGCCATGGTGAAGGAAAGTTCGTTGTAAAAAATCCGCAAGTGCTTGCGAGATTGAAAAAAGATAATCATATAGTGTTCCAGTACACTGACAGCGATGGAAAAAATGCCGGATATCCGGATAATCCAAACGGTTCGGTCGATAATATCGCAGCTATATGCGATGAGACCGGAAGGGTATTTGGTATGATGCCGCACCCGGAGGCTTTCCAGCACAGGACGAACCATCCTGCGTGGACAAGAGAGGAGTTGCCGGAAGAGGGTGCAGGCGTTGCGATATTTCGAAATGCTGTGGAGTATGTGAAGGAGAATTTGGTAATGTAATCAATTTTGGCAAAACTCGGCGTGCAAGGATTTGCTGGAATGTCGAGAATCCTGTTGGGTGGAAAATCTGCGGATTCAAAATGAAGGTTGTTAAAAAGAAAAAGAATCGGCCATTAATCATATCAATTAATGGCCCGGAATAAAGAGTTCTTAACCTATCTTTTTCTTTCTCTGGTAATATCCTGCCGCCCCAACAATCGCGATCAAAGCGCCTATACTACCAGTTGACGGAAGACCTTTCGGGGCCGGATCAACAGTTATCGGTACAGTGCGCCTGAATATCACCACATTGTTCTTTTCATCGATGCCTCTTAATTCAACATCAAGAAGGTATTTCTTGGAAACAGCGTTATTATTCACAGTCACCCTGAGCACAGCATCGCCGCTATCGTTCTTCTCAAGTTTTCCCACGAAATCCGATTTCTCATTGAATTCAAAGGGCTGTGAAGCATCCTTGAATACACGCAGTGAAACCGAATCGGCTTTTTCATTGCCTGTATTCCTGACTTTTATCCGGAATTCAGCTTTTGCTCCCGGAACAAGTTTCTCAGGATTAGTCGTTATGGATTCTACTATCAGGTAAGGGGCGGGCTTGATTGGGATAAAGAGGTCAAGCGTCTTTGTACTGTAATTGTTCTTCTCATCGTTCTCATCCCTGTATGTGATCTCAAGTTTTGCGTTGTATTCCCCTTCTTTGATATTCTCATCAACATCCACATAGAAGTTCGTGGTCTTGCCGTTGTTTTTCTCAATTGTGCCCGGATTATCCTCATCTGAATAACTATATGTTGGTTTAAATCCTGTAGGCAAAATAAGTTTAACTTTGACATTCTCTGCATTGCCCTTTCCGATATTGTCAATATTTACTGACAGCTTTGCTTCCTTTGTATCTGCAATAAGTTTTTCAGGAGAGGTTAGAAGCGCTCCCACAACGAAATCTGCGCTCTTGGGATCAATATATATCGGATACTCTTTTTTTGCCCATCCATCACCTGTATTCCAGTTAAGCGTTATGTTATAAGTGCCTTTCATGGCATTATTCGCTATCCTGAGCCGATAATGTAGCACATAGAACAAATTAGTATCACTTGTTCCGGTTGATGGCCCAAGCTCCTTGTCAGGTAAATCTCCCGCCTCAAATAAGAATGGATATTGAGCATCCAGGCGGAATTTTAGATCCACTGTTCCGGGGATTGTATTTATGACCTGCCATCTTAGCTCCACATCTTTTCCTGCATCCGCAGGGTCAGGATCCTGGCTCATAAAATTTGCCTGTACCCTGTTTCCCTGACCGCCTGCCAGAGGAGCGCTTGCGGCAGTGTTTACTATCACCAGTAACAAGCCAAAAACCATGCAGGTAATGGCTATTTGTTTCAATATTACTTTCATTTTCTTACCTCGATCTGTTAATAAATTTCATATATTTATTTAAATATTTACTTATGTTCATATTATCAATTATAATCATGAGTGCAGGGACGATCGTTATTGCTGCGACCATGCTCGCAGCTACGCCATAACTCATTATGGTTCCCATATCGCCAAGGAAAGTTAATTTCCCAAGTGACATCGCCTGGAATCCTATAAGCGCTGCCAGTGTAGTTGTAAACATTGGAATTATCACGTTATTTAGGGTAACAGCCATCGCATCCTTCGGGCCAATATCAAGATCCGGGTGACTTTCCTTCAAAGCCGGGATGTTTAGAAGCTCAAACCTGTATCTTGTGACAACCTGGATCCCGAAGTCAATGCCAATTCCCATTATCATAGATAATACTCCCGATGTCTGGGAACTCATACCCATCCCTATAAATCCAACAAATCCCATTGCCCAGATCGTCCCGAATATTATTGTACTCATCGGGGTAAAACCGTATTTAATGGATCGAAATAGCACGAGTATAATTATCAATATTCCGATAAGAGAATACGTTGAGGTTTTTGCCATATCCGGCCCGATGCTTTTCTGCATAACAGCACCTTCCATGGACATTCCGCCAAGGGTTGTGGTTAATCCAGGCGGTCTTGGAAGCTCCTGTATCAATTTATCCAGTTCTTTTTCGATCTCGATCAGGTCAACATCGTCTGTTGTCTGGATCTTTACAAGGGACACGGAATAATCACTGCTGATATAATTAATAAGAAGACCATTTTTTCCTGCAAGTTCCTCAACCTCCCTTTCGGACTGGGGTAAGCGACCATTATTGATGCTTTTCAAAACAGTCGTCGCGCTTGTAACATCTATAACTTTTTCTGTGTGCAAAGATAATTCTGATAACTGGTCAAGATATGCAAGCGCCCTCGGATCACGAACATCACGTACCTCATCAGAACCCTGGTATGTTGGATCGACCTCAACTGCAAGGAACACAGCGTTCGTGCTTCCAAACTCATTTTCAATGCTATTAAGAGTGTAAATGGATTCAACATCATTTGGCAACATGGATTTTGTATCGGATTTTTTTGTTTCGATCGTGCCGATCATCTGTATGGAATATACCGTTACCAGAAGCATGATAAAAATAACTGTGATCGGATGCCTTGTGATAAAGCCCGAATAGATTTCTAATGGTTTTGCCATTTTATCTCACCCTTTGCACATGCATTTCTTTCTTTGCAGCAAGTTTCTCAAGCTTCCTGTGGGTGTTCCAGTATTCGAAGTCTTCTTCCAAGAGTATGAAAACAGGATTTACAAAAAGCGCAGCAAGGAGACAATAGGCTATTCCAAGGGCAAGTGTCTGTCCCAGGTGTTGCATCATTGGTATGGTAGCAAATGAAAGAACACCAAACCCAACAATCGTTGTAAGACCTGAACCGATGACGGCTGTGCCGATCGCATGGACAGTTGTCTTCATGGATTCAAGCTGGCTAATGTTTTTGTCTCTTTCTTCGTTATACCTGGTAAGCACGAATACGCCGTACTCCACTCCCAGTCCAAGGATCATAGAAGAAAGACCTACTGTTGCTACGGAAAGTGGTATTCCAAGCCATCCCAACGTTCCCATCGTCCAGATCAAACCAAGGGACAGGGGTGCAAAAACAAGAAGTGCGTGGGTATATGTGCGCTCCATTAGGAACAGAAGAAGTAAAATAACAACTGCTGAAACAATAAGCGTAATTACAGCATCACTTTTCAGGAGATCAAATATCGTCATTCTTATGATCGGCTGTCCTGTTATCCCGAATTTCACACCAGTTGGTTTTGGCGTGTTATCGATATGTTCCTGCAGGATCTTATTGAAATTCTGTATCTGATCTTCCCCTGAGCCGATATCTGTGTTCACAAACATTAAGACCATTTTATAATTCTTGCTGAAAAATCCGTTCATACTTGGATTACTGCGAATGGTCTGTGTTATGTTTTCAGGCGATGGCGTATTCTCTCCTCTGAAAAAACTTGCAGGGGACATTACGCTGGTTACACTTGTCTCGCCTCTTAAGTCTTGATCCAGCAGTATCAGGGATTGGATAACCCTGGGGTCCCTGATATCTCTTATGGCATTTTTTGAATCTACTGATTCATCAATCTGCACAGCTATTAGCACCATATCCTGGCCGCCAAATTTTGCTGAAATACGGTCATTGAGGGCAAAAATGGGAAGATCTGTTGGCATTTCCTTCCTGAAATCAGAATTAATGGTCAGGTTTTTAAGGCCTATACCAAGGATTATTGTTATCAATATAACTGCGATCGCCAGGACTTTCGTGTGTTTTTTTTGTATTTCGGCAAGTTTTTTAAGATTCGTTTCCAGGAAATCAGCCATTTATTCTCCAATTTAGATGCCTACATTCTTTGTTAAAGTATTAAAATATTATGTTTTAAACAACTTTATAGTTGTTTAATTGAAAACTTTTAAATATCATTATGATAAATTACCATTTGTGATCGAGAAGCTGAAAAAACTCGGAATGACAGGTTATGAATCACAGGTATATCTTGCTCTTCTAAAGCTTGGATATGCAGATGCTGATGAAATAGCACTCAATGCGAAAATACCGATGGGGCGCATTTATAATGTATTGTCGGGTCTTGAGGAAATGCATCTTGTGCGCTCACAAGAAACAAGACCGAAACGATATGCATGCGTTGAACCTGACATGGCTCTTTCAAGGCTTTCAAAGATCAAGCAGGAAGAATTAAAACATGCCGGGGAAGAAATTGAATCGCTGGAAAATGACCTGAGATCTGAATTATCAGGAATTGTAGTTAATAATCCTGAAAAAAGTTTCTGGACAGTTGCGATAGGGGATGAATCAACCGAATTAATGCGGGAAATCATATCAAGTTCCCACAAAGAAATACTTTTCTTCATGGCATCAAGGATGAGATCTGAGAGAATCAAGAAGGATATGCTTAAGGAGAATCATATTGAAATTCTTGGGGCTCTGTACGAAACAATGAAAAAAGGAGTCGAGGTGAAAGCGCTCCTTAATGATGGCGTTGATTTTAGTAAACTTGAAGGAACTCCCATTGTCAAGAAATTGTTGAAGCATCCTGGAAAGAAATTCCAGTGCAGGCTTGCAACTGTCCCAACAACGCCTTTTGATATAATCGACGGGGAAAACGTTTTGCTCCAGATGCAAAATCCTCTTAATCCTGATGAACTTTTTGCCGTTGTAAATATCAGGGATGCAAAACTTGCAGGGGAGTTAAGGACGAAATTCTTTACGATATGGGATACTGCGAAAGTGTATTAATTCAACCAATTATTCTCTCACAGACGCCAACACCACCGCTGAAACTCCAGCTATACATTCCCGCGTCCCGATCAAAATAACAATATCCTGCGCCACCAATTGAGTTTCTCCAGATGGGTTGGTGATCGTCCGGGCGCCGCGCTGGATCGCAAGCACTGTTACGCCATATTTCCTTCTGAAACCGATTTCTGCAAGAGACTTCCCGGCCATGGGTGAAATAGCATCTATTCTGATCGTCTCAATCTCAATATCAGGCAAATGCTGTATTAATTCCGGAAAAACATCATACTTTTGGTGTACATTCCTGAATATCTCATAACCGCCCTTCCTGACCTCGCTGATATGTTTTTCTATCTCGTTGGCAGGAATAAAAAAAGTGTGCAGAACCCTTGAGATTATCTCGATTGAGGTTTCAAACTCTTCCGGAATAACATCATTTGCACCCAGTGAATACAAGGGCTTCACTTCACTCGTATAACGGGTCCTTGCGATTACGTAAACATTGGGATTCAGCTTTCGGGAAAGCTCCACAATCCTTCTTGTGGCAGATGCATCAGAAATGGCAATTACCACAGCACGGGCTGTTTTTATTCCAAGATGTGTGAGCAATACCTCCTTTGAAGCATCACCATACGATATTGGGACCCCTTGTTTTTTCTCAACCCTCACAGTTTCCGGGTTTATCTCCAGGACAACAAATGGAATTCCAGATGCAGATAGCACTTTTGTAACATTTCTCCCATTAAGTCCAAAACCCACAACGATCACATGGTTTGTTAATTCCTTCGTATCAAAAACATCCTCGTGGAAGCGTCCCGTCCTGAGTTTATTTGAAATAGGCAATAGCTCAAAATACTCCGAGAACTTTGCGCTTCCCTGGATCATGAATGGGGTAAAAATCATTGTTATAATTGAAGATGCAAGGAAGACCTGGTAATCAGAACCTGAGAAAAGACCAAGATTCATTCCTTCTTTTGACAATACGAACGAAAATTCACCGATCTGGGAAAGCGCAACACCCACAAGCACACCGATCCGAAGTGGGTAGCCCAGCACCAGAGTTACGAGTGTCCCTGCTGCGAATTTTATCACAAGGATCAAACCCACTGCCAGAAGGACTATCAGGGGGTTTCGAAGCATAGAACCAACATCCAGCAGCATTCCGATCGAAACAAAAAAAAGAATACTGAATATATCCTTAAGAGGAAGGATCTCACTGAATGCCTGTTGGCCGTACTGTGATTCAGAGATCACAAGACCAGCAAGAAACGCGCCAAGAGCAAGTGATAAACCTACAAGTGATGTTAACCAGGCGGTTCCAAAACAGATAAGCACTATACTTATTAGGAACAACTCACGGCTGTGGGTCGAAACTATCTGGTACAGCATCTTTGGAACAACGAACCATGAAACAATGATTATCAAGACAACTATTGAAAGCGCCCACAAAATATTCAGGGCCATATCGAAAGCAGATACGCCTGTTTTACCCCCCAGCATGGGAAGGAGCAATACTACAGCCACGACGCTCAGGTCCTGAAAGATCAATATTCCTGAAGAAAGGCGACCCTGCGGGGAGTCCATTTCACCACGATCAGACAGGACTTTGAATACTATAGCAGTACTACTCATTGCAACCAGGATGCCAATAAAAATTCCTTTTTCAATAGAGATGCCGGCGGAAAGAGAGATCAATAGGACGGCTGCTGTAGTCAAAAAGACCTGGAGAAATCCTCCTACGAACACTGCACGGTTAATCCTGATAAGTTCTGCAAGTGAAAACTCGATCCCGATCAAAAACAATAACAGGATGACACCAACATCGGCAAGTACTTCAATTAGAGAGATATCCTGAGTAACACCAAGCACCGAAGGGCCAAGCAGCACTCCCGCTATCAAATAACCTACAATCGGGGCTATATGAAGGCGATAGAACAGGAAATTAATACCTATTGTAGCGCCGAAAATTATTACAAAATCCTTTAAAAATGAGAGGTCATTCATAATTTAAATAACATAACTCAAACGACATAAATAAAGTAATGAAACTATAAATAATCTCATGCGCTTTGAATTTGACAATTTTCAGGTCAATATATCTTCAATTCCAGAATTTTTCAAGATATCAACCGCTTTCTCACATTCCCCTTTTGTCAGCACCCTGTTGATATGGGGGAATTCATGTGCCCTGTAGTTGGGAGAATACTGGAACATAAGGTTAAACCGCACATTCGGGATATTCTTTTTTGTCCATTCAATAATAGGCCGCGTACAGCACTCTACATGGCCAGGAAGAACAAGCTGGCGCAGCAGTATCTCACCAGTTTTGTATGCGGTCTTAAAATTTCCGGTTACGATCTGCCAATAATTCCGGGCATTTGAAAATTTAAGCGCACATTCATCATTCCCGTATCTGAGGTCTCCCAGATAAACATCCACTACTCCCTCAAGAAGCATGGCAACGTCGTGGGAATAATACATATTGGAATTCCAGACAACTGGTACATTGACATTCATTGCGTTGAGGATTTTCAGGATCGTGTGGGTATGAGGAGTCGGGGTCACAAAATTCACATTTTTTGAACCATAGGCACGCCGCAATGTGATGATCCTTGCAATCTCAATGGGTAAGATCGGAATACCTCTTTTTGGCGCGGTAGAGATCTGCCAGTTCTGGCAATAGACGCAGGAAAAATTGCAGCCTGTGAGAAATATCGTATGTGATGGAACAAGTTCAGGCTCTTCTCCCTGATGCAGGAACTCGGCAGAATAACGTGAAATTGCATCCATTCTGCAATAGCCGGTCTCCTTCTTTTTGCGATTTATTCCGCACCGCCTTTCGCAGAAATGGCAATTTAGAAGTATCTTATCGGCAATAGCCACTTTCAGGTCAAAGAGCGAAGAAGGAGCGTGAGGAGAAAGTTCATTTATTGAACTTATATTATTGAACTTTTCCCTGAAAGAACTCATAGCTGTTTCGTGTAATTCCCAGAGTTCATGGATATCCATTTCCTTGTTGAAAGAAACGCTTATGGATTGGGAAATAAGGAATTGTGACGGGAGTTGATCATTCATTACCTGGCTGTATCTTTTAAGATAAATAGGGTCACTTGATTGCATTTTCAGATCCACTATGCTGTGGCTCTTTATAATGGTATTGAAAGTTTCTCTTCATATGGCTCAAACCTCTAATAAACCTTTATTTGGGCAGATCACAAGATTATATAACATTGTAAATCAACTAAAATTGTCATGTTTAAAACTACCTCATCTTTCGGGAAAAGTATTTAATATACCTTCTCCATTATGATTTGCCTTCGCTTTTATAGAAACAAGAAAAATAATCAAAATTAATGATAATCGGAGAAAATTAAATGGCAAGAATGCACACACGCAGAAAGGGTCAGGCAGGTTCAACAAAACCTATGAGAACAGAGCCGCCCAAATGGTCAAACACCAATAAAGAAGAGATAGAGAATACCATTGCGCAGCTTGCGTCCGGTGGAAAGGGTTCAAGCGAGATCGGAATGATCTTAAGAGACCGCTATGGAGTTCCTGATGTTACGCTCGTTACCGGCAAAAAGGTCGGGCAAATATTAAAAGAAAAGAATGTTGCTCCAAAAGTTCCGGAAGATATTCAAAGCATCATACTGAATGTCCTGGATCTCAATAAGCACCTTTTGAAGAATAAGAAAGACGTTCATAACAAGCGATCTCTTAACAACATGATCTCAAAGATCAGAAGACTTGAAAAATATTATCACCGTGAGGGTGTACTTCCAGAAGACTGGAAATTCTCTATACAGAGAGCAGAAATGCTCATTTCAAGATAAGTCCCGATGACTGATGGAAAGGAAAGCCTCGCTATAATTGAGGCTTTGAGTAAGCAAGTAGCAGAAGCCATATTGAAACATGATAGTGTGAGGTTGATTTCACACAATGATGCAGATGGCCTATCTGCTGCCGGGATCATGTGCAATGCCCTGCACAGGAAGGGCATAATTTTTCATACTACTATTGTCGGCCAGTTTGACCAATCGACCATCGAATTGATAGAAAAAACACCCGGCGATCCTGTTATCCTTTGCGATATGGGAAGCGGCCAGGTGGAACTTACTTCCAGGATAAAAGATGCTATAATAATAGATCATCATAAACCCACGGGAAAACTGGAGCACGTCCATTTCAATCCCCATCTTTCAGGAATTGATGGCTCAACCGAATTATGCGCTGCTTGCGGTGCCTACATGGTGGCGCGCCAGATGGGCGATAATACCGACCTTGCAGGGCTTGCCCTGACAGGTGCAATAGGAGATAAGCAGGCGTTCCTGGGCGCTAATAAATTCATCCTCGATGAAGCCATCGAAAAAAAAGTCGTTATGATCACAAAAGGCCTCAGGATGGGCGATGCCCCTATCGAAGAGTTATTTGAATTTAATGTTGACCCTTTTCTGGATATTACCGGGGATAAGGAAAAGATAAGGGAATTTCTTGATAAGCTGGGCATAAAAGGAGATTTAAGAAATCTTTCGAATGAACAACTGACAAAACTTTCTTCCGTGATAATACTGAAACTTATGAAACAGGGGAGTTTTTCAGCCATAGATTCATTGATAGGTGACAATTATACTCTTAACAGGGAAGTTGTTCCGAATATCCATGATCTTGTAAATATCCTCAATGCATGCGGCAAAGACGAAAAGCCGGGCATCGCCCTCACATTATGCATGCGGGATGCCTCGGTCATCGATGAAGCAAGAACTATTATGCGTGAAAACCAGCGCAATCTTATAAGCGCCATCAGGAAAGCACAGGCACAACTTAAGTCAGCGCGCAGTTTCAGGTACGTGCTTCTTGATGATTCAAGCGGTACAGGTATTATTTCGGGGACAATGACACGTTATCTTTATCCTGATAAGCCTTTCCTCACATTTAATGAAGTTGAGGGAAAAATAAGGATTTCAGGACGCGGAACAAGGAAAATGGTGAATGTGGGACTTGACCTTGCAGCAGCGATGAGGGAAGCATCTGCTGCGGTCGGAGGCATGGGCGGAGGACATGATGTGGCATCGGGAGCCACGATTCCCATAGGAACAGCCATGAAATTCATAGATATTATAGATTCCATTATTGAAAAGCAACTGAGATCAAAAACATGAAGATCAAAGGAACATTAACTTTTAAAAGTGACAGGGCAGATGAATTAGTAAATATTATCGCCCAAACACTTGCGCCGGATAATGTTCCTGATATGTATACCCGGATCACGGGGGATAGCGCGACGGTAGGATTCGAGGGAGATAAGGTAGGGACGATACTTTCATCGGTTGATGATTACCTGATGAATGCTACTATAGTTGAAAAGCTATCTTATGCACTAAAGGGAGTTAAAGAAAAGCTGAAAAATAATACAACCATATAATACAATAATATCTAAAAATCAACTATTATTTTCATATTCTTGCACTATTACTTTTTTGAATTTTTTCTGCTCTTCTTTTTTGCTTTAGTTCTTCTTTGATCTGTTGCTGCTCGTCTTCAATATCTCGCATTATTCCTTCTTGGAACTCTTTTTGCTCGTCTTTAATATCTCGCATTATATCCAAGCATTCATCATATCTGCTAATTATTGATTTTTCGTCCTTACCGTCTTTTGTTTCGAATGTTAAAAATGAGTCTATATTAGATTTTTCTTTTTTATTTTTGGTCGATTTAACAAAATTGTTCATCCATGGTTCTTTTAGAATTTTGTTTACCACTTGAAAACTTGTTCCAGTATATTTTTCTATTTCAGATATTTTTATTCCTGGGTGTTTTGCTATTTCTATAAGGATTATTTTTCTTATTTCATGATCTATCGGTCTTACCATGCTGATTAATTATCGTTATAATCCATAAAGTTAACGCTAATTTAATAATTTGAATCTATTAACGCTAACTAATTAATATAATTAAATTAGTATATAATATTATAAATATCAATCCTGCATAATTGTATTGTTGAATATTATGGACATCCAAGAATTTCTAAAAAAAAATCCCTCTATTCCAGAGATATTGAAGTTTATAGATTCTGAGGCTCAAAGGATAGTATCAGAAAAATTAAAGGAAGACTCTTAATATGAGTCTTCAGGAGCTCGATTCTTTTTATCCTTCCTCTGTCCGCTCTCCTGCGGAAAAACGCGCGGATAAAATATATTGGGCTTCTGCTGAAATGAAAGCGTTTTTATATGGTAAGCTTTCTACTGTTTCCCCAGCTTCTCTATCTGCTTATAAAACAGAACTTAAACACGCTGCGCGCGGTAAGTGCCCCTGTCCGGTTGGTAGGATTCTTAAGAATGGTGTTTTTTATCCGGTTGCCTGTAAGTCTTGGAAATGTTTACATTGCGCTGCTGTAAAAAAGCTAAAACTTATTAAACGGTTTGAAACTTATAAAAAATCTGGTGTTCGTTACCGGATGCTTACTTTAACTGAATTGAAGCATCCTTCGAATTTTGAAAATGCAAAGGAATTAACTAAGCATTGGGCGCGGCTTCGCGCTTCCCTTCGCAAACATGGTATTCCTGTTACTGATTACTTTTGGACAAAGGAATATAAACCCCTGCATAATCCTTTTGGGCATTATAATGATTTTACTTGTCCTGACTGTGAGAATGTTTGTGAGCCTTTAGATTTACATTGTGAGAATGATAGTTTCAAAAATGATGATATTGAATTTATAGGAGATTTTCATTTTTCATGCCGTGTATGTGGTCATGTTTTTGAGGATGTTGATGAAAAGGATTTTGACATAAATTTATTATATCCACATCTTCATATATTAGTTCCTGCTTATATTGATGTTAATTTAATTCGCCGTTTATGGTTTTTGGCTACTGAGCGAACTGCGGATCAAGTGAATATTCCCGATGATGAGAATAATGTTATTAAGAATCCAGTTGCATACATGACAAAATATTTTAGTAAGTCAGATATGCAATTAGGATTTTCTAAAGGTGAGCGGCGTTACGGTTGTTCTCGTAATTATCCGGCTAGGGAGTTAGAACAAAAATATAGTTTTGACATTGCTGGTGTTCATTATGAAGGTGTTTATGTTCCTTATTCGGGTGGCGGTGGAATATTTATCTTCAATAAATGGAAAGTGCCCGATAATGAATGGTTAAAAATCGGTGCTGCTAAAGATAAGCTTGATCTTGCTGTTCAAGTACGTTGGGGAAAAAATGCGCGCTGTTATTGATATTTCTTTTGAGGGGTCGGTATCATGAGTTCCAATTCTACGAAATGCGCTGGGTGTGCATATTTTTATGTCGGTGAACCTGGATATTTTGAATTAAGGTCACATCCTGAGCAAAAAACGATTCAATATCTTGATCTTGAAACGGGGGCTTTACAACGAAATAAAACACGTGTTGAGCGTGATTGCTCTGGCTGTTGTAATCTTGTTGTTAAGCATCAATATCCGATTAGGTATTTTAAGACAAAAGATGATCGTGAGGATTTTGAACAATTGGATTTAACTGTTTTTGATAGTCGCGCTTCTGGTCGCAAAAAAGAACTTAAGCGAATTTCTGATCTGGCAAAAACCTTTGATCGTGATGATCTGACGTTATTGGTGTAAAGACTATAAGACTGTAAGTCTTGCTTAATATGGCTCTGTGGGGAGTTTGATAGTCTGCGCTGTCGCAACGAGTCCGGGCAATGTCAAAGGGTCGTTCTTCGTTTGTTCGTAACTATCTGAAATAAGTAGACCCTGCCGCGCAGGGCTGCCCGTTCGTTAAATCTGTGACCTCGCATGAATCTTCATTCGTCGTGGAGCAACTTCTAAGACTCCCGGTATCTGGAATGCTGAATAAGTAGACCCTGCCGTGCAGGGCTGCCCGTTCGTTAAATCCGTGACCTCGCAGTGCAAATTAAATTATGTGAAGCGTGGGGTTGAGGAGAAACGCGATTATGCGCAGTTCGCATTATCGCCCAACCTCACGATTTAACTATCGCGCACGTTGTCCGGCGCGATTGTTAAATTGGCGCTCTATCCCTATAACTATTTTTAGGGTCATTTTATTGTTTGACCTTCTTAGATTTCCCATGAAAAACTTAAACCGTAATTGCGATACATTGCGGTTTTTCATGCTTCATGCATGAACGCCAGTTCATGAGCGTTTAGATAGATGCGCACTTAGCACGCACGCGGAACGGCGCGCTTGCGCGCCGTCCGGCGTCTTGATCGAATTAGAGTAATTGAAACCTTACGACCTGATGTGATTTTCATATAGTTGATAACTCATCATGTTATATAATTTACATGGTGTGTTTACGCTTTCTTTTCACTGTTAAAAATTGATAGCTGTTGAATGATCTTAGTCGTTTTTGTTTATTATTTAGAGGAGAACAACTCAACAACATTCCTTATGCAACCTCTCGCCGGGTCGTTAATCGTCATGGCTCATATACTATAACCGTAAATATCGGGAATATTGTTTTGTGAGTTTAAATTAAATAATCTGAAAAATATTTTGTAGACTATAGTCTGCGATAAGGCTTAATTCTATTTGCCTGTGTTATATTCGATTAATTTGAAGGATGAAGAAATTTTTGGGAAAATAATTAAAGAACTTAGGACAAGTCGTTCAATATCACAGGAAAAGTTGTCTGAAATAACTGGTTTGGATAGAACATTCATTAGTTTAATTGAAACGGGCAAAAGAAATCCAACTTTGACAACTATTGTCAAAATCGCTAATGGTTTAAATATTAAGCCTTCAGAACTATTATCTGAATTTGAGAAAAGAATCTGCGATATTTCACAAAATGGTGATGAAGATGCTCATTAAGCATACAACCATATTGATGAATAAAGGGACTTTCTCGGGAACACCTGAATTTCAATCAATCTTGAATGAAATTTCTTCATCCATTAGTAAAGTTGTGTGGCCACCGGGATCAGGAAAATTTATCATATATCCTCAATCGGGGAAAAAAAGAGGGGAAGGTAATGGAGTTGTACCTATTAAAGAAGGTTTTATAAATTATCTTAAAGATTTAGGTTGGGAATTAGAAAAAAGGATTGATATTGCAACTAGTATAAAGCCCGGGCCAATTGATGCTACTCGCCAAGTCAACGATAAATATTTCGCTGTTGAATGGGAGACTGGAAATATTTCATCAAGTCATCGAGCAATTAATAAAATGGCTATTGGAATCCTTAAAGGAATTCTTATTGGAGGAATATTAATATTACCTACAAATGAATTATCTCCATATTTAACTGATAGAATTGGAAATTATAACCTGACCTTCCGAGTTTCATAGGCTACATATCAAAAAGTTCCTCTTCCATACCCAACTTTTTCAAAATCTCTTTTTGTTCTTTGGTGAAAACTGTAAGCTTTTCAATTTCCTCTCCCCCA
>Ga0172370_10005214_pt1 | contig 16886 bp, 15 predicted proteins | sample LakKiv5m_FD_114538 | JGI IMG/M metagenome (GOLD analysis project Ga0172370, IMG submission 114538) | Freshwater microbial communities from Kabuno Bay, South-Kivu, Congo - kab_022012_11.5m | ecosystem: Environmental > Aquatic > Freshwater > Lake | place: Democratic Republic of the Congo...
CCTTAAAAAAATCCGATTTTACGACTTTGGCAAAAACAGAGGAAAAATGTCCAGATTGTAACTTCCCACTAGTTGTTAAGCTTGGAAGATTTGGTAAATTTTTATCCTGCTCCAACTTTCCAAATTGTAAATTTATTAAATCTTTGGTTTTAGAAACTGGAGAAAATTGCCCAGATTGTAAAGAGGGAAGGGTAATTGTTAGAAAAACAAAAAAGGGAAAAACTTTTTATGGTTGCTCCAATTATCCTAAATGTAAGTGGGCTTCTTGGACAAAGCCAGAAAGTAAAGTGGTTAGCTAAACCTGCCTAATTGGCCTTAAACCAAAGCCCAAGAGGTTCGGGCTTTGGTATATATCGGTTCTAATTGTTATAACAGCTATAACTATTATATTAAAAACCCATTTTTAAAAAAATAAACCTTGGGAAGGGGGGGTGTTCCCATTGACATTATAAAGTGGAGTCGGTAGTGTTACTCGTATGACAAATAAACTTGGGTTTAAAGTAATTTTTGTTTCTGGTGGGGTTATTTCTGGTTTGGGAAAGGGTGTTACTGTTTCTGCTTTAGGTTCCTTGCTTATGGAAAGGGGCTTTAAAGTAACTGCTTTAAAGTGCGACATGTATCTTAATATAGATGCTGGGACCATGAATCCCATTGAGCATGGGGAGGTCTTTGTAACAGACGATGGCTTAGAATCGGATCAAGATTTGGGGCATTACGAAAGATTTTTAAACAAAAGTCTTTCCCACCTAAACTATGTAACAAGAGGACAAATGTACAGGACAATACTGGAAAAAGAACGACAACTTTCCTACGGAGGAAAGTGTGTAGAAGACTTATTTGAAATTCCCAAAGAATTTGAATCTAAAATTGTAAACTGTGCCAAAGAAGGAAAGGTTGATATTATTATTGTAGAACTAGGAGGAACTGTAGGAGAATACCAAAGCGCGTTTATTTATGAAGCGGTTAGAAAAATGCGTTTAAAATTTCCCAAAGATATTGCACTTGTTCATGTAGGGTTTCTTCCAGCACCCGCTTTTTTGGGAGAACTTAAGTCTAAACCACTTCAGGCTTCCGTTATAGAGCTTTATCGCCTTGGTTTGCAACCAGATTTTATAGTTTGTAGGGGAGAAAAACCCGTAGATCAAAAAAGAATTGGCAAAATTGCCGATGCCACCGGGGTTTTGCCGGAATATATTATAGATAATCCCGATGTTTCCTCTATTTACGAATTGCCTTTAATATTTAAAAATCAGGATTTTGATAATAAGGTTATACAAAAACTTTCTCTAAAAGCAAAAGCTAGTCCCAAGGAATCTTTTTGGCTTGGATACAATAAAAAAATCGCCTTGTCAAAGGGGTCAACTAGATTGCTAAAAATTGGAATAGTTGGAAAATACCAAAAAACAGGTGACTACACTCTTGCCGATACTTATGTTTGCGTTGTGGAAGCATTAAAACACGCTGTTTTTTCCCTTGGTGTTAAGTTAGATCTTGTTTGGATAGACGCTGAGTCTTTAACACCCCAAACATCCCCAACAAGCCTAAACAACCTAAATGGTATTATTATTCCACAAGGTTGGGGGTCCCGAGGAAGTGAGGGGAAAATAGAAGCAATAAAATACGCCAGAGAAAATAAAATTCCCTATCTTGGTTTGTGTTTTGGAATGCAACATGCCGTAATTGAATTTGCCAGAAATGTCGCCGGGCTAAAGGATGCTAATTCCGAAGAAATAGATCAAGGTACTAAAAATCCCGTAATTCATATTATGCCAAATCAAAAAGAAATTTTAAGTAAAAAGCAATATGGGGCAACAATAAGACTCGGGTCTTGGCCTTGTTCGGTTCTTAAAGGATCGTTGCTTGAAAAAATTTATGGCACAAGTTCCAAAGACCCGGTGATTTTTGAAAGGCATCGACACCGCTTTGAGTTTAATAACGACTATAAAAACTTGTTACAGTCGGCAGGGTTAGTTATTTCTGGAACCTCCCCAGATAATACTATTGTAGAAGCCATAGAGCTCCCATTGGATAAGCACCCATTTTTTCTTGGAGTGCAGTTTCATCCGGAGTATAAATCGCGCCCCCAAACCCCCCATCCGATTTTTATGGAATTTATAAAAGCAGCGGGAGAAATCAGCAAATAGTGTGAGTAATTAGTGCTAGGGTTGGGAAAAAGTGTGAGTAATTAGTGCTAGTAATTAGGAATTTAAGAATTAAGAATTAATTAAAAATTAGAAATTAATAATTAAATATTCTTTCTTTAGGTTTCATGACCAAACTTCATAACATCCGCGACTTATCAAAATTATTAAAAGACCACCAAAAAAATGGAAAAAGAGTTGTCTTTACAGTCGGCGCCTACGATCTTTTACATTGCGACCACGCCAGCTACCTGCTGGAAGCAAAGACAAAAGGTGACATCTTGGTTGTTGGAATAGAATCTAATATTTCAAGAAAAGAAGAAAAAGGTTTAGGTCACCCTTTAATTGATGAAAAAACAAGGGCGGAAATGCTTTCCTTTTTTTCCTTTGTAGATTATTTGGTTATAGTTCACAGAAAAAAGCTCCTTTCTGTATTTAAAAGCTTAAAGCCCAATATTTTTTACACTACTTACGAAAATTGGCATTCCATAATTTGGCACGGTGAGGCCGGTTTTTTAGAGCAAAACAAAATAAAAGTAATAAAGGTGCCAAGGAAAGCCCCTTATGTTGCAACATCTACGCTGGTAAATAACATTGCCGATTTAAAAATTAAAGAAATAATGGAGCATTTTTTTGGAAAAATAAAAATCGATCTAAGCACGGGGGATTTTTCAGGAAGAGGTGGAACAAGGCAAAAATCCTCCATAAAAGACAATATTATTAAGTTTCCCTATAGAGAGCCGGTGAATTTAATGGGAATTCCTTTTATTGGTTTACAAGTAGAGTTTTCCAACTTGGAAAAATTACATAATCGTTTAAAAAAAGAAGGAAAAACAGTTGTTTTTACAGCAGGAAGTTACGATTTATTGCATGTGGGTCACGCCCGATTTTTACAAAAGGCAAAATCTTTGGGGGACATTCTTGTTGTTGGAATTCCTTCTAATGAACAAGTTGCAAAAGCTAAAGGTAGGGGAAGACCCATTGTAGATGAACTGTCCCGAGCCTTGCTTCTTAGACACTTGGGATGTGTAGATTTCGTTGTAATTTTTAACAACCCCACCGTTTTGCAATGCTTGCAAAATCTTAAGCCCGATATTTTTTATACAGTAAAAGAAGAATGGAACTCCGGATTTAAGGAAAGCTTGGAATACAAAGAAGTTAAAAGCTACAATGGTAAAGTAGCGCGGGTTCCAAGGCAATCGCCGTTTCTTTCGGCTTCTTCTATAATAGATAAATCGGCAGGCATAAGAATTCAACAGATTTTTGAAGAATTCTTAAAGCTGGCTAGGGCAAAAAGCGCTTTAGCCGAAAAAAAGTGGCAGGACAATTCTGATAACAGTGATGTAGAATGGAATTAACAAATTTCTATGGACTACTCCAACTATAACGCCAGAACTTATAACGATTATTCCAAAATCTGGACACAAACCGGAAAGTGTGTTTTTTGCGATTTAAAAGATAAATACATTATTACAAGAAAAGACGGGGTAGTTTTAACAGTTAACATTTTTCCTTATATAAATGGACACTTACTAATTATTCCAGAAAGACATATAGAAGATTATGACGAAGCCACACAAAAAGAATGGGAAGCCACAAAGTATTTAGCAGACTTGGGGAAAGATTTGTTAAAAAAGGCTTGTAATATTAAAGATGTTTGGTTTATTTATAGAATGGCAAGGGGATTTAGGGCACAAAAAACCGTAACGCATGCCCATGCCCATTTAATTCCTTATGACATTAAACTTTTTAAATGGGAGTTTTTGCAAATTACAGAGTCTCCCTTGGACCTTGCAACCAAGCTCAGAAGCAGCCTGATTTAGAATTTCGAATTTAGAATTTGTTTAGAATTTAGAATTTAGAGCTTAGAATTTTATTAACAATTAATAATTAGTAATTTTCCCTATGGTCTGGCCTTCCTACTTTAAAGATCGTCTTGATATTGGAAATCTAAACTCCACCACCGCCATTTGTTGCCTGTGGACGCCAAAAGAATATGTCAAACAGCTCGTTTCCCAAGAAAGCTACTGTGTTTTAGGACAACTTTACACAAAAAAAGGAATTAACTACATCTTAAGAAATATTTTTTTAAACCCCTCTATTAAAAGAATAATCTTAGTGGGGGAGGACTTAATGAAATCGGGGGAGACTTTAATTAAATTAAGTCAAAAAGGTGTAAATAGCGACAATCACATTGCGGATGACACCTCTTTTAGCCTAGATTTGGAGATTTCTAAAGAATACATATATTTATTTAGAAAAAATGTAGAAATTGTAGATTTTCGAGGCTCTAAAAATTTAGCAAATCTTGCCGAGTTTTTAAAATCGTACCAAAAAGAAAACAGTAAACCAAAGCTGTGGGCAAAACCAATTGATTTTCCCCAAAGTAAGGAGGCGGAAATACAAACATTCCCAAGCGAGGTTGGTGTTTTTAAAATAACTGCCCTAACCATGGGGGCCGCCTATCCTCAAGTTTTAAAACACATTATGGAATTTGGTTTTACCACAGATACTGTAATAAACTACGCCACAAACACCAGTAAACTTCTTAAAGAAGTGCTAAATATGACTGTTGTAATTTCTCCAAACCCAGAATTAGAGGAAGATTTTCGGGTATTTCCATTTTCCAAGGAAGATTTGGATTCTTATATAAAGGGGTTTTTAGATCCCGACCCCAAAACCGAAGACTATACCTATGGGGAACGCTTGTTTAACTATGGGGAAGGACAAATAGAGCAATTAAAAGATATATACCCCTGGCTTAAAATAGAACGATTTAAAACACTTTTTCCCTTTAAGGGGTTTGATCAAGTCAGTGGGGGTATTATTCGCAAACTTAGTAAATTTCCATGCGATAGAGGAGCAGTAGCATTACTTGGCAATGTATTTACTGATGTATTTCCACAAAGACCACCAAAGAAAATACCTTGTCTTTTTTTAATTCAATGTCAGGTATTAGATAACAAATTAAATCTAACAGCTTATTTTAGAAGCAACGATATGTATAATGCATGGCCTTTAAATTGTTTTGCACTAAAACACCTACAAAAAGATATTGCTAGCAAGCTTTCTGTAAAAGTAGGGTCACTTATTACAATATCTAATATGGCACACATATACGAACATAATTGGCAAGATGCGGTAAAAATTATAGAAAAAAACTGCTTAGGGGTTTGTGAGTGGGACGCAAGGGGTAACTTTATAGTATCTACTAATTTAAAATCTAAAAAACTGGAAGTTTGCTTAATTTCTCCAGATGGTAATGTACAACTTAGAAAATGGGAAATTGACGGGTTAAGTCCCAATGCATCACGAAACATTTGTTATAGAATAGAAACCGATTTGGGAGTTTCTACAATTGGAAATGCTATGTACCTAGGAAGGCAAGTAGAAAGAGCGGTTTCTTCATTATTACTTAACATAGAATATAAGCAAGATCAGCCCTTACAGCTTACGCGTTAAACTCAAAGAAATTATTGCTAACTTACTATATTTTTGTTAATCTCCATGGGTCTATGGCTAACAATACTAAATATCAAACCCCAACTCCCGAAGAAATGCTTACAACAGGGCTCCATATTGGGCATTCTAAAAGAAGATGGCACCCCAGAACCGCACCTTTTATATTTGGAGCAAGCTCCGGTGTTTATTTATTTGACTTATATAAAGTTGAATCCTGTTTAAAAACAGCACAAGATTTTTTGTACGATCTTGCCAAAAAAGGCGGAACAATAGTGTTTTTAGGAACAAAAATTCAAGCCCGCGATTTGGTGGAAAATGGTGCCAAAAAGTGCAAGGCTTCCTATATTACCAAACGCTGGATTGGTGGAACATTTTCCAATTTCGAAGAAATAAAGAAAAACAGAGTAAAGCTTAAAGATTTAATTAAAGGACAAGAAGATAAATCTTTTGAAAAATATACCAAAAAGGAAAGGCTTTTAATTGCCAGAGAAGTTAATAAATTAAGAATCTATCACGAAGGGATTTTAGAAATGGACAAACTCCCCGATGTTTTGTTTGTAGTTGACGCCAAAAGGGAAAAAACAGCAGTTAAAGAAGCCTTGGAGCTTGGAATTACAGTTGTTGCTCTTCTTGATTCTAATACCGATCCTACCGGAATAAAGTATCCAATCCCAGGAAACGACGATGCCATTAAATCTATTTCGCTTGTTGTAGATGCAGTTTCTAGTGCCATACAAGCTGGAAACGAAGATAGAATTACAAGGGTAGTGGTGGAAGAGCCTAAAAAAATAGAAAGGAAAGAAGAAATAAAAAAAGAAGAAACAAAAGAAACAAAGAAAGAAACAAAAGCAAGTAAACCCGCAAAAAAAGTAGTTAAAAAAGAAGTAAAAAAGGAAGAAAAGAGCCAAAAAGAAAGTAAGAAAAAGGTTACAAAAAAAGATAAAAAGTAATTATGGCAACAATTCAAGACATAAAAAATCTAAGAGACCTTACAGGAGCAGGAGTATCCGACTGCAGAATGGCGCTTGAAGAATCGGGAAACGATATTAACAAAGCAAAAGAAATACTAGCAGGTTTGGCAAGTGCCAAAGCTTTAAAAAAGGGTGAAAGGGAAATAAAAAACGGACTTGTTTTTAGCTATATCCACTCCGGAGGAAAGGTTGGGGTTCTTCTTCTTTTGGGTTGCGAAACCGATTTTGTTGCCAAAACAGATGATTTTGCAAAGCTAGGCAAGGAGATTTGTTTACAAATTGCCTCTATGGATCCTTCTTCTTTGGAAGAGCTTGTTGGCCAAGATTATATTAGAGATTCGTCACTAAAAATTAAAGACCTTTTAAATCAGGTTATTGCTAAAACTGGGGAAAATTGCTCTATTGAAAAGTTCACCCGTTTTGCTGTTTAATTAGTACATGAAAATTCCCGAGCTAAAAGACAAGCTAAACAAGGCGTTTGACCATTTGTTAGACGACTTTGCAACTGTTAGGGGAAACCGCGCCCAATCTTCATTAATAGAAAATATAAAAATAGAAGCCTATCCTGGAACTTTTCTTACCATAAGAGAACTTGGTGCAATTACTGTACCAGATCCCCAAATGATTCTTGTGGAGGTTTGGGATAGTGGTGTTGTAGATTCTGTAGCCAGAGGAATAACCGGTGCCGGTACTGGTCTAAATGGGGTAGTAGATGGAAAATTAATAAAAATTACCGTACCACAGCTTTCACAAGAAAGAAGGCAACAGCTTGCAAAAATTGTTTCTCAAAAAACAGAAGAGGCAAAAGTAACAATTCGTAATATTCGCCACGATGCCTTGTCTTCTTTGGAAGAGCAAAAGGAAAATAGTGTAGTTTCGGAAGATGAATATTTTTCACAAAAAGAACAAATAGAAAAGGAAGTACAGGAAATAAATTCTAAAATAATTGCTAAAGGAAAAGAAAAAGAACAAGAGATACTTACAATATAATTATTAAGTCCTAATTATTAATTTCTAATTAATTACTAATCACTAATTTCTAATTCCTAAACAAAATTAAGAATTAATTAAAAATTAAAAATTAAATATTAAAAATTAATTGGTAATTAGTAATTAAAAATTAAAAATTAGAAATTAGAAATTAGAAATTCTCTTTATACATAGATGATTACATTGCTTCCCATTTTGATATTTCTTATAAGCCTCTCAGTCCTTGTAATGGTACACGAACTGGGTCATTTTATTGTGGCAAAAAAAGCAGGGATTTTGGTAGAAGAATTTGGTTTTGGGATTCCTCCAAAAATTATTGGAAAAAAAATTGGAAAAACTATTTATTCCCTTAACCTATTTCCTTTTGGTGGCTTTGTAAGATTAAAAGGGGAAGATACCCAAAACGAAAAGAATTTAGCCAAAGATGAATTTTTGGCAAAGCCTCCCATAATTAGAATTCTGGTTCTTTGTGCTGGCGTTTTTATGAATGTTGTTTTTGGATCTGTCTTTTTCTTTTTAGTACTTATACATTCTAATTTTCAAAGTTCACCAATGCTTGTTCTTGGGGAAAAGCCCTTTGTGTTTCCCTTTGGAAAAACGGTAATTTTAGATTCTGTGGTTACTTATATAAAAGAGCAAAGCCCAGCCCAAAAAGCAGGCTTATCTTACGGCGATTACATCTCGGCCGTTGTAGATGAAAGGGGCGATACTATGGCAATTTCATCTGCCAAGGAGCTTCAATCTTCTATGGATATGCTTAAAGGCAAAAAGGTATCTTTAGTTGTAGAAAATCTATCCAGTAAAAAAACCAAAACTGTAGAAGTTATACCAGAATACGATAACGAACTAAAACGAGGTGTAATTGGCGTAGGGCTTGGTTCTTTTTCCTTTGTTTCCTATAACAGCCCTTTAGAAAAATCCTTAAGCGGGCTTTTGCATGGGGTAAATGTAACAACATACTCCATTTCTTCCATGAAATATCTAATTGCCAAATCTTTAGAAACAAAAAGTATTGCTCCAGTTTCAGCAGGTCTTTCTGGACCAGTTGGTATATACCGTGTGGTAGATGGTGTAATTTCGTTTGGTGGGTCTTCTGTTTTTTATAATCTTCTTGATATTATGGGGCTTTTAAGTTTTTCGTTGGCGTTTTTTAATATCTTACCCATACCCGCACTAGATGGGGGAAGGGTTTTATTTATTATTCCTGAACTTGTATTTAAAAAAAGAATAAGTAGCAAAATTGAAGCTATTTCTCATAGTGTTGGGTTAACAATTTTACTACTTCTTATAGTTCTTATATCCCTAAAGGATTTGTTCCTCCAGAGGTAGATATTTGTTTTTTATTATTAAATCAATAAAAAACAAGGTAAATATTTTATAGAAATAGTCCCTTTGTTAAGTAATTGAAATTGTTGATTTTTTTTTGGCAAACGACTAATATTTATAGTATGGTAAAGTTATCTGCCTTAGCTTTTACACTAATTTCAACTAGCTTTTTTCTTTTAATTTTCAAAATATCAAATAGTTTCTCTTTTGCTTTTTCAGGAAATGAGTCTTTTGAAATACGCCTTGAAGATAAAAACATTTCTCCAAGCGACGGGTCTTTGGTTTCTTTATCCGAAAAAGGATACGCTCTTTCTAGTATTCCATACGATCCAAATTTTGCAGGTGTAATTAATAGAAATCCCGATATAGTTTATAAACAGGAAATTAACTTGCCCGAAAATAAGCTACCGCTTTCATTTAGAGGTAGCGTTTATACTTTAGTTTCTAACAAAAACGGCAATTTAAAAATTGGAGATTTAGTAACAACCACAGAGAATCAAGGTGTTGGACAAAAGGCTACAGAAGATGGGTTTGTAATTGGTAGGTCTTTAGAAGATGTTGTATTTACAAACTCTAACCCCTCGCTTGTTCTTGTTATGCTGGATCCTCATATCCATTCTAAAGTATTAGTATTCGATTCCAAAGTAGGCTCCTCTGGAATAAAGCGGATAATGGCTGTTTTTTATAACTTTTTAAAAACTGGTGGTGGGGCAGCAGAAAACGAACCTTCTAAAGTATTTCGCTATATTCTTGCAATAATTGTTGTTGTAATGTCACTGGGTGCTGGATTTTTGCTTTTTGGAAGAGTTGCAATAAAAGGGCTAGATGCAATTGGAAGAAACCCTCTGGCTGGAAAACTTATTACAACGGGAATATTAATTAATTCAGTTTTAACAGTAATAGTCGCCTTATCTGGTTTAGTTCTTGCTTATTTAATTATTAGTTATTAATTAAAATTTTATGGAAATTTATCAAATAGTAAGCTTTATTTCTCTTTTTCTTTCTGTAGTTATTTATATTATAGCCTTAAAAAAAGAATTTACCGCCAAGAAACTTATTATAAGGCTGGAAAAAGAAGCCTCCCAAAAAGGTCTTATAAAGTTGTCTAAAAAAGCAGAAGAAAATGCTAAAAAAAACTACTTAAAGTTTTCCAAACAAATGTCAACTCAATCATCGCTTTTGGTAAAAGAATATTTAGAAAGCTCTTTTAATAAATCTAAAGAGGATTTGGATAAAAAACAGGAGGAGTTGTTTAAAAATTTAGAAGAAGATATTAAGAAAATAAAACAAGAAAAGATAGCCCAAATTAACGATGCCGTTTCCAAAACAGTTAAAAAATTATCCCAAGAAATTTTGAAAACAGAAATTAATAAGCAAGTGGACCAAGACTTAATTCTTAAAGAGCTAGATGAGTTTTTAGGTAGTAAAAATGGAAATTAGAAAAGATTATTTGCCAAAATGTATGTTAGATAAGGATTTGGAAACACTACTATTAGCCACAACAACTCTAAAATCGTTGTTGTATAGAAATATGAGTTTAAAAGAAATGCTGGAACAAATGCCAAAACAATTTGCTGATTTTATTAATGATAATTTAAAAAATTTAAGCACCAACGACCAGCTATTTGAAAAAATTCAACAGCTTGAAACCTATTTTAAAGGTTTGGACGAGTTGCAGATTGTAATTGCCAAAGAACCACAGCAGGAGTTTTTAGAAGAAATTAAAAAAAGGCTTAATAATTTTACTAAAGGTGTTGTTTATTTAAAAATAAAAATAGACGAACGGTTATTTGCGGGATGCCAAATATACTATCAAGGCAGGTTTTTTGATGGGTCTTTACCAAGTTTAATAAATAAATATGTTGCATGATTATAATAGACTAAAAGAAAAGTTTTCCCAAGTTGGCGAAGTAGTGGGAATAGAATATCCAGTTATTAAAGTGGCTGGTCTTCCCGATGCCTTTTATTTTGAAAAAGTGCTATTTGAAAATAATCAGGTTGGTATAGTTTTGGGGCTTCATCAATCGTTTATTACTGTATTAGTTTTGGGAGAAATTATTCCAAAAATAGGGGATATGATTTCCAAAACTGGGGAAAATTTTTCAATTGGAGTAAGCCCCGATCTTCTTGGAAGTGTTATAGATCCCTTGGGAGTAGTACTTTCCAATTTTAAAGGCGATATAGAATATCAAGAGTTTCTTCCCATAGATACCCCTCCTTCTGGAATTAAAGAAAGGGCGTTAATAAGAACCCCATTTACAACGGGAATTTCTTTTGTGGATATTTTATTCCCTTTGGGAAAAGGTCAAAGGGAACTTATTGTGGGAAATAGAAAGGTTGGTAAAACTTCTTTTTTAACATCGCTTTGTTTAGGGGCTTTAAATTGCGAAACAGTTGGTATTTATTGCTTAATTGGTGCTCAAAAAAAAGATGTGGAAGATGTTTATGATCATTTTCAAAAAAAAGGAATAAAAAACATTTTGTTAATTTCGGCAATGGCTGGAAAATCGCAGGCACTTTCTTATATCGCTCCCTTTTGTGCCTTAACTTGGGCGGAGTACTTTAAAAATAAGGGTATTTCCACCCTCGTTATTTTAGATGATATGTCAACTCACGCCAAATATGCAAGGGAAATTGCTTTGTTAACAAAGCAGTTTCCAGGAAGAGACTCTTATCCAACCGATATTTTTTACACACACGCTAGGCTTTTGGAAAGGGCTGGAAACTTTACTGTTTTGCAAAAAGAAGTTTCTATAACCTGTCTTCCTATTGCCCAAACAAAGGAAAATGATTTAACCGATTATATTGTGTCAAACTTAATTGGCATTACCGACGGGCATTTGCTATTTGATGAGGAAGAGTTTGCCAAAGGGCGTCGCCCCGCCATAAACTACAATTTATCAGTAACAAGGGTCGGTCGCCAAGTGCAAAAATTCTTGGGTGCTGAAATTGGAAGAAAATCGTTAAGCTTTTTAACTGGGGATTATGCTAAAGCCAAAAGCCTTTCCCATTTTGGAAGCGAACTTTCCGATTTTGTTTTGGCAAGTTTAGATAAAGGAGAAAAATTGGAAGAATTTTTTAACCAAGCCGAGGCGGAAACAGTGCCATTTTTGGTAAGCGGTGTTTTTTGTGGCATGATTTTGGCCGACTTTTTTTCCAGGGACTCCTTAATTAAAATAGGATTTTATAAACGCAATTTGGAACAAAGCTTTAGGGAAAATCCCAAAACTCAAGACATGTTAAATAAAATTATGGAATCAAAAGATCTTCCTGGGTTTCTTGCTAATTTATTAGAGTATAAGTTAGAGCTATTGTCCGTATGCAAAGGGGAAAAGAACTAAAAGAAGAAATAATCCAAACACAAATTTTGGAAGATATTGTTAAGTCTTTAGAGGAAGTTTCTATTGTAAGACTAAAAAATATTAGAAATTCCATTACCTCATCAAGGGAATATTTTGAAGGTATTCTTTCGGTTGTTAAGGAAATAAAGCAAGTTTACCAAGACGATAAAGAAAAAAAGGGCGAGCTGGCGGTATTTCTTTCTGGAGACGCCAGATTTTCTGGAGAGATAAACAACAAAGTTTTTGAAGAATTTAACCGCTATGCCGAATCTAACCATTGCGACTTAATGATTATGGGAAAAATAGGGGAGACTCTTTTTAAACAAAGGGGGGTGTTTAGACCCTACAAATATTTTAATACACCGCTAAACTTTTTACCGGAAAATATAAGAGAAATCTCTGCATATCTAGCACAGTACCAAAAGGTCATAGTTTTTCATGGAAAATTTGTAAATCTGGTTACCCAAACAAACACAATGTCGGTTATTACTGCAAATCAAAAAGCACCAACTTCCCAAGGAGAGGTTTTTCAGCGTTATATTTTTGAACCTGGGCCAAAAGAAATTCTTGCTTTTTTTGAAAAGCAACTTTTTTCATCCCTTTTTAAGCAGACAATTTTAGAATCTTATCTTGCTCAAATTGCAACAAGAATTAGGACAATAGAAGGATCTATTCCAATAATTTCCAAGCGAAAAAAAATGCTTTACTTAAATTTAGGTTTTTTTAAAAAGCAAAAAATGGCAAAAAGCCAAGAGGAAATTACCAAATCATTTATGGCACGATTTGGCCTATAAATTATGAAAAATATAGAAAATAAAGGAAATATTGAAAATAACCATAGACAGGTGGGAAAAATAACCGCTGTTTTAGGTGTTGTGATGGAGGTAGAATTTGTTTCCAATGCTCCTTGCCTTTATGATGTTTTATATTTAGAAAAAGACAATAATATAAAAATGGAGGTTGTGTCTATTATTTCAAAATACACCGTTTCTTGTGTTTTGCTTTCTTTGCCATATCAAGTTGTACGAGGGGATGTAGTAATCAATTCAGGTGAAAAGTTAAAAATATCTTTTGGTAGTAAGTTACTTGGCAATGTGTACGACATGTACGGAAACTCTCTGCTAAAAGAAGAAGAAAATACCCAAGAAAACTTTAAAGAAATTAGAAGCCCTGTTAAAGATTCTTTAAAAGAAAACATTAAAAGTAAAGAGGTGTTGGAAACGGGAATAAAGGCAATAGATTTTTTTGCGCCTTTAGTAAAGGGTGGAAAAATTGGCTTGTTTGGTGGGGCAGGGGTGGGGAAAACCGTAATTCTTACTGAATTAATTAATAATCTTGTTGTTAGTCAAAAGGATAAGTTAGATACAGCTTGCGTGTTTTGTGCTGTTGGAGAAAGAATTAGAGAAGCCCACGAACTAAAAGAAAGTTTAATTCAAGCCGGAGTAATGGACTATGTCGCAATTGTTCTGGGGCAAATGGGAGAAAGTCCAGTTACTAGATCTAGGGTGCCTTTGGCATCGCTTTCTATGGTAGAACACTTAAACAGTTTGGGAAAAAATGTACTGTTTTTTATGGACAATGCGTATCGTTTTGTACAAGCGGGAAGAGAAATTTCGGGAATACTAGGAAATTTTCCTTCCGAAGATGGCTACCAGCCAAGTTTAACTTCGGAAATGGCAAAGTTTCATGAAAGATTAAGTTCATCTAACGATAGTTATATAACTGCCATTGAAGCTGTTTTTGTTCCTTCCGATGACATATTGGATTATGGAGTCAGAGAACTTTTTCCTTACATGGATTCTTTTATTATTTTATCAAGAGAGCAGTATCAAAAAGGAATAATGCCAGCTCTTGACATAATGGGGTCTTCCTCTAGCTCCCTAAAAGAGGGGGTAGTTACAAAACATCATTTAAACGCCCTTTTTGAAGCACGGCGAGTTATGGAAAAGGCAAAAACCTTAGAAAGGGTGGTTTCTTTAATTGGTCTTTCCGAGCTTTCCTTAGATGATCAAAAGATTTTTAAAAGGGCAAATTTAATCGCCAATTACATGACCCAACCTTTCTTTACTGTAGAAAATCAAACTGGAAGAAAGGGGCAGTTTGTAAAAATAGAAGATACTGTGGAAGATGTAATGGGTATTGTGGAGGGTAAATACGATTCTATAGATTCTGATAAGCTGTTATTTGGTGGAAAAATTGCTTTATGAAACCGACTTGCCTGCTGGAAATAGTAAATCTGGGTGCTCCAGCACTTGTGTTTAATGCCTTTTCTGTTTCATCCACAAATAAGGAAGGGAAGTTTGATATTTTACCAAGCCATGCCAACTTTATTTCTTTAATAAAGGATTTTATTTTGGTAAAAGGACCTTTTGGGGAAAAAAATATAAAAATAGAACAGGGTGTTTTATATTGTAAAAAGGACAAAGTTAAAATCTATTTAGGGTAAGTCTTAAATTTCTTCCAACTAAAACAAAATTAGACTATTGACTCCTTATGTAGTTGTTTTAAACTGTAATAACAGTAAAAGACAATTTTCCTGCCCATGGAAAACAATAACGAAAACTACATTCTAACACCTCAAGAATTTGCCCGTATGGCGGGCGTTTCCACATCTACACTTAGAAGATGGGAACGAGAATCTGTTTTAAAGCCCCAAAGATCCGCCTCGGGTCATAGGCGTTATAGCCAAAATCAGCTGGAAATTGCCAAGGTACACCACAGCAGTGCCTTAGAAAATCGCTCTAAGCTCTCTAAGGAGCGAGTTTTTAAAACCGTTGTACCTACAGCAAATAACGGTCTTCCAGAAGAGTCGCCACCCTCTTCTGTTCCTTCAAGCCCCGACTCTTCCTCTAAACATCTTAAATTTTTGTCTTTTATTGTAAGCAAGCCAAGAATTGTTAAATTTGCTTTCGCAACTTCTTTGGTTATTCTCGGTGTCTCGGCTTTTGTTTTCGCGTCTGTCTCCGCTTTTTTTCCTGGGCCTTATTCTTTATTGCCAAAGTCTCCTTTTACCAAAGATTATTCGGCTAATTTTTTTAGCAAATATTTTGGCAATACTCCTTTAAAGGTATTGGCTTCTTCCAATGTTAGGCGAGATGTTTCTGTTACTTTTAACATTCCGGCCTTTTTTAATACTATAACTGCCAAAAAGGTAACTGCTCCCAATATTATTTATTCTGTTTCTGCAGGAACTGGGGTTTCGGTATCGGGTGGTCAAAATCCAGTTATAGAAAACACAGGTGTTTTATCTATCGGTGGGGAGGTGGGGGAGTTGGAGTTTACAGCAGGAGAAGGTGTAGAGGTAGATGGGTTAAAAATTACCAATTCAGATCTAGGTTCTGCCCAAGCGATATTTAAAAATATAAAAGTTGGTGCAAATACCATTACATCAACGACAAACAGCGATATACTGACAATTGATACCGGAACCGGTATTTCTGCAACAGCAGATACTTCGGGCAAAAAAATTACATTTACTACACCTTGGACAAGAAATGGCACTACAATTTATCCAACCATTGTTACCGACACAATTGCAACCGTTGGATATGTTGGGGTAGGAACAACCGTGCCAAGTGCCTTGTTTTCTGTTGGCTCTGGAAGCAATTTTCAAATAAATTCAGCAGGTGACATTATTCGTCTTAAAGGAGTAGTTTATTCTTGGCCTTCCAGTCAGGCGACGGTAAGTCGTCAGGTTTTGACAAATGATGGAAGTGGCAATTTGGAATGGGGGAGTTTGTTAAGTGTAGATGTAGCAGATGACACACTCGACTTTTCAGAATTTAAAGATGCCATGACATTAGATGCCAGTACTACAGTGGCACTTGGCACCTACAATTTTTCTTTATGGGGAAACGGAAATGTGGGGGTAGGAACCACCTCGCCTTTGGCTAAACTTCATGTAGAAGGGCAATGTGTTACGGGTGATACACTTCTTAAAAAGCGTCGCCGTCGCAAAAATAAGAATGGTGAATGGATAGATGAGTGGTTAGATACTCCAATCAAAGACATTAAACCCGGAGACGAAATTCTTACCTTAAACGAAGCCACAGGCAAGTTTGTGACTTCCAAAGTTAGTAAGTTAATGGATATGGGAACAAAAGATATAGTTAAGATAACCACTGCAAGTGGAAAGACTGTAAGAACAACCGCCAACCATCCATACTTAGTTGCTCCAAAAACAGACTTTGGAAAAGTTGCTGTGTTTATTGATGCTGCTAATTTGGAAATGAGTTCCAAACTTCTTCATCTGCATTTTGATTACAAGGATATTATTAAGGCTTTTCCTAAAGCAGACTTTAGATACTATTCGGTAGATTTTGAAAATAAAAAACAGCGAAAGTTTTTTGGCTACCTAAGCTTTATGGGGATAAAGATAATTGCCAAACCAATAAAAGTTATTACTAAGAAGTACGGTACAGATAAACGCAAGGCTAACTTTGATGTGGAAATAGCTTTTGATTCGGCTTTTGAACAAACAAAATACGACACATTGGTTTTGTTCTCGGGAGATTCTGATTTTACCTATATAACAAATAGATTAAAAGCCCTAGGTAAAAAGATTGTTGTGGTTGCTCCATGGAGAACAACAGGACGAGAGTTACGAAATACAGCCGATTTGTATTTGGATTTGTATAGGATGCCGTTTGTAAGTA
>Ga0172370_10005224_pt1 | contig 16865 bp, 21 predicted proteins | sample LakKiv5m_FD_114538 | JGI IMG/M metagenome (GOLD analysis project Ga0172370, IMG submission 114538) | Freshwater microbial communities from Kabuno Bay, South-Kivu, Congo - kab_022012_11.5m | ecosystem: Environmental > Aquatic > Freshwater > Lake | place: Democratic Republic of the Congo...
AAAGATCAAAGTGCAAAAATTGAAGAAAAACAAATTCCAGCATTGGCGATTCCCGGGGCAGATGCGGGGGAGTTAGCGCTGGTTATGGCCGCCGCTAATAATTATGGGTTGGAAATGGACCAAAAAACAGTCTGGCAAAGTTTGGTTGAAGTTGTTGGCGGAGAAAACAACCTGCGGTTTCACACGGACTCCCATGCGGAAAAAAATCAGGCGTTGGCCGGCTGCGGACACATTAAACAAATCAGACTGGATCCTAAAGCATACGGCCTTGAGTCGGATCAGGTCGATTTTATTAAAACTAAATTTCAACAAGCAAAAAACAAAGGGATAAAAGAAACTGTGCTTCATGGTGAACATGGTGAGGGGGCGGTGGTGATGATTTCCGGCAATTGGGGAGTTTACCCGCAGTATTATCTGAAAGATATCGACGGCAACGTGCCGGTGCAGGTTTTTATCTATCATCGCAGTTTGATTGACGAGCGTCATCGGCTATTAGCACGAAAGCTAATTGAAAATAAAGCGGTTGTGGTGCCGATGGGGTGTGGTGCTCAGTATTTATACGAAGCTCTATCGACTGTGGGCGAAGATCATTTGCTCGAAACTGCAAAACGGTTGGCCAAGGGCCTACCCATTTATTCGGTCAACTTCAAAGACGACGGGAGTTTTAAAATTGAAGAAATGGAAACGGTGTAATATAGAATTTAGAGTTTAGAATTTAGAATTCAGAATTAAGTTATGAATTTAGAATTGGAAAAGAAAAATCAGTTTAAGCAACAATTCAAAAAACGTTGCTTTAATTTTTCCATTTCAATCTTAAAACTGGTAAAAGATCTTCGTTCTGATAGTAATAATTGGGTTTTAGTCGATCAATTAGTTCGATCAGCTACCTCAATTGGGGCCAATATTATTGAGGGCAGTAATAGTACTTCAAGGAAAGAATTTATCAATTTCTTTCAAATTGCCCTAAAATCAGCAGCGGAAACAAACTATTGATTACTCTTATTGCAAGAAATTAATAATAAACATATGGGAGAAATTGCTTTGTTAGTTAAAGAATGTATACCATTCGCAAATGAATTTGCTCAGGATATACCCATCTAAGACTGCTTTGGCAACCCGATGGGTTGCAAACCAGCATAAGATGGGTATACAGAGTTAAAGAAGTTAATTTCTACTATAATTTTAAACACAAAAGATAATTCTAGATTATAAATTGAATTCTGAATTATAAATTTTGAATTCTAAATTAAGATGATTATTGGTCCAAAAAAATTATTACAGTTAGTAAAGACAAAAAAGCTAGTGGAAAATTTGTCCGTGCGGGAACTAACTAATCCTGAGGGGGCCGGGTTTGATTTGCGTTTAGGCGAATTGTATGAAATCTCCGGACGGGCGTTTTTAGGGGCAACTCATCGGGAAACTGCCAATATTGATCTGGTTGCCAAGTATGATGAAAAGAGGCCGACAATTATTACCATCAAACCCGGAGAATTTTATTTGGCAACAACGATCGAATCGGTCAATACTCCGCTTGATATCACGATTAACTTTAAGCCGCGCACTACAACCTTTCGCAGCGGCTTATTTTTACGGACGGGAAATGTGGCGCCCGGCTATTGTGGAAAACTCACGTTCGCCTTAAAAAACGAAGGTCCGATTCCTGTCGAACTGGAAATGGGCTGCCGGATTGTCCATGCCCAGTTTGAATGGGTGGATGGCGGAGGAAATCAATATAAAGGGCAGTGGCAAGGTGGGAGAGTGACAACAGCAAAGCGTGAGAAACAAATTTAGAATTTAGAATCTAGAATTCAGAATTAAATTATGAATTCTAAATTATGAATTCTAAATTCCTAAATCATCCCGAATATCAATATTTAAATCTCGCCGAGGATATTCTGAAAAATGGCGTAAAGAAACAGATTTACGGATCGGACAACTACGAAATCGGCGTATTCGGCAGGCAGATTCGTTTTGATCTATCAAAAGGATTCCCGCTTTTGACGACAAAAAAAGTTTTTATGCGGGGGATAATCCATGAATTATTATGGTTTATCAGTGGATCGCCAAACATCAAATATCTGGTCGATAACAATGTTCATATTTGGGATGAGTGGGGCTATAAGCGCTTCAAAGAAACGCAAATCAAAAATCAAACATCAAAAGTCAAAAGTTTAACCCAAGAAGAATATATTGCAAAGATAAAAGACGACGTAAAGTTTGCCAAAAAATACGGTGATTTGGGGCCGGTCTATGGAGTACAGTGGCGTCATTGGCCAACGAGTGACGGCAGGACAATCGATCAGCTGGGATGGGTAATCAATAAATTAAAGGGCAAGACTTTTTATCGCAGGCATTTTGTTGTTTCGGCCTGGAATCCCGAATATATTTATGAAATGGCGATTAATCGAAGCAAATCAGTAGTCTTGCCTCCGTGTCATTCTTTTTTTCATTTTAATGTTTTGGGGAATAAACTTTCACTGCAGCTCTATCAACGCAGCGCCGATCTGTTTTTGGGCGTGCCTTTCAATATTGCCAGCTATGCTTTATTATTATTGATGGTGGCTCAGGTTACTGGTTTTGAACCCGGCGATTTTGTTCATACTTTCGGAGATGTTCATATTTATAGTAATCATTTGTCCCAGGTAAAAGAACAGCTAAAAAGAAAACCCAGACCATTATCTCGAATTAAATTGAATCCAAAAATAAAAAATATTGACGACTTTAAGTTTGAAGATATTGAGGTGATTGATTATGATCCATATCCTCCCATAAAAGGAGAGGTAACGGTTGTCGGCGGCTTTTAACCCGCTTCACCTACGAGGTGGATTTGGTGGCGGAATGACAGTCTGAATCACATGAAAAAAATAATGATCAGTATTATTGCGGCGATTGGTCTTAATCGTGAACTTGGAAAAGATAATAAACTCTTGTGGCATATTCCGGAGGACATGAGGCGATTTAAAAAATTAACCCAAGGTCATGCGGTAATTATGGGGAGGAAAACCTTCGAGTCAATCGGCAAGCCGCTGCCTGATCGTTACAATATTATTGTTACCCGCGACAAAAACTGGAAACCGGCTGCTTCAGTCAATTACTTAACTAAAGTGCTCGTTTGTCATTCGCTTGATGAAGCAGTTAATGCCGCAAAATCCTTGGCTCCTAACTACTCACCCCTGACTGCCAGTGAGGTCTTCATCATCGGCGGCAGCCAGATTTATGAGCAGGCGATTGGGATTGCCGACCGTTTGTATTTGACGATCGTTACTCCACCAGAAAATGAAAGGGTTGATGCCGACGTGTTTTTCCCGAAATACTTAGAGTTTAAAAAAGTGATTACGAAAGAAGTAATGAATACGGGAGTTTATCAACTGACTTTCTTGGAACTCAAGAAGTAATGAAGATAAGATTATTGGATTTGATTGGAATGGGAACAGTATTAATAGACGATGGTGATTCAGGGTTGTCGGCGCGACACAGACCTTTCGTTGAAACCACACCGTGATTATAAGTTCATTCATAATAAGGCATATTTTACTTCTTCTTCGCAAGGGGAAATGAGTTGTGAAAAAATGGGCTTGACAACTCCAAAAATATATGTAAAATGGAGTTATGTATTCCAGATTACTGAAACCACCCGTTAACAAAAGCTTCTTTCTATTTGGGCCACGCGGCACCGGCAAAACCACCTGGGTGAAAAAAAACTTCCCTAATGCTTTATATCTTGATCTGTTGGAAGCGGAGCTATTTAACGACTTGGTTGCCAATCCGCAAAGATTGGATAATCTGATTCCGGCTGGTTTTAAAAACTGGATTATTATTGACGAAGTGCAGCGAGTGCCGGAATTATTGCACGAGGTGCACCGGCAGATTGAAAACAATCGTCATAAATTTATCCTCACCGGCTCATCGGCGCGCAAACTCAAAAAAAAAGGGCCAAACTTATTAGCCGGACGCGCCTTGACTTACTATCTTTACCCGCTTACCGTAAAAGAGGTTGGAAAAGACTTTAATATCGATCAATCGGTTAAATATGGACAGTTACCTTCAATTTATCAAGAAAAAGACCCAAAAAAATATCTGGAGAGTTATGTGCAAACTTATCTGCAAGAGGAAATTCAACAAGAGGGATTAACGCGCAGCTTAAGTGCTTTTTCTCGCTTCTTGGAAACGGCCAGTTTTTCGCAAGGTTCGGTTTTAAATGTGTCGGAGATCGCCCGCGAGGCAATGATAGAACGCAAGGTAGTGGAAAATTATTTTGCGATACTGGAAGATTTATTAATCGGCTGTCGGCTACCAATCTTTAACAAGCAAGCAAAAAGGCGATTAATCGCCCATACCAAATTTTATTATTTTGATGCGGGCATATATCGGGTATTGCGACCGAAGGGCCCGCTTGATACGCCGGAAACAATTGACGGTGCGGCTCTTGAAACCCTGTTTTTTCAGGAACTGCGGGCACTAAATGACTATTACAACTTGAACTATCAACTGTATTATTACCGCACCGTTAATCAGCACGAAGTTGACTTCGTCGCTTATGGAGAACGAGGACTGAAAGCATTTGAAATCAAAAGGACCAACAAAATTAATTTCTCAATGTTGCGAGGGTTAAAACTGTTCTTAAAGGATTATCCTTCGGCTAAAGCCCATTTTATTTACGGTGGAAAACGAAAGATGAAGGTAGGAAATATTGAAATCTGGCCGATTGTAGACGCTTTAAGAAATTTATTAACTCTTCTTTCGCGATAATTTTCTGAAATTTATCGCTTGAAGTCGGGCCAAATTCCACCGAAGCGGTGGATTGGAAATACAGTTTGTCGACTCATACATCGCGTAGGTGGACCTTTTTATTTTCTCGTTAACATGGGTAATGCAATTTGTCGCCATGTACAAGTTTGACTTTCCCTCTTCTTCACACCAGCTAACCAGTCAACTCTCTGAAGGCCACCCAATTGCTTTGCTCTTATTTCTGGTAAAGTTGTAGGAATGCTCCAAATTCCTTTTGGCCACATTACTGTAGGTCGTGGTTTATCTTCTGGATCAGGTTTGGGGTCTAATTGATAAGAGAACGGAATGTCATAATCGGTAACAACAGAATCATGACGTTGTTTTAACAATCGATAAGCTTCATTAACCAATAACTCTCCTTCTTCTGTTTGGTCCAATACTACGATCAGAGGCTTATCTTTTAATTGTTTTGCCAACTCTTCTACGGTTTTCCCAGAAACAGACTCTAATATATATGGCTTATTTTGAAGTTGCTGTTCAAGTCTGTCCTTATATTGTTTAGTCGTTATACCAGGTTTCATATAATCTTTCGGAATATTAAAAGGCACATAATTCCATGACAAGGCTTCAGGCGAATTTTGATCAATCATAAGTAATGATATTAATGTTAATTTTTACATTTTACTTCTTCTTCTTCTTCTTCTTTGCAAGGGGAAAATCGGTTGACATGCAGATTCATATTATATAAAATATGAACAATTAAACATTCATATTTTATTAAATATGCACATTTCAAGGCTAATTGAAAAGGATATTATTAAACATCTACAACCGAATAAAGTAGTAGTGATTTATGGACCGCGGCGAGTTGGCAAAACAACATTAATCAAAAACATTGAAAAGAAAATCTCGCAGAAAGCAATGTTTGTTAACGGCGATGATATTTCTGTTCATCAATATTTAAGCAGTCAAAATTTGGATAAACTAAAACAGTTTATCGGTGATTTTCGACTGTTGATTATCGATGAGGCCCAGATTATACCCAGGATTGGGATCAATCTTAAGATTATGGTTGATGAGATTCCTCACATTAGAATCATTGCCACCGGATCCGCCTCATTTGATCTGTCGCAGCAGATTGGCGAGCCGTTGGTCGGTAGAAAATGGCAGTATAAACTTTACCCAATTGCGCAACTGGAATTATCACGGTATGAAACTCCATTTGAGACGGTTTCTAAACTAGAGTCACGTTTAATCTATGGCAGTTATCCGGAGGTTGTAACAGCGGAAAATAATACGCAAAGAAAAGAAATTCTCCGGGAAATCTTGGGCGGCTATTTATTTAAAGATATATTATTGTTTGGAGGATTAAAGAAATCCGCTAAACTGATGCAGATTTTGAAATTGATCGCCTTTCAAATTGGGCGTGAAGTTTCGCTACGTGAATTGGCTCTGCATACCGAACTAAATAGTGCAACTGTTGCTCGATATTTAGATTTGCTGGAAAGGGTGTTTATCATTCGTCGTCTATCTGGGTTCCGTCGCAATCTGCGAACAGAAATAACCAAAACCGGGCGCTATTATTTTATCGATAACGGGATTCGCAATATCTTAATCAACAATCTCAATCAAATAGAGGACCGATCTGATATCGGTGAATTATGGGAAAATTATCTATATATAGAACGTTTGAAGAAACGCGATTATAGAAAAATTTATGCCAACGAATATTTTTGGCGAACTCATGTTCAAAATGAGATCGATTTAGTCGAAGAGCGCAACGGCAAACTCTATGGCTTTGAGTTTAAATGGGGAAAAAAATACTCAAAAAAATATCGGCTGTTTGCAGAGACCTACGATAATGCCAGTTGTCAAATTATTAACCGCGATAATTATCTAAAATTCATCGCCTGATCTCTAACCGAATTCCGCCGAAGCGGTGGATTGGAATTGGTAAAATAGAGTACTATGGTTGATAGATCTTTATACACCTATCACTTACCGGAAGAACTAATCGCTAAACAACCGGTAATTCCTCGTGATTTTTCGCGGCTTTTGGTCTATGATACAAAGTCCAACAAGATTGCGTTCGATCATTTTTATCACCTGGATAAATATCTACCGCCAAAATCTTTTTTGGTGATGAATGACACTAAAGTACTTCCGGCGCGAGTCGAGATGAAAAAAGTCCCACTTCGTCCCAAAATACCAGGACTACGTTGGGGGCAGGGCGGAAAAGTGAAGGTGTTATTTCTGGTTAATGAAGTTATCGGTGATCAGTTAACGGTTAACAGGAAAAAAGAAAATATGATTCGGGCGTTTGTTGATCGCAAGGTCTATGTTGGCGATAAACTCTTTTTTGATCGGCAATACTTTGTCACCGTAATCAATCAACAGCAACATAGTTTTACCCTGCAGTTTGATTTTTCGGTTGAAAAATTATTCTCAATATTGGAGAAAAAAGGCGTGATGCCGATTCCTTTGTATATCAAAAATTCACCGTTAAAACGCGGTCAGTTGCTGCAGAAATACCAGACGATCTTTGCTCAAAAAAAAGGTTCAGCGGCGGCCCCTACCGCCTCACTTCATTTTACCAATCGTTTATTTGGGCAGTTAGACCGGCGGGGTTTCCAGCGATTATTTGTCACGCTTCATGTCGGACTGGGAACGTTTGCGCCGGTAACTGATGAAAATATCAGACACAAGAGATTACACGAGGAATACTTTGAGGTCGAAAATGGCACGCTTCAATTAATTAATAAATTGAAGCAAGAAGGGGATAAGTTGGTTGCGGTGGGAACGACGGTGACGCGAACGCTAGAGACAATCAAGAATTTAGAATTTAGAGTTCAGAATTCAGAATTAATAAAGGAAAAAATTCTAAATTCTAAATTTAATTCTGAATTCTCAATTATAGATTCTAAATTCATAGGGAGGACGGATTTGTTTATCTATCCGCCGTATCGATTTCAGATGGTTAACCATCTGATTACCAATTTTCATCTGCCGGGCTCGTCGCTCATGATGCTGGTTGAGGCGTTTTTGCAGCATCGGGCAGCAAAACGGCATCTGGTTGATCTTTACAAAATCGCGATCAAAGAGAAGCTCCGTTTTTATTCGTTTGGAGATGCGATGATTATTATTTGACATTTGTTCTAATTTATTTTAGTCTTAATTCATATGACAAACACCAATTCCACCACAAACCCCTTTTCTCAGCTGGAAAATTTGCTTGAGGAATATTTAGTTAAAAAAGCACCCTTTACCCTACCGGCCAATTGGAAAGAGGCGATCGTTAAATTTGCGCCCTGGATCAGTTTGATTTTGATGATCGTCGCCTTACCGGCTGTTTTAGCCTTGTTTGGATTGGGAGCGGTATTGACGCCGTTTAGTTATCTGGGCGGACTGCGGGCAGGGTTTGGGTATACTTTTGGATTGATTGTGTCGGCCGTGAGCGTGGTTTTGGAGGCAATTGCTATCCCGGGTTTATTCAAAAGGACAAGGCAAGGCTGGAATTTTGTTTATTATGCGACTTTGGTGGGAGTGGTGGAAAATGTCCTCCATTTTAATATCGGCGGTTTGATTATCGGTTCGCTTCTGTCTTTGTACATTTTGTTTCAGGTGAAAGAGTACTATAAATAATAGGTTTGCGACTGCCACTTGTCACAGATGCAATAACTTTCTGCTACAATACTGCAATGAGTAAATTTTTCCGTAATTTATATCAATCAAAAAAAAATAAGGCGCGGCTGGGAGTGATTACTACCGATCATGGAATAATTAATACTCCGGCGTTTGTACCGGTCGGCACAAAAGGAACGATTAAGGCGCTGCTTCCCACTTTAACCAAAGAAATCGGAATCCAAACGGCATTTGTCAACACCTATCATCTGGTGACGCATCCGGGGCCGGACGTGATCGAAAAGGCCGGAGGGATTCATCGGTTTTCTCGGTTGAATATCCCGTTAATGTCCGATTCGGGAGGATTCCAAGTTTTTTCATTGGGAAGATCAAAAATCCCCATTTCGCTCCGACAGAACGTTGGAGCTACGTTAGGGGCAAGCAAAGATCAAAGATCCCTCCTTCGCCAAGGCTTCGGAGAGCAAGCAAAATCACAGTTTAAAAATCAAAAAGAAAAAATTGGCCAGATTCTTCAGGATGACAACAGCCAGCCAACCAGGCCGATGATTGAAAAAATATCAGATGACGGAGTGAAATTCCGCTCGGTGTTTGACGGTGAATTGATTGAGTTTACGCCGGAAAAGTCCATGGAGTATCAGCGGCAGCTTGGGGCGGATATGAATATGGCGTTTGACGAATGTACCTATTATCCGGCAAGCTATAAATATGCTAAAAAAGCAATGAAAAGAACTCATCAATGGTTGGTAAGATGTATAAAATACGACCTGAAATCTCGACACAATGTTTTTCGCCCGCCTCACCCTAAAGGGACCCAGGCGATTGGCTCAAAACATGTGTCTTCGATTTCCAATAAAAAACAATTTTTATATGGCGTAATCCAGGGGGCGACGTTTGAAGATTTACGCCGACAATCGGCCGAGTTTGTTGTTTCCCAAAACACCGCCGGCGTGGCGATCGGAGGAGTGTCGGTGGGTGAGAGAAAAAAGGAGATGCGCGACCAGGTAAACTGGGTGGCGGACTATTTACCGGAAGACAGGCCGGTGCATTTGTTGGGAGTGGGGCAGATCGATGACATCATCGATCTTGTCAGATATGGAGTAGATACGTTTGATTGTGTGGAGCCGACAAGGCTGGCGAGGATGGGAATTTTAATAAGAATTAAGAATTTAGAATTAAGAATTCAGAATTTCAAATTTGAGGGAATCGACATATTAAAAGGACAGTATCGGAATAATTTAGAGCCGGTTGCTGAAGAATGTCACTGTTATGTTTGCCGCAGTTTTACCAAGTCATATCTGCACCATCTGTTTAAACAGCGGGAGATTTTAGCGTATAATTTGGCTACTTACCATAATTTATGGGTGATGGAGCGGTTGATGGAGACGATCCGCAAGCTAATCGGTGACGATAAGCTATAATATCATTATTCAACCTAGATTTTAATAAAAATGGACAGGATCAGTCGGGCGCGCCAGGCGTTTAATAATAAGGATCTCGATCAGGTAAAAGCAAGTCACACTGCCCAAATCATCAAAAAACAGTTTGCTCATCAGGAAAAACACACGACCGGCTTTAATCTGCCGGAGATCATTTTGGGCGGGCAGGACGGACTGGTTAATGTGCTGGGGATTATTCTGGGGATGGCGGCAGCCACCGCATCAAATAAGATTGTTTTGGTAGCGGGTCTGGCGGCGACATTTGCCGAAAGCATCTCCATGGCGGCAGTGGCCTATACTTCCAAACTAGCCGAGGCTGACCATTATCAATCTGAATACGAACGGGAAAGATGGGAGGTGGAAAATTATCCGCAAGGGGAAAGAGAGGAAATCAGGGCAATTTACAGGCAGTTGGGCTTAACCGGTCGGGCGCTGGATCAGATTGTCCGCAAGATCACAGCCGATAAACAGATCTGGATCAAGACTATGATGGAAGACGAACTGGAACTGAAACCGGTTGATCGGCGGGAAGCTGTCGCGGCGTCGCTGATTGTGGGCACCTCGGCATTGATCGGCTCATTTATCCCATTGCTGCCGTTTATCTTTTTGCCGGTTCGCCGGGCGATGTAGGGGGCAGTCGGTTTGGCCGCCGTCATTCTCTTTGCCGCCGGCTATTATAAAGCCAAAAAAACCATCGGGCGCAAATTCTTTAAAATGGGATTGGAGATGATGATTATCGGGATATTGGCCGCCGGAGTCGGGTATTTAGTGGGGTTGATTTTTAAAGTTTGATTGTTTTTGGCGGCTTGATGGCAATTTTCCAGCAGAATTTGTTTAATTATTAACGCTATTTTTTACTGCAGTTATGTGTTATGGCGCGCTGCGGTTGGGGGATAATGAAGTTTGAGATATTCTACTTGACAATTTCTGATTTTCTGATATTCTGAAATATATGACATACATCCAAGGGACAGTAATTATCCGTGATCGCGGTCAACTAACCATTCCCGGGGAAATACGGAAAAGCTTAAAGTGGCCCGCGCCCAATGCTGTGGTTAGCCTCGTGACAATCACCGGCAATGAATTAATCATTAAACCCTATGAAAGACAACAATCAAGAGATTGGGAAAAAATCTGGTTAAACATTAAACGAACGAGGGCTTATCAAGGAAAAAGAGGAGATTTGTCAGAATTTATCGCTTCGGACCGAGAAAATCATTAGATTATGAAAACAAAAAAATTGATCGTAATAGATTCTTCAATCGCCGTCAAATGGCTGAACAAACAGGATGAACATTATCTTAAACAGGCGGATAAAATTCTTAAAGACGTTCAGGCAGAAAAATCGGCCATTATTATGCCTGAGTTGGCTAAGTACGAAGTGGGAAATGCCCTGCTTAATAAACAGATGTCTTTAGTAAATACGATGGGTTCGTTGGCGACTTATTATAGTATCCCAATCCAATTTATTCCCCAGGATCAGAAGCAAGCTCAAGAAGCAATGCAGATTGCCATGAAAAATCAGGTGACTTTTTATGATGCTGCATTTTTGGCTTTGGCTAAAGAACAAAAGGCCAATCTGGTTACCGATAATCCGAAGCACCATAAAAAGAAAATAACAGGAGTAAAAGTGGTTGTTCTTAAAGATTATCGTTGAGTAATTTACGCGTACCGGAAGGTTTGTTTATTGATCTGAAACCTTAGCCAATAAAAAAGATGTGTCTTATCAATCGCTGATGAAAATTTTGCTGGCCGATAAGATTCATGAGGAATTCGCGAAGTTTAACTCCAGATAAAGGGAAAAAACTTAAAGAAAGATCTGATATGCTCGGTTAAATGTTTTAAAATCCACCTCGTGTTTACCTTCCAGTTGAACCCGATCAATGTGAAGTGGAGAACGTGCGGTACATGTCAGTTTGATAATTTTTAGACGTTTACCGTTGGGGAGAATTGTATAGAAGCCGGGCCAGGGGGAGAGGCCGCGATACAAATTTAGAATTAAGAATGAAGAATTAAGAATTAAGAAATCGGGATTGATGGAGTATTTAGTCAAATAATTTTTAAGAAATGAGGGGAGGTCGGAAAAATTAACCGGTTCGTTGTTGAGGGCTTTTTTTAAAATGGGAAGCGAGATAAAACCATCGCCGCGTTTGAAATAAGGGGCGTAGGTGGCTAAATTGTCGGCTTGCGCCGTCGGTTGAGATCGGCTCGAACCGGTTAAATCAGTTGAAATCAGTCTTTTGAATATCTGGAAAGCTAAATCAGTTAGCTTCATTTCCAATTCCGGCCGTTTGTCGGTTGGAAGAATGTCCAGTTTTTCTTGCGCAATCAGCGGCCCATGATCTATTTTTTCATCCATCAACATCAAGGAAACACCGGTTTGTTTGTCGCCAAGAATAAGCGGGTAGGCGATGGGTGAGGCGCCGCGGTAAAGGGGAAGAAGGGAAGGGTGAATGTTCCAGAAACCAAACTTTGGCTGTGACAATAATTCCTTAGGAATGATTTCTCCATATGCGTAAACTAAGCATAGGTCTACAGTCCTCAACAAACGCAACAGATTCTGTCGCTCCACGGCCCCATCAAGTGCTCGGTTGACCTGCGCGCTTGATGGGGCTCCCCGTGTCGCGCCACCCGTTGCGTTTTTGTTTAATTGGTCAGTAAAAATTGGTAAATGATATTTTTCTGCAACCAGCTTAACTGGAGTAGGCATAAGGACCTGTTTTCTTCCCACCGGCCGGTCGGGTTGGGTGACGGCGAGTTTTACTGCAACAGGCAAATCTTGATCTTTAATAATTTCCTCCAAAAACCGGGCGGAGAAATCGGGTGAACCGAAATAGACAACAGTGAGTTTTTTCATCTTAATAATCGATTTTCAGATTGAAAAAAGGTTTAAACCCTTTATGTTTTGAAAATGTTTCAGGTTGAGAGTAAAAAGCTTGAATTTGTTGGTGATGGCGCAGGCAGCGACAACCGAATCTGCCAAACCAAGATTATGTTCCAACCGCAATCTGCCCGCCAGTTTAGCCGTCTCTCTTTCAATTGGAATGATATCGAAATAAGAAAGCAATTGTTCGAGAGCGGCTAATTTTTCCGGGTCTCTGGCGTCTTTCCCCGAATAAAGCTCAGCAATATTCAAAACGGTAGTGCAGGGCGCAAGATCTTTATTCTCAATTTTTAGGAAGAGATCGCGGATTCTTTTTTGATGGCCTCTTAAAAAATCGATAAGAACATCGGTGTCTAGTAGGATTTGCTCCATAGGCCGGTGAGAAATTTATCTCTTTCTTTCTCTTTGTTTCCTGTCCTTAATTTTTTAATGGTTGATGAGCCGGACATTCCCTTTCCCCACGCCCCAAATAAATTAGTGACTTTTCCTTTCTCAAATTTTTTTAATTCCGGTCTGAATCTGATATATAATGATAACCCTTCAGATATAAGATCGGTAAGGGTTTTTTTCTCCATAATCGCCTCTTTTTTGATCTCAAAAAAAAGATTTTCAGGAATTCTGATCGTTGTTCTGGCCAATTTAACGCTTGTCATAGTTGCATTTTAGCATATAATCATCTATCTGTCAATGGAGGTGATGGGGCGGGAGAGATAAATTCAAAGGTCATTTCAATCAGCTTGGATATGGAGGCGTCAGCGGCAAAAGAGACAGACTGTCTGGTCGAGGCGTTCTTTTTTTGAAAGAAAGCAACGTTTTTCTCGATCGGCACGGCGGAGGACGGCACCGGCACCGGGCTGCAGGAAAAAAACAACCGCGTTTTTTTATCTTCGGCAAACTGGGCGGATGTTGAACTCTCATTTTCTTTGGTAAACCAGGCGGGGACCATAAAGGAAATCCCGCAGGGCCGGTGAACGTAGGTGATGAGTTTCATGGAAACGGTTGGCGTGGGAGGGCGGGTAGGAGGGAGGCTGATTAAATAATTGATCGTTTTATTGGTTTTTTCCACTTTCTGGCCATAGCGGACGCCCAGAATAAAAATCAACAGCGCAACAAGAACAAGAAGAAAAATATAGGGTTTGGTTTTCATTAAGACAAGTGTAGCAGATTTTCTCGATTTTATTTCCCAAACAGCTTCTTGATTATTTCCTCGATTCTTTCATCCTCCACCGTCAAATCAGAATAGGGAAGCAGTTGGTTGATCAGATTGATTGTTTGCGGTATGTCGCTCCGTTTCACCCGATACACGACTTTGGGGAACTGATTGGTGATGGGCGCGCCGATTTTTGTTAACAGATTTTGATCGACCCCTTTCTCCAGCATCACAGTGACGTATTTTCCGCCGCCGAATTTTTCCAAAATGGTTTTTAGATCGTCGTCATAAAGAATCTTTCCTTGGTTAATGATCAATAGTCTTTTGGCGAGGCGTTTGACATCTTCCAGATAATGACTGGTTAAAATAATAGTACTTTTAAATTCCTTTTGGTAGGTCTTGATAAATTTACGGACTGCCTCTTGGGAAAAAATATCCAGTCCGATCGTCGGCTCGTCAAAAAAGATTAATTTTGGCCGGTGAAGCAATGTGGCAATCAGTTCCATTTTCATCCGTTGCCCCAATGAAAGCGTTTTTACTGGTTTGTCAATCACATCGCGGCAGTTTAATATAGAGATCAGATCGTCGATGTTTTTTTGGTAGTCTTGGTCGGAAACGTCATAAATTTCCTTATTCAAAACAAAAGTATCGACCGCCGGCAGGTCCCAGATCAATTGGTTGCGTTGTCCCATTACAAAACCGATCTGTTTCAAAAAGGCGGGTTTTTTGTCAAATGGAGTAAAACCCAGCACTTTTGCATCTCCGGATGTAGGATAGAGAATCCCGGAGAGGATCTTTAAAGTAGTAGTTTTGCCGGCGCCGTTGGGGCCGATAAAGCCGATCAGCTCGTTTTGGCCGATTTCGAAGGAAACCTGGTCAAGCGCGGTGATTTTTTTATAGTGATGATTAAATAAATCAGTAACAAAATGTTTTCCGCGAATCGGAGTACGATAGATTTTGGTAAGGTTCTTAATAGAAATCATAAAATTATCCTCCCCAGCTTTGATACTTTTTTAACGCCGCATTCCATAATCTTAACGACAAGAATATCATGGTAAATGATATCAAAAATGCCAGAGCGAAAAAGGAGGGTTTAAGTAAGTTGAAAAGCGCCTGTGATGGAAACGTCATCATCAGGCCGACAGGAATAATAAACGTAAAAATTTCCCGCAGCGGTTCCTGATAAATCTGCATGGGAAAACGCGCCATTCCGGTCAGATCACGGTAAATCATAATCGTATGGTCAACGTCGGTAGTCAATATCCCCAGCGCCAAAACGACAATATGAAAAGCCGTAGCAATCAATAGAGAATTAAACAGTAAGACGAAATATGCGACAAGATTGAAAGCAGTAACCGCATGTGTTTGCCAGGCAAAGTGTAGAGTCAACAATAAATAAGGTATTAATAATAATAGGTCAAGAAAGTCAACGCCACCGATCAGTATCTTGACAAACGGATGAAAAGGTTTGGCCAGCGTCAAGTCAAACTCTCCCGAAATCACCTGGTAGCGGAAACGATAAACCTCGCGAAACAGTATCTGGGCTGTAGTATCAATCAGGTTAAATGTCAGGTAAAAAACCAGCATCTGAGGTAATGAATACCCGCGCACTATTTTTGTTTTCCCAAAGATCAGGAGGATCATCAAGAAAAAAAAGGCAAATCGGCAGATTTTGCCGATCATAAAGAACCAGACGCCACTGCGGGCCTGAAGCGTCGTACGCAGTGCATTACGGGAAAACAGGAAAAATAGTTTAAAGTTTTTCATCTTCCCCAAAAACTAAAACTTTTATTGCCGCGTCGCCACATAGTAATCGCAATAAAATAAGTAATGGCGGTCCAGAGACAGGAAAATAATAATGGTTCCTGCCAGGCGAGGCGTTTTCCCAGCATGATCTGAACAGGAAAATATACCAGATATGGGAATGGTGTGAGTAATAATAATCGATAAGCAAATTTCGGTAACAAATCAAGCGGAAAATAGGAACCGGCCAAAAAAAACACCAAGGTCAAAAAGACAAAGCGCGGCGCCCAAACCTCGGTCGTCCAAAAGCCGATAAGCGAGAGGGCGAGGTTAATAAAAAAAGAGATGATCGTTCCGGTCGCAAAAAACGCCAAGGCAAGGGGAAGATTAACAACGGGGACAATGGTGATGTTGAATATAGTTTTGATCAAGAAAAATTCGACCACCGCGAAAATCAAATTCAATAATTTATCGCCGATATCGCGGTAAGCATAATAGGATAAAAAATTAATCGGCTTAAGAAGACGGTTAATGATCGTTCCGTCGTTGATGTCGCCGGCAATCTCGGCGGTTTTAGTGCCAAGTACGATGCTATTGACAAAATTAACGACAAGAATATAGGTGAGCATCGTATCCTTTTGATAGCCGGCAAAATGGGTTTGTTTGTCAAAGACCGCATTCCACAAAAAGAAAGTCACCAGGACGCTTATAACTATTCTCACCCGCCACAGGATAAAGCTTAGCCGGTAGGCGGAGTATTCCTTGATGGTGACGGCGGCAATCGTTAAGTATTTGTTCATGGAATTTTTATCGGCCTTCAGTATTTTAAAGTCAAGCGATGAGCCTGAAATCTAATAAGTCATCGGGAACTATAAGCTGGTAATATTTGGTTAAATAATTGATAACGTTTGTTTTGTAATTCCTCAGCTATTTGGTTATCGGTTCTGCGTTTAGCAATTTCCTCTAAACTTTTAAAAGTCATCCCTGATTTTAAATACGTTTCGCTTTCTGGTAAAGATCTGAATTTTTCATAAGGCGTCATGTAATCTTTCTGTTTGTAAACTTTCTTTTCTTTACCTTTTTTATCAGTGATAATGGTAGCAAAAGCACAGGGACGATGGAAATTTAAATATTCGTTGAAAACGTCAAAGTAAAAGTTGTTTAATACTTGGGCAGAATTCCCCAAGCCTTTTAAGGCTGGGGATGAATGCCCGCCTGGAGCGAAAGCGATAGCTTGAGCGGAATTGTATGTTGTGGCATACTATCGTCCATATGGACAGGT
>Ga0172370_10005226_pt1 | contig 16857 bp, 15 predicted proteins | sample LakKiv5m_FD_114538 | JGI IMG/M metagenome (GOLD analysis project Ga0172370, IMG submission 114538) | Freshwater microbial communities from Kabuno Bay, South-Kivu, Congo - kab_022012_11.5m | ecosystem: Environmental > Aquatic > Freshwater > Lake | place: Democratic Republic of the Congo...
AGGTGACCCCGGCGCTCTGGTGGTTTCACGGGGCGGTCAACGAGAGGGCAGAAGGAGGGCAAGGATGACTCGTGAGGGGCGGCTGAACTTCGACATCGCGGACGGCATCGGTGCGAAGCCCACGACGGCGGCGGCGACGGGAGCGACCTCGGGCAGCGAGGACCGCTTCAAGGTCGTGAACCCGACCGTGATCAAGGTGGTGGGCGTGGGCGGCGGCGGCGGTAACACGCTGAACACGATGATCGAGCGCGGCGTCGAGGGCGTCGAGTTCATCGCCGTCAACACCGACGTGCAGGCGCTGGCGCGCAACAAGGCGCCCACGCGCATCCAGATCGGCGATCGCATCACGGGCGGCCGCGGCGTGGGTGGCAAGCCCGAGAACGGCCGCAACGCGGCCAACGAGGACAAGGCCAAGATCGAAGAGGCCCTGATGGGCGCGAACCTGGTGTTCGTGTGCACGGGGCTCGGCGGCGGCACGGGCACGGGCGCGGCGCCGGTGGTGGCCAAGGTGGCCCGCGAGGTGGGCGCGCTGGTCATCGCGGTGGTCACCCGTCCGTTCACGTTCGAGGGCAACGTACGCCAGCGCAACGCCGAGTCCGGCATCCTCGAGCTGACGGACTGCGTCGACGCGCGCATCGTCATCCCCAACGACCGCCTGCTGCACCTGGTCGAAGAGAAGACCAGCCTCGAGGAGGCCTTCGGCCTGGTCGACGGTGTGCTCTACAACGGCGTGAAGAGCATCTCGGATCTGATCGTCGGCGTTGGCAAAATCAACGTTGATTTCGAGGACTTGAAGACGGTGATGGCCGAGCGTGGCAAGGCGCTCATGGGCCTCGGCTACGCCACGGGCGAGAAGCGCGCGCTGCGCGCCGCCGAGATGGCCATCAAGAGCCCGCTGATCGAGGACAACTCGATCGAGGGCGCCACGGGCATCCTCTTGAACTTCACGGGCGGCAAGGACTTGGCGCTCATGGAGGTCGTCGAGGCCGCGAACCTGATCCGCGAGAGCGCCAGCGAGCAGGCCAACATCATCTTCGGCGTGGTCACGGACCCCGCGCTCGGCGACGAGGTGCAGGTCACGGTGATCGCGACGGGCTTCGACCGCGTGGTGGCCGAGAGCTACGAGCAGGACGTGGCGGAGCTGCCCGAGCCCGAGGTCATCGAGGCGCCCGAGCCCGTGACCTACGCCCGCACCAACGACGACATGACCGGCCGCAACGGCGGCATGGGCGGCTGGTTCGGCACCAAGCGCTGGAACAGCCGCGGCGGTTCGGCGCTCGTGAACAGCGCCCCCAACCGCTACTCGGTCAGCGAGTACTCGACCAGCGGCAACGACAAGCGCCGCTACCGCCGCATCAGCGACGACTGGATGAACGAGTAGGCGAGGGCGTTGCCCGGAGCCGCGTTCGCTCCCTCTTCCCTATCCGCCCGGTAGGGCTATACTCCGCCCGTCAATCGCGTCGGTCCGCTCCCGTGTACCTGGTCCACCTCGACGCCCCCACGTTGGCCGACCGGACCTTCGTCGGCGGCAAGGGGCAGAACCTCATGGCGCTCGTGCGCGCCGGGTTCCGCGTGCCTGATGGCTTCGTGGTCACCACGGAGGCGTTCACGCAGTCGCTGCGCGGGCGGCTGGGCGGGCGGCTGTCGCGCGCCGAGGTGCGAGAGCGTATCGTCGAGCTCGAGCTGCCCGAGGCGATCCTGCGCGAGCTCGAGCAGGGCTACGCCGCGCTGCTCGGGCGCGGGTGGAGCGAGTTCGCGGTGCGCTCGTCGGCGGTCGACGAGGACCAGTTGGACCAGTCGTGGGCCGGCCAGCAGGACAGCTACGTGCACGTGCGCGGCTTCGAGGCCCTGGTCGTTCACGTGAAGCGCGTCTGGGCCTCCATCTTCGGCGAGAGCAGCCTGTCGTATCACAGCCGCGACGGCTTCGCGGCCAGCGAGCCCGCCATGGCCGTGGTCGTGCAGGGCATGGTGCGCGCCGAGGTGGCGGGGGTCACGTTCACCGTGAACCCGGTCACGGGGCGGCGCGACGAGATGGTCCACACGTCGTCCTACGGCCTGGGCGAGACCGTCGTTTCGGGCGGCGACGCCGACGTGTTCGTGGTCGACAAGCAGACGGGGGCGTTGCGCGAGCAGACCATTCGTGCCAAGCGGCAGATGGTGGTGGCCTCCGACCAGGTCGGCACGGCCGTGGCCGACGTCCCCGAGACCAAGGCGACGGTGGCGTCGCTCACGGCCGAGCAGGTGCGCGAGCTGTCCGAGGTCGGGCGCGGCGTCGAGGCGGCGTTCGGCGGCCCGCAGGACGTGGAGTGGGCGTGGGAGGGCGGGCGGTTGTTCGTGTTGCAGGCGCGCCCCATCACCGCCGGCAAGGACCTCGGCAAGAAGACCCCCGAGGGCGGCGCGGTGTGGACCAACGCCAACGTGGGCGAGGCCCTGCCGGGAGTGGGCACGCCCTTCACCTGGTCGATCATCGGCAGCTTTTCGCGCGTCGGCTTCGACCGGGCCCTCGGCGCGCTGGGGCTCGACGTACCCACGGCGCCGATGGTGCGCAACGTCTACGGGCGCGTGTACCTGAACCAGACCGCGCTTCTCGAGGCGCTGTCGAGCATCCCGTTCTTCTCGCCCGAGCGCGTCCTGCAGGCCGCGGGAGGGACCCCGTTCCGCCAGGCCGGCTACGAGCGTCGCAGCTCGCTCGGCTTCCTGCTGCGGTTGCCGGTGAAGGCGCCGCAGCTGGCGTTGAACCAGTACCTGGTGCCCTTGCAGGCGGGCGTGTGGGGCCGGCGTGTGCGGCGGCGCATCGCGCGCGTCGAAGCGGGCCTGGCGCGGCGCCCGTCGAAGCGCGAGCTGGCCGACCTGCTGGCCGGATTCACCGCCGACGTGTTCACCCCGACCGGTGCGCTCATGCTGGGCGCGGCCTCGAACGCGCTCTCCAGCTACGTGCTGGTCTCGCTCGTGCTCGCGCTGACGGGCGGGCGTGACCTGGCGGGCATCGAGACGCGCCTGTTCTCGGGGCTCTCGAACCTGAAGAGCGCCGCGCCCGGGCTCGTGCTCTTGCGCCTCGCGCGCGTCGTCAAGAACCAGCCCGACCTGCACCGCCTGTTCCGCGGCGCCACGCCCGCCGACGAGGTCGTGCGGCGCGTGCGCACCGAGGTGGCGTTCAAGGAGTTCCGGCGCGAGCTCGAGCGCTTCCTGGTCGACCACGGCTACCGGGCCCCGCTCGAGGCCGAGATCTCCACGCCCCGCTGGGGAGACCGGCCCGACGCGGTGGTCGACCTGCTCCGTTCGTACCTGCAGGCCGGAGAGCCGCCGGATCCCGCCACCTTCGTGAAGGCGCGCGTGCGCGAGCGACGCAAGGCCGAGGCCGAGGTCAAGGCGCGCGTGGGGACCTCGGGGCGCCTGCTGCTGGGCTTGCTGCTGCCGCGCGCCCAGGAGGCCGCGCGCTTGCGCGAGGAGCTGCGCGACCTGGTCGTGAAGACCTTGTCGATCTACCGCAAGCTGGGGCTCGAGGCCGGTCGGCACCTGGTCGACGACGGCGTGGCGGGCGGCGCCGACGACGCGTTCTTCCTCGGCTACGAGGAGGTGCTCGCGTACCTGCGCGGGCAGCTCGACGTCGACCTGGCCTATCGCATCGCGCTGCGCCGCGGCCAGTTCGAGATCTTCTCGCGCATGCCCGATCCCCCGTCGACGTTCTACCAGGCGGGCGCCGACCTGGTCACCGAGCCGCTCGAGGTCGACGAGGCGTCGTCGGGCCGCCTGACCGGCATCGCCGGCAGTCCGGGGCGCGTCACGGGCCGCGCGCGCGTGCTCGCCTCGATCAGCGACATGGGGCGCCTGGGCTACGGCGACGTGCTGGTCACGCGCCAGACCGACGTCGGGTGGACGCCGCTCTTCCTGGTGGCCGGGGCCGTCGTCACCGAGATGGGCGGGCCGCTCTCCCACTCGTGCGTCGTGGCCCGCGAGTACGGCAAGCCGGCGGTCGTCAGCGTCAAGCAGGCCACCGCCCGCATCGTCGACGGCGCGGTCGTCACGGTCGACGGGAATACCGGAGAAGTGCTGCTGCACTGACGGTTTCGTCATTCCGGCGAACGCCGGAATCCAGGCACGAACGGGTCGGGCGTGCGCGTTGTACCGGCCTGGACCCCGGCTTGCGCCGGGGTGACGGCCAGCCAGGTCACCGCGCCAGGCGCTTGTCGAGCTCGGCCGCGTCGCGGCGCGCCGCGGGGTCGTCGGGGTTCAGGTCGAGCGCGATCAGCATCTCGCGCAGCGCCGAGGCATAGTCGCCGGCCTGCACGGCCAGGGCGCCCAGGTTGTAGTGCAGGCGGTCGGCCGACGGCCACTCGTCGAGCCCGGCCATCAGAATCTTCGCGGCGTCCTCGATCGCCCCGGCGCGGAAGCGCTCGGCCGACTCCGCGATCCGGGCGCGTACCTGCTCGGGCGTGCCGGTCAGGGTCAGCTTCCGGCGCACCTCGCCGAGGTGCCGGGTCGCCAGCTCGGCGCGATCGTCCAGCGCCAGGCCGCGCAGGAAGGCCGCCTCCGCCTCGCGCAGCAGGCCCAGGCGTTCCAGCACCAGCGCGGCGTTCACCACGTTGACGGGGTTGTCGAAGGCCACGGCCAGCGTGGCGCGCGCGGCTTCGGCAGAGGCCTGCGCGTGGCGCCGCTCGTAGTGGATGGCCTTCATCAGGTGGTAGTCGCCCGCCAGCGAACGGGCCAGGAAGTCGAGAGGCCCCTGCGTGGCCCAGTCCTCGAGCTCCGGCACCGCCCAGTCGGCCCAGCGCACCTCGGGGGCGGGCATCTCGGGCGTACGCAGGTGATACACCAGGCCCTCGGCCTGCAGCGCGAGCGGATCGGCGTGCAGGTCGAAGAAGTGCGTGAAGAAGACGGGCTCGACGTCGGGTCGGATCGGCATGCTCGAGAGCACGTTGATGCCCTGCAGCACCAGGTTGACGTCGGGGCGCAGGGCGAGGACGTGGTGCAGGTACGACAGCGGGAAGAGCTGGTTGTCGCCGTCGGCGATGAGCACGCTCCTCGGGGGCAGGCGCAGGAGCACGCGGCGGTTGTAGGCCTCGGCGGCCGTGAAGCGCGAGCGGTCCAACTGGGGGGCGCGCAGCGCCAGCGGAGCCAGGGCGAGCAGGGGCAGTACCCACGCCTTGCGCCCCGCCCCGGCGACGCGGGTCAGCAGCTCGTGGCCGCCAAGCCCCGCGAGCACCACGAGCGTCGCCAGGGCGGGCAGGACGTAGCGATCCCACTGGAAGATGTCGTTGGCGCTGCCGTGGGATACGACCAGCGCCACGGTACCCGCCGCGACCAGCAGCAGCGCGACCAGCACGCCCGCCGCCGCACGAGCCAGGCGCCAGGCTCCGAGCGCCGCGAGCGCGATACCCGCCCAGGTGAGCTCGCGCGGCAGGATCGCCGCGTAGTGACCGAGGGCACGCGCGACGTCGGCGGGGGAGCGTACCCAGGCGCGGCCCCAGTACTCCTCGCGGGACAGGTAGCGCACGAGGTTCGCGAAGGTGGAAGGGTCGCCCCAGTTCTGCGCCGGATCGAACGACGACGCGATGGGCACGTAGAGGTAGAATGCGAGCCCCGGCAGCGTCCACAGGGGCAGCCGAAGGCGATCGCGCCACGCCAGGCGGCGGTCGGCCAGGGCCAGGGCCAGGGGTGCAACCAGGACCACCGAGACCGTGTGGACGGCCAGCCCCAGGCCCGTGGCCAGGAAGGCGAGGGCCAGCGTGCGCGGTCGCCCGTCGGCGCGGAAGCGCGCGAGCGCCAGCGCGGCGAGCAGCAGCAGCCACAGGTTCGGCGTGTAGACGCGCGCGACGGTGGCCTCGCCCCAGAACGTGGGCAGGCCGGCGAGCAGAACGCCGGCGAGCACCGCGGCGGCGCGGCTGGTCCCAAGGGCCCGTACCAGGCGCACCATCGTCGCCACGGCGCCGCCCGCGCAGGCCGCCGAGAGCAGGTTCATGGCCAGGGCGGGCGCGAGGAAGCCGAAGAGCGCGATCCAGGCGCGCCCCACCAGCAAGTAGAGGGGGTAGCCCGTGGGGTGGGCGAGGCCGAGCGTGGCCGCCGCGGTCACGAGCTCGCCGCTGTCGCCCACGTAGACGCCCGGTGCTGCCTGGACCGAGTAGAGCAAGGCGGCGCCGAGTCCCGGCAGCACCCACGACAGGCGTTCGCGGGCCGTCTCGGTCATCGGGGGGCTCCCGCCGCGTTCCGGATCAGGCGGACGGCGACGCGGGCGACGAGGCGGACATCGAGCGCCCGGCGAGGGCGCGCAAGAGCGGGAAGACGCGTTGCCCTGGAGCCAGCAGGCGCTCCTCGAGCAGCGCGAAGTACGGATCGAGGGTCGCGCTCGCGACCAGGCGCAGGACGTCGGCGTCGAGACCGGGCTTGCGCCCGCGGGCCAGGCGCAGCTCGACGCGGGCCAGGTGGCCTTCGAGCGCGACCAGCGGTGCGACGTGCTCTGGCAGGCTGTCGCGGCTCCGGCACGTCAGCGCCACCTCGACGATCAGGCGACGGATCCGGGCGCGGCACCAGGCGGCGCCCCCGAGGGCCAGCAGGCCCAGCGCCAGCCCGGCGAGCGCGACGTAGATCGCCGCGTTGGCGAAGCCGCCGAGCGACGCCAGGGCGAAGCTGCCAGGCTTCTCCGCCGGATCGCTCCCGCTGCGGATCAGATCGGGGTCGTTCGCGTCCGACGGTCGGGGGGGCGGCGTCGTGGTCGTCGGCGCGGCTGGCGTGTTCGCGGCGGCGGCGGGAGCCTCGGTCGTCGCGGCGAGCGGGTTCTTCTTCGGGGGACGTCGCAGCGAGATCGGGTTGCCCTGCTCGTCGACGGTCACCTTCTTGAATTCGGCGTCGGCTCCTATGGGGTTCGGCGCGAGGCCGGCCGCCGGCTTCGCCAAGGTGTCGAGCGGGGCCTGGGCCAGCCCTTCGGACGCGAACGCGATGAGGAGGACGAGGGCGAGCGTGATTCGCATGGTGGTCTCCGCGATGCCCGGACCGGGGAGGCCCGGCCAGCTACTTGATGAGATCGCGAGCCGCTTCGATGTCGCTCAGCTTGATGAACAGCGTGCCCGACGTGCCGGTCGACGGGATGCTGCCGTACATGTACTCGATGTTGATGTGGTGCTCGCCCAGGGTGCGGCCGAGGTCGGCCAGCGCGCCCGCGCGGTTCTCGAGATCGACGGCCACGATGTCCGTGTCGAGCACCAGCACCGCATGCTCGCCGAAGAAGTGCAGGGCCTTCTGGGGCTTGTCGACGACCATGCGCACGACGGCGTGGTCGACCGCGTCGGAGACCGTCAGGCCGAGGATGCCGATGCCTTCCTCCTTCAAGCCCTCGGACACGGTGGCCAGCGTGCCGGGCGTGTTCTTCAGGAAGATCGAGAGCTGCTTCACGAGCTTCATTCGCGAGGTCCTTTCGTTGCGGGGCGCCCGCTACGGGGTCGCACCCTGGGTCTTCTGGATCAGGCGGGCCATCTCCTCGCGCGCGAAGTCGACGAACGGCTTCTCTTCGGGAAGGGTCTTGGCCACGTCGAGGTAGCGCTTCCAGGTCTGGGTCGCCTTCTCGTTCTCGCCTTTCTCCATGTACGCGTAGGCCAGGTTGTACAGCGCCAGCGGGAAGTCGCGCCGGGCCTCGAGCGTTTTTTCGTAGGCGCCGATCTCGAGGTCGGTCTCCTTCAGCCGGTTGTAGACCACGGCCATGTTGAACCAGGCCTTGTAGTACCGCGGATCCTTCTCGACGGCCTTGCGGTAGGCGTCGAGCTCCTTGCCGGTCAGGGTGCGTCGCTCGGCGTCGTTGCCGGCGTCGCGCGCCATCTTGCCGAACACGAGCCCCAGGTTGAAGTAGGTCTCGACGGCGTCGGCGTCGGCCTCGATGGCCATCTGGTAGTACTTCTGCGCGTTCGCGAAGTCGTCGCGCGACGCGTACAGGATGCCCAGGTTGTTCATGGCGTCGGTCGAGTCGGGCTCGACCTTCAAGACCGCCAGGTAGGCCTGCTCGGCCGCGGTCTTGTTGCCGCTGGCTTCGTAGGCGAGCCCGAGGTTGTAGTGCGCCTTGGCGTAGGCGGGGTCCTCTGCGATGGCCTTCTGGTAGGCCTGGATCTCCTGGTCGAACTGGCCCTGCTGGCTGAGGGCGATCCCGAGGTTGTACCAGGCTTCCTTGTACTCGGGCTTGATGCGCACGCAGCTTCGGTAAGCGTCGGACGCCTTGTCGAAGAGACCGGCGTTGAACATCTCGTTGCCGAGCCGGAAGTACTCCTCCGGGCTCTTGTCGGTGACCGTCTGGGTGGGGCTCGGCTGCCCCGGCACGAGATTCCACGAGGCGAGCAGCAGGACCAGGAGGGCTTTCATCGTCCGCGATGCCCCAGAAGACCGCACAAATACCCAACGACTTTAGTGCAGACAGGGGGGGTTGTCAACACGAGCGGGGCCTCCTACAATGGTCTTTCAAACTCGCTCGGGTGCAGGGCGTGGAGCGCATCCTCGTCGGCCGGGAGATCAAGTTCCGGCTCCTCTGGTTCGTCGCGCTCCGCTACGTCGCGACGTTCGCGCTCGCGCTCCTGCCCCTCGTCAACTTCGTGCTGCCCGCGCCCGGGCTCGACACCGCGTTCGTGGGCCCGCTGGTCGCCTCGCTCCTCGTCTACAACACGGGCGTGCTGCTGCTCATCAACGGGGTGCGGTTTCGCCGCTGGCGTCGTTGGGGGCTGACCCTCGCGCACACGCAGGTCCTGGTCGATTTCGCGTTGCTCACGGTCATCGTCCACTTCACGGGGGGCGGCGCGAGCCCTGCGCTCTTCTTCTTCGTGTTCCACGCCATCATCGCGGCCATCCTGCTGCTGGCGTGGGAGGCCTACCTCGACGTGGGGCTCGGCGCCCTCATGGTCCTCGTCGTGGTCGTGCTCGAGTACCTGGGCGTGCTCGAGTACCACGGCCTGGCCTTCACCGCCTCCCGCACGGGCCTGGACCTGTGGTACGTGACCACGACCCTCGTGTTCTTCGTCACGACCATGTTCCTGTCCGTCTACATGACGAGCTCCATCGCCCACGAGATCGGCGCCCGCGAGACGCTGGTGCGCGAGACCGTGGCGCGGCTGCAGCAGGCCAACGACGAGCTGCGTCGGCAAGAGAAGACGCGCTCGCAGTTCGTGCGCACCGTGGCCCACGACCTCAAGGAGCCCCTCGCGTCGGTGCAGAGCACGCTGAAGGTGGTGCTCGACGGGTACACCGGCGAGGTGAACCCCAAGGCGCGCGACATGATCGAGCGCGCCGAGCGCAGCACCTCCAAGCTCATCGGCATGATCCGCGACATGCTCGACCTGAGCCGCATGCGCATGGGCTGGCTCGGCAACCGCTCCGTGTGGCAGGTCGCGACGCTGGTCACGTCGGTCGACGACAAGCTGCGCCCGCTGGCCGAGCACCACGGGCAGGCGCTGACCTACGCCGTGCACCCGGCCGAGCTGCGTATCAAGGCCAGCTTCGACGCCTTCGAGCAGGTGCTCCTGAACCTGGTCTCGAACGCGCTGAAGTACTCGCCCGACGACAAGCCCGTGCGCGTTCGCTTCGAGCGCGTCACCGACTCCCTGCGGCTGATCGTCGAAGACGAGGGCATCGGCATCCCGGCCGCCGCACAGCCGCAGCTGTTCTCCGAGTTCTTCCGCGCCGAAAACGCCAAGCGGCTCACGCGCGAGGGGACGGGCCTCGGGCTCTCGATCGTCAAGTCGATCGTCCAGCAGCACGGGGGCACCATCGACGTGCAGAGCCCCTACGATGACCGCGCCGACGGGTCGCGGTTCGTCGTGCGCATCCCCTGGAAGGAGGTCCGGCCCTGATGCTCCCGACGTACGTGACGCTCCGCGACGGCCGCCGCGCCATCCTGCGGGTCGCCCGCGCCTCCGATGCCGAGAAGCTCACCGTGCTGAACCGCGCCATCCTGGTCGAGACCGACTTCCACATCCGCGAGGTCGACGAGTACGGCGCCGACCCACAGGCCGAGAAGCGCTTCATCGAGTCGATGGCGGGGAGCGCCGACGCGCTGTACCTGCTGGCCGTGGTCGACGACGAGCTGGCGGGGCTGTTGCTCTTCCAGCGCGAGCGCTACAAGCGCATGCGGCACGGCGGCGGGCTGGGGCTCGCCATCCGGCTGCCGTACCAGCGCGTGGGGCTCGGCACGGCCATGCTGGAGGCCTTCCTGGACTGGGTGCAGAAGCGCCCCGGTATCGAGAAGGTGAAGCTCGAGGTGTTCTCGACCAACCCGGTGGCCCAGCGCATCTACGAGCGCCTGGGCTTCGTGGTCGAGGGCGTCCGCCAGGGCGACGTGCGCGTCAACGGCCGTCCGGTCGATTTGATCCTGATGGCGAAGTTTCTCTGATCAGTAGATCTTCAAAATCTCCGACCCCAGGTAGTACGCTCCCAGGATCTGCTTGTAGCCGTGGCCGGCCTTCGCGCGGCCGATGGCTCCCATCTGGCTCATGCCCACGCCGTGGCCGAAGCCGCCGCCGCGGAAGGCCAGGGCGTCGCCGGCCAGGTCGACCACGAAGAGCGACGAGCGCAGGGCGTCCTTGCCGCCGAGCAGCTTGCGCAGCACGAGCTCGCCTTCGACCGGGTAGGGCTTGCCGTCGACGGTGAAGGTCACCGCCCGGGCGCGCCCCGAGCAGCCGCGCTTCGTGACCTCGAGCTTCTCGAGGCGGCCCCCGGCGGGGGAGCCCGCCACCTTGGGCAGCCCGGCCTCCACGTCGCGGCGGGGGACGGTGCGGCTCCAGCGGAACGTGTTCTTGGCCTGTGACAGCTCGCTGGACCAGGTCACGGGCGGCCGATCGATCCACTCGCCCACGCGCTCGGGCGGCACGCCCTGCTCGAAGCCCTTGGGCACGTCGGGCAGGTCGGGGGCGCAGCGCAGGGCGGGATCGGGATCCTGGTCCATCCAGGCGTTCTCGTTGGCCTCGGTGAAGCCTCCGCTGTCGGAGTGGTAGAAGGCCGGCACCAGCGCGCCGCGGGCGAAGATCATCTCGCCGCGCGTGGCGTCGACCGCCTGGTCGATGGCCGGCGTGCGGTGGCTGCGGCCCTTGTAGACCTGGCAATCGACGTCGCTGCAGATGTGGAAGGGGTCGGCCTCGTGGCGCAGGCCGATCTTCGAGAGGATCTCGCCGCGCGCGGTGACCGCCTGGCTCTTCAGGGCCTCGAGGGGCGCGTTCGCGAAGATCTCGCCGGCCACCACGCCCTTCAGGAGCGTCTCGGCGTCGACCGTGTTGGCCGCCGCCAGCTTGCCGTCGCGCCCGAAGGTCACGTAGATCTCGCCCTCGTACTCCAGGGTCTCGCGCTTGTTCCACGAGAAGCCGCGCCCGAACTCGACGTCGCGCACGGTGACGCCCGCGCCGTCGCGCGGCTCGACGCTGAAGACCGACGTGGAGCGCAGCGAACCCGGCACGCCCTCGATGAAGACCTCCATCTCGCCCGACGGCAGCGTGTCGAGCAGGGCGCGCACGCCGAAGTCGCCGGGCGTGGTCGCGGCGATCTCGGCCACGAGCTTCTCGGCGGCCGCGCGCGTGTCGAACGTGCGCTCGACCATCAGCTCGACGCGCCGGTTGTCGAACAGCTTGCCGAAGTACCCGAACACGCGCCCCTTCTCGACCGCCTTGACCGGGTAGCCGAGCATCTTCCAGGCCTCGGTGCGTGCGCGCAGGGCGTCGAAGTCGCCGGCGTGTACGGCCTCGACCACCACGTTGTAGCGGACACCGGCCGGGGTGCCCGACCGCCGCACGACGCGCAGGGTGGCCGGGCGATCGAGCCACCACTCGAGCCCGCCGGCGTCGGCGGCCGAGAGGCGCGCGGGGCCGTGCGTCTCGACGCGCACCTCGTCGGCGCCCGTAATCAGCCCCACGCGCACGATGGGCACGTTGTCGCGGGTGAAGGCGAACATGGGCGAGTAGAGCGCCTGCAGCCGATCCTCGGCCGTCAGCTCGGCGCGGGCGGGCGTGGCGGCGATCAGGGCGAGCAGCACGACGAGAGCGTGGGTGGGACGCATGGGCAGGTGGCGAACCGGCGGTGGACGCGCCTGGAGTCTAGCGGAAGCGACGCCCGTCACGCGAGTTTTTCGTTGAGGGGGGCTCCCGCGGGTGCTACATTCCCCGCCCTGGAGGAGACGAATCGATGGCCTCGAAGCAGCGCTACCAGGTCGTCCAGCGCGTCGACGTCGGCGGCATGGCCGAGATCTATCGCGGCAAGGGCCTCAGCCTGCAAGGCATCGAGAAGACGGTCGCCATCAAGCGCATCCTGCCCGCGCTGACCTCCAAGCCCAAGTTCGTGACCATGTTCCTCGACGAGGCCCGCTTGGCCATGCGCCTGAACCACGCGAACATCGTGCAGGTGTTCGACGTGGGGCGCTCGGGCGGCACGTACTTCCTGATCATGGAGTTCGTCGAGGGGCCGAACCTGAAGCGCCTGCTCGAGGGCGTGATGGAGCGCGGCGAGCGCGTCCCCACGCCCATCGCCCTGTTCATCGCGGCCGAAGTGTGCAAGGGCCTGCAGTACGCCCACAACGTGCGCGACGAGCAGGGCCGCCACCTGCGCATCATCCACCGCGACATCAGCCCGTCGAACATCCTGCTGTCGGGCTCGGGCGAGGTGAAGATCACCGACTTCGGCCTGGCCAAGGCCATGACGCACGTCGAGCTCACCGACCCCGGCATCATCAAGGGCAAGTTCAGCTACCTGTGCCCCGAAGCCATCGCCGAAGACGCCGAGATCGACCACCGCGCCGACATCTTCAGCCTGGGTATCATCCTGTGGGAGATGCTGGCCGGGCGGCGGCTGTTCGTGGCCGAGACCGACACGGCCATCCTCGACATGGTCGAGCGCGCCGAGGTGCCGAGCCTGCGCAAGCTGGCCCCCGACGTGCCGCCCGAGCTCGAAGACGTGGTGAACCGCGCGCTGGCCAAGAGCGCCGCCAACCGCTTCTCCTCCGCGGCCGCGTTCGGCGACGCCGTGGTCGACATCCTGTTCAAGCGCGGCATGAAGGTGAGCGCCCACGACCTGGCCGAGTTCCTGCACGCGCAGAAGTCCTCGGGAGAGGGCAGCGGCGCCGAGGACCCGGTGCAGCGCATCCGCAGCCTGCTGCGCGAAGAGGTCCTGAACCTGTCGATGGTCGGCTCCGAGAAGCGCGGCGCGCAGTTGCAGGTCGACGGCTCGAAGCCCATCGTGGGCGAGCTCATGCGCCTCGAGAAGCTGAAGACCGCCTCCCAGTTCCGAAACATCTGGGAGATCGACTCGGCCGAGGACGTGAAGGCGTCCGACCTGCTGACGGCGCGCGAGCGCTCGAACACCGAGCGCACTGGCGGCGATCACCGCGCGACCATGTTCTGGCTGGGCGGGCTGACCGCTGTCTTCCTGATTCTGCTGGTGGTCTACTTCGCGACGAGATGACCTCACCCCCCGAACCCCCCTCTCCCTGAAGGGCGAGGGGGGGCTCCTTCTCACGAGCGCTTCCCGAGTTCCCCCTCTCCTGCCAGGGAGAGGGGGCCAGGGGGTGAGGTCTGGTGCGAGGGGCGGGACTTGCGGCGGGTGCTGCTAGAACCAGAACGTGGCGCCGAGCAGGCCCTGGAGGGCGGGCAGGCCGAAGTGTACCTCGGTCGTGTCGGCGGCGCCCTTCGTGAGCACGGCGCCGTTCTTGGGCACGAAGTCGATGAGCAGGCCGACCTGCGTGAAGATCGAGAAGTGGTTCGAGAGGAAGTACTCGGCGATGAGCGGGATCTCGAGGTTGAAGTGTACCGACGAGTCGGTACCGCCCGAGAGCCCCATCTGGTCCTTGTTGGCCACGCCGATGTTGGCGCGGAGGGCGACGCCGAGGTTGGCGTCCTTGGCGCGCGCGAAGTTGAAGCGACCGCCGATGGCCATCTTGAAGCACAGGGGCGACACGTTGCTGGCCGAGATGTAGTCGAGGCCCAGGACGGCTTCGAGGCCGATGAAGCGCGTGACGTAGTACTGGATGTCGAGGCCGCCGACCCCGCCGAGGGTCGACACGTAGCCCAGGCCGAACTTGCCGGGCAGATCCTTCGCCGACGCGCCGGGCGCCGCGAACGTGAGCACCAGGAGCATCGCCAGACCGCCGATGAGACGCTTCATTCGTTCCTCCGGTTCTTGGTTTCACGGTACGGGGCCAGTCTATGCCCCGACGGGGGCTTGTCAATCGAGGATAGAGGCGGGGCCCCGCCATCGACGCGCTTTACACGGCCGGGCAATTCTGCTAGACAGCGTGCGTTCTCCACGGGCCGAGGGAGACCCGCGTGCGAAAGATCCTGGCCGGAAAGCTGCACGGTGCGACGATCACCGAGACGCGCCTCGACTACGTGGGCAGCATCTCCATCACGAAGGAGCTCGCGTCGGGCGCCGGTCTGCTGCCGCTCGAAGAGGTCCACGTGTGGAACCTGTCGAACGGCAACCGGCTGACGACGTACGTGCTGCCGGTCGACGAGCCGAACACCATCCGGTTGAACGGCTCGGCGGCCCACAAGGCGCGGCCCGGCGACGTGGTCATCATCGCGGCCTACCGCTGGTTGAACGAAGACGAGTACGGCAAGTACAAGGCGCCCATCCTGGTGCTCGGCCCCGAGAACACGATCCATCACCACATGGAATACGTGGTCGACGCCGCCGCCGGCACGTTCGAGATCGTCACGCGCTAGCCACCCCCCGCCACCCAAGGAGGCCGTCATGGCCGCCACGATCGTCCTCGGACTCGCCACTGTCGCCCTGGTCATCCTGGCCGTGGTGCTCGAATCGCGCGGGGCGAAGTCCCGGAAGGCCGCGCACCAGCACCTGCTCGAGCGGGACGAGGCCCGCGAGGCCCTGGCCGACGGCGTGCGCCGCGCCGACAACGCCGAGAAGAAGCTGGTCGGGCTCACCCGCGAGCGTGACGACCTGGCCAAGACCGTCGACGAGCTGAAGCCCGCCGCGCAGCGCGCCACCCAGGACGTCAAGCGCCTCGAGCGCGAGGTGCGGCGCGTGCGCGACGATGCCGCCGACGCCATCTCGGGCGCCGAGGCCCGCGAGGTCGAGCTGAGGGAGCTGCGCCAGGAGGTGGCGGGCCTGCGCGAGAAGGAGCGCCGGCTGGCCGACCAGCTGACCGCGTCCATCGCCGCCCTGAAGGACGCCGAGCAGCGCCGCGAGGTCGAGCGCAAGCAGGCCGTCGAGCGCCCCGTCGAGCGCCCCGTCGAGCGCCCCGTCGAGCGGGCGCCGCGCCCCGAGGTCGACCCGACCCGCCAGAACGAGCTCGAGGCCGAGATCACCACGCTGCGGGCGAAGTTCGGCGACCTGAAGCGCCGCACGGCCCAGCGCGAGGCCGAGACCCGGCGGTATCGTGGCGCCTATGAGTCCCACCTGCGCGCCTACCGCCTGCTGAAGGCCGAGGTCGATCTGCTCGAGGCCGAGGTGACCTACCTGCGCTACGGCGAAGACGGCTACCCCGAGCCGCCCGTGCGCGTCGACGACGAGCTCGACGATCTGTCCGATTCGACCACCCGCGGCGACGACCTCATGGCGGCCGTGTCGACCGACGCGGCGCCCGAACCAAACGCCGTGGCCGCGGTCGACCTGTCCGCCGAAGCCTTGGCGAAGGCGGAGCCCGCGCCCGCTCCCGAATCCGAGGCGGTCGTCGAGGCCGCGCCCGAGCCCCAGCCCGAAGCTCCCGCCGTCGAGCCCGCTCCCGAGCCCGCCCCCGAGGCCCCGGTCGCCTGACGCCCGCTCTCCCGATTCGTTATGATATACTCCGGTCGTCACAGATGGTCGGCGGGAAGGCATCCATGAATCGCGCATTCACTGGGTTCACGGCGCAAGCGCTCGAACCCCTGCTGTGCCGTTTCGTGGCCGTGCTCCGCCTCGAACTGGGCGACCACCTGTCGGCCACGGCTCTCTTCGGCTCGGTCGCGAGAGGCTCTGCCTCGAAAGATAGCGATGTCGACGTCCTGGTGGTCGTCGACGAGCGGAGCGCAGCCGTCGACGCGGCGCTGGTCCGATCGGTCGTTTCCCTGCGTCGCACCGACGAGTATCGCGCGTGGCAGGCGGGCGGCGTCTTCCCCGACCCGGCACTCCTGACGATGGACCGCAAGCGCCTGTCCGAACATCCGTGGATCCTGCTCGACCTGGTCGACGAAGCCAGAATTCTCTGGGATCCCGAGGCCTTGCTCAGGACGACCTTGGACGCCGTCCGAGAGCGCATGCGTGAACTGGGGTCGCGACGGGTCGCGCTGGCCGGTGGCGGTTGGTACTGGGACGTGAAGCCCGGCATGCTGGCTGGAGAGGCGGTGGCGCTGTGACCAACCAGGAGCGGGCCCGGCGGTTGCTGAGGGAGGCGCGCGAAGTCGTCGAGGAGGCGAGGGTCATCACGTCGCCGAACCTCACGATTCGACGTTCTCAAGAGGTCGCCGAGCTAGTGTCCTGAACCGAAAGTCTAACTCAGGACACTAGCGCTCAAGGCGTTGCTGCTCTGGCTCGGGGTCGACTACCCGAAGTCCCACGACGTAGGCGGCCTGGCCGTGCGCGTTCTGGCCGAGCGCGCCCTGGCGTGCGAACCGGCGTTCGGAACGTGGCTCGAAGAGTTTTCTACTGATCTTGCGGCGAAGAGGGCGCCGTCCTTCTACTGCGAGGAAGATTACTCGTCGGAAGATGCCACGCTGGCGGCGGAAGGGGCTGAGCGCATCCTCACGTGGGTCACCGGGATGGTAGCGTCCTGATCCCGATGAGCAGGGCAATTCGTGAATTGCCCCTACACTACGGCCCCGTCGGCAGCACCAGCGTCGCGCCCACGCCCACGCCGTGCTTCTGGCACCAGCCGCCGTTGACCTCGAGCACGTAGCGCGAAGGCGTGCCGGCCTTGCG
>Ga0172370_10005231_pt1 | contig 16846 bp, 16 predicted proteins | sample LakKiv5m_FD_114538 | JGI IMG/M metagenome (GOLD analysis project Ga0172370, IMG submission 114538) | Freshwater microbial communities from Kabuno Bay, South-Kivu, Congo - kab_022012_11.5m | ecosystem: Environmental > Aquatic > Freshwater > Lake | place: Democratic Republic of the Congo...
GCCGCCGGCAACGAAGCTGTCGAGATAGGCTTCCACCGAACCGTTTTCTCCCGGCGCGACCAGCAGGGCAATCGAGAGTTCTGGACCGAGGTGCGCTCCGGCTGCGGCCAGTGTGCTGACGCCCGGCATCAGGCCGAACACGCGGGTGTTGCCGTCCGCCTCCGGCTCGATTTGCCAGGGCGGTGTGCCGGCAGGCGGCACGCCGCTGCGCTCATGCCAGTCGACGAACAACAGCGGCAAGGCCAGCAGGACAAGGACGATCGCCACAAACAGGGCGATCGACTTGAGGAAGCGCACGCCCACCTACGATGTGAGCGGAGAAACAATCACAGCGAGCGCAACAGGGCGTAGGTGCACATCGACACCAGCGTTTCGGGGAACAGGCCGAGCAAAGTTACGGCGATGCCATTCATCGACAGCAGAATCCGCATGTCGGGAGCCATCGTGATCGGCGCGGTGTCGGCCGGCGCATCGAAATACATGTATTTGACGACGCGCAGGTAGAAGAAGGCGCCAATCAGCGAGAACATCACCGCGACCACCGCGACGGCGAGGTAGCCGGCATCGACGACCGCGAGAAGCACCGAGAACTTGGCGAAGAAGCCGACGAAGAACGGCACGCCGGCCATCGACAGCATGACGGCCATCATCACGGCGGCGAACCATGGGCTGCGCTGGTTGAGGCCCTTGAAGTCGTCGAGTTGTTCGGCCTCGTGACCCGCCCGCGAGAGCAGCAGGACGGTGCCGAAGGCACCCAGCGACATGATCACGTAGGCGACCACGTAGTACATCGCCGAACTGTAGGCGTTGAGCGCGAAATGACGGTCTGAACCGACCACGCCGCTGGTCAGCGCCAGCAGCACGAAGCCCATGTGCGAGATCGCCGAATAGGCCAGCATGCGCTTGATGTTGGTCTGGGCAATCGCTACCACGTTGCCGAGCGCGATCGACAGGACGGCGAGCAGCATCAGCATGCTCTGCCAGTGTTCCGCCAGCTCGAACAGGCCATAGACCAGCATGCGCATCGCCATGGCGAAGGCCGCCAGCTTCGGCGCCGAGGCGATCAGCAGGGTCACCGGAGCCGGCGCGCCGTGATAGACGTCGGGAATCCACATGTGGAAAGGCACGGCGCCGAGCTTGAAGGCGATGCCGGCGACAAGGAAGACGAGACCGAACACCAGCACGGTCTTGTTGGCAACGCCAAGATGCAGTGCCTGGGCGACGCCGCCGATTTCCAGCGTGCCGGTGGCCCCATAGACCATCGACATGCCGTAGAGCAACAGGCCGGACGCCATCGCGCCAAGCACGAAATACTTCATCGCCGCCTCGGTCGACCGCGCCGAGTCACGGTCGATGGCGACCAGCGCGTAAAGCGACAGGGACAGCAGTTCCAGGCCGAGGTAGAGGGTGAGGAAATGTGCGGCGGAGATCATCACCATCATGCCGAGGGTGGCGAAGAGCACCAGCAGGTAGTACTCACCCTTGTCGAGCCCGCGCGAGGTCAGGTAGTCGCGGCTATAGACAACGACGACGATCACCGCGAGATAGAGCAGCAGCTTGAGGAAATCGGCCAGCAAATCATCGACGAACATGTTGCTGAACGTCAGTACCGCCTGGCCATCCATGGTCCGGTAGGTAATCAGCGCGCAGCCGACCAGCGTGAGCAGCGTCAGTGCAGCGGTCAGGCCACGCAGGCGGCGGCCGATAAAGCCGTCGACGAGCAGAATGACGCAGGCCATGCCCACCAGGAACAGCTCTGCCGCAGCCGGGTAGAAATCGGGCGTGATGAAGTTGTTGAGCATGGTTGTCCGCCGGTTACAGCTTGCTCTGCGCAACGTGCCTGAGCAGGTTATCCACCGAGGCATGCATCACGTCGGTGAACGGGAAGGGATACAGGCCCATGGCCAGCACGCACAGCGCGAGCAGCGTCAGGAACAGGAATTCGCGCCCGTTGATGTCGGCCAGCGCAGCAACGCGCGCGTTGGCCACCGCGCCGAAGACGACGCGCTTGTACATCCACAGCGTGTAGGAGGCGCCAAGCACCAGCGTGGTGGCCGCTATGGCACCCACCCAGAAGTTGAACTTGATGGCGCCGAGCGCGACCATGAATTCGCCGACGAAGCCGGACGTCGCCGGCAGGCCGGCATTGGCCATGGCGAACAGCATGAAGAAGCCAGCAAACTTAGGCATGGTGTTCACCACCCCGCCGTAGTCGGCTATCTGCCGCGAATGCATGCGGTCGTACATGACCCCAACGCAGAGGAACATCGCCCCAGCGACGAAGCCGTGCGAGATCATCTGCACTAGCGCGCCCTCCAGACCGATGGCATTGAAGAGGAAGAATCCGAGGGTGACAAAACCCATGTGGGAGATCGACGAGTAGGCGATCAGCTTCTTCATGTCGAGCTGCACCAGCGCGACGAAGCCGATATAGACGACGGCGATCAGCGACAGGGCAATCACGAGCGGCGCAAAGTAGTGGCTGGCATCCGGCGCGATCGGTAGCGAGAAGCGCAGGAAACCGTAGGCGCCCAGCTTCAGCATGATCGAGGCAAGCACCACGGAGCCGCCGGTCGGCGCTTCGACGTGGGCGTCTGGCAGCCAGGTATGCACTGGCCACATCGGCACCTTGACGGCAAAGGCGACCAGGAAGGCGAGGAACAGCAGGATCTGCGGCGTCATGCCGATCTTCAGCTGATGCCATTCGAGCAGGTTGAAGCTGCCACCGGAGGCGAGGAACAGCCAGATCAGGGCGATCAGCATCAGCAGCGAGCCGAGCAGCGTGTAGAGGAAGAACTTGAAGGCGGCATAGACGCGATTGGGCCCGCCCCACACGCCGATGATGATGTACATCGGGATCAGCGACACCTCGAAGAAAACATAAAACAGCACCGCGTCGAGCGCGCTGAAAATGCCGTTCATGACGCCGGACATGATGAGGAAGGCGCCCATGTACTGGGCCACCTTGTCCTTGATGACCTCCCAGCCGGCGATCACGACGATCACCGTGATGAAACTGTTGAGCAGGATGAACAGGACCGAGATGCCATCGACACCGAGGAAATATTCGATGTTGAAGCGCGGAATCCAGACGCTCTGCTCGACGAACTGCATGCCCGCCACGCTGCTGTCGAAGCCAAGGTAGAGAGGAATGGTCACCACGAAGCCGGCCAGGGCGGCCACCAGCGCCGCCCAGCGCGCCAGGTTATGCGCATTGCCGGCGGCGAACACCACGAAGGCGCCGAGAATCGGAACCCAGATGGTCAAACTGAGAAGATGCGAACTCATCGGCTTTGGTCCAGATGTGCTGTCAGGCTCGGTTCATCCACAGGGTCAGCAGCACGAACACGCCGATGATCATGGAGAACGCGTATTGATAGACGTGGCCGGACTGCAGCAGGCGCATCACGCTGGCGAACCAGCCGACCAGCCGCGCCGAGCCGTTGACCGCCACGCCGTCGATGAGGGTCTGGTCGCCAGCCTTCCACAGACCGCGCCCGATGCCGCGTGCCCCGCCGGCAAAGAACCACTCGTTGAATTCGTCGAAGCCGTATTTCTTCTCGAGAATGGTCGCCAGAAATCCGGCCTTACGCTTGATCACGGCAGGCAACGCGGGACGCGCAATGTAGAGGAACCAGGCCGTCGCCACGCCGGCAATGGCGAGCCAGAACGGCAGGGTAGTCACCGCGTGGAGCATCATCCCGCCAACGCCGTGGAATTCCTCCTGCATGAGGGCGAGGCCGGGGTGGGCAGCGGCATCGATATGGATCGCGCTGCCGAACCAACCGCCGTAAAGCATCGAACCGATCAGCCAGCCCGAGGCGATGGCGGGAATCGACAGCAGAATCAGCGGTACTGTCACCACCTTTGGCGATTCATGGGGTTCGTGGGCACCATGACCACCATGACCGTGCGCGTCGTGGCCATGGGCGGCGGCGGTGCGGAAGCGTTCCTCGCCGTGGAAGGCGAAAAACACCAGGCGGAAGGAATACAGACCACCGACGAAGACGGCAGCCAGCGCGCAGAAGGCGGCAAAGCCGGCGCCCGGCAGATGGGTGAGACGCACCGCCTCGATGATCGAGTCCTTCGAGAAGAAGCCGGCGAAAGGCGGCAGGCCAGCATTGGCCAGCGCCCCAATCAGCACGGTGGCATAGGTAATCGGCATGTACTTGCGCAGGCCGCCCATCTTGCGCATGTCCTGCTCGTGGTGCATGGCGATGATCACCGAGCCGGCGCCAAGGAACAGCACCGCCTTGAAGAAGGCGTGCGTCATGAGATGGAAGATCGCCGCTGAATAGGCCGAAGCCCCCAGCGCCATTGTCATGTAGCCGAGCTGGGAGAGCGTCGAGTAGGCGACGACACGCTTGATGTCGGTCTGCACAATGGCGACCAGCGCCATGAATAGCGCGGTGATCGCGCCGATGATCAGCACGAATGACAGTGCGGTGTCGGACAGCTCGTAAAGCGGCGACATGCGCGAAACCATGAAGATGCCGGCGGTCACCATCGTCGCAGCGTGGATCAAGGCGGAGATTGGCGTCGGGCCTTCCATCGAGTCGGGCAGCCAGACATGCAGCGGGAACTGCGCCGACTTGCCCATCGCACCGACAAACAGGCCGATGCAGATCGCCGTGACGAGCGGCCAACCGGTCACCGTCTCGGTGAGTTGCGCCAGCCGTCCAGCCTCGCCAAACACTGTGACGTAGTCCAGGCTGCCGGCATAAGCGGCGATCAGGCCGATACCGAGCAGGAAGCCGAAGTCGCCGACCCGGTTGACCAGGAATGCCTTGAGGTTGGCATAGATCGCGGAGGGCCGGTTCGACCAGAAACCGATCAGCAGGTAGGACACCAGGCCAACCGCTTCCCAGCCGAAGAACAGCTGCACGAAGTTGTTGCTCATCACGAGCATCAGCATCGAGAAGGTAAACAGCGAGATGTACGAGAAAAAGCGCTGGTAGCTGTTGCGTCCGGCGAGGCTCTCGGCTGGCCAGTTATCCTCGTCGTGCGCCATGTAGCCGATCGTGTAGATATGCACCATCAGCGAGACGAAGGTGACGACCACCATCATCACCGCGGTGAGCGGGTCGATCAGGAAACCGATCTTCAGCGACAGGCCGCCGGATTCCAGCCACGTGTAAAGATCGCCGTTGAAGGTCACACCCGCCATCACTTCGGTCAGCACCTGCACGGATGCCAGCAAGGACACCGCCACGCCGAGGATGGTCACCCAGTGCGCGCCCGCCCGGCCAATGCGGCCGCTGAACAGGCCGGCGATGATAGATCCCAGCAGCGGAGCGAAGGGCACGACCAGATAGAGCAGTTTCATCGCGCCTTACCCTTTCAGACTGTCGAGGTCATCGACGTGGATCGTCGATAGGTTGCGGAACAGCACGACGAGGATCGCCAGACCGATGGCCGATTCCGCCGCCGCGACCGTCAGAATGAAGAAGACAGTCAGCTGGCCGGTCAGATCGTTGAGATAGTGGGAGAACGCCACAAAGTTGAGATTTACCGACAGCAGCATCAGTTCGATGGCCATCAGCAGAACGATCAGGTTCTTGCGATTGAGGAAGATGCCGACGATGCTGATGGCGAACAGGATCGCCGCCAGAATCAGGTAATGCGACAGCGCTGGCGTCATGACGATGTCCCCCCCTCCTTGGCTGCCGCCGGGGCAACCGGTTCCTCCTCGTCCTTTTCGGCCGGCAGGCTGACCAGGCGCACCGCCTGTTCTCGTCTGACGGCGATCTGGCGGGACGGCTTCTGGTACTTGGTTCCCTTGCGACGCCGCAGCGTCAGCATGATCGCCGCGATGATGCCAACCAGCAGGACCACTGAGGCCAACTCGAAGGGATAGACATATTCGGTGAACAGCAGGCGGCCGAGTTCCTTGGTATTGCTGTGGCCGGCCGGCAGGCTCTGACCGGGCAGCGCCTCCAGGCCAAAATACTTGCCACCCAACACCATGGCCATCTCGACGACCATCAGCACGGCGATCAGCGCGCCGATCGGCAGGTAGCTCCAGAAGCGGTGGCGCAGGCGCTTGATGTCGATGTCGAGCATCATGACGACGAACAGGAATAGCACCATCACCGCCCCGACATACACCATCACCAGCATGATGGCGAGGAACTCGGCCTGCAGTAGCAGCCACAGCCCGGCGGCGGAGAAGAACGCCAGCACCAGGTTCAACGCCGCATGTACCGGGTTGCTGGCGGTGATTACGCGCAGCGCGGCCAGCAGCAGCAGCGCCGCGAACACGTAGAAGATAAAGGTCGTAAAGGCCATGATCCGGGCTTACCGATAGGGCGCGTCGAGGGCACGACGGCGGGCGATCTCGTCTTCGTAGCGATCGCCGTTGGCCAGCAGCATCTGCTTGGTGTAGAGCAGGTCGCCGCGCGTTTCGCCATGGTATTCGAAGATATTCGTCTCGACGATCGCGTCGACCGGGCAGGCTTCCTCGCAGAAGCCGCAGAAGATGCATTTGGTCAGGTCGATGTCATAACGGGTGGTGCGGCGCGTGCCGTCATCACGTTCAGCAGACTCGATGGTGATCGCCATGGCCGGGCAGACCGCCTCGCACAGCTTGCAGGCGATGCAGCGCTCCTCGCCGTTTGGATAGCGGCGCAGGGCATGCAGGCCGCGGAAGCGGAAGCCCTGCGGCGTCTTCTCCTCCGGATATTGCACGGTGATCTTGCGGGCGAAGAAATACCGCCCGGTCACTGCCATGCCCTGCAGCAGATCCTTGAGGAACAGGCTGCCGATGAAGTCCTTGAGTGCGCCCATGATCGTCAATTCCAGAGGCTCAGGGGAGACATCATCCAGACGCCGATGACGACGATCCAGACGAAACACAGCGGCACGAAGATCTTCCAGCCCAGCCGCATGATCTGGTCGTAGCGGTAGCGCGGGAAGGTGGCGCGCAACCAGAGGAACATGAACAGCAGGACGGCGATCTTGAGCAGCAGCCAGCCGATGCCGTCGGGCAGGAAGCCGAAGGGCGAGAGCCAGCCGCCGAGGAAGAACAGGGAAGCCAGCGCCGAAATGAGGATCATGTTGGCATATTCGGCGAGGAAGAACAGCGCGAACGTCATGCCCGAATATTCGATCATGTGACCGGCGACGATTTCCGATTCACCCTCGACCACATCGAACGGCGCGCGGTTGGTTTCGGCCACGCCGGAAATCAGGTAGATCATGAACATCGGCAGCAGTGGCAGCCAGTTCCACGACAGCAGGCCAAGCCCGAGCCCGGCAAAGCGCCCGTCGCCCTGCGCCGTCACGATGGCGCCGAGATTCAGGCTGTTCGACACCATCAGCACCGGAATCAGCGCCATGCCCATGGCGATCTCGTAGGAGATCATTTGGGCGCCGGCGCGCATGGCACCGAGGAAGGCATACTTGGAGTTCGATGCCCAGCCGGAGATGATAATGCCGTAGATGCCGAGCGAACTGACCGCCAGCAGGAACAGCACGGCGGCATCGATGTCGGCGATGGCATGCTGGGCATCGAAGGGCACCACTGACCAGGCGACCAGCGCCGGTGCGAGGGCCATGATCGGACCGACAAAATACAGCACCTTGTTGGCGCGCGTCGGGGTGATGATTTCCTTGAACACCAGCTTGAGCGCATCCGCGATCGGCTGCAACAGTCCGAGGGGACCGACACGGTTCGGGCCGATGCGCACATGCATGTAGGCGATCACCTTGCGCTCGAAATACGGCAGATAGGCCACCGCCGCGACCACCGGCACCAGCACACTGACAATCTTGAGCAGCGACCAGATCGCCGGCCAGACCGGGGCGACGGTCTGCCAATGACTGCCCAGGGCGGACTGGAAGAACTGCATGAATTGCGCTTCCATCAGGCGGGCTCCACAGTCAGGTTGCCGAACATCGGTCCGAGGGCCAGCGTGCTGGCATGCGCGGCGGCGATCCGCACGCAGCCATCGGGGACACTGACATCGAGCCTTGCAGCGATCGATATCGCCGTCCCGCCGGCGCCGACTTTGACAGCCGCACCGTCGGTGATGCCGAAACGGGCGAGCGTCGCCGCATTCATTTGCGCCACCGGCACGGCAGCATCCCGAGTCGCTTGCAGGCTCGGCGCGCGTCGCACCAGCGGATCGGCAAAGTGGATCGGCACATCGGCGATGCGCTGGAGACCATTGCCGCCGGAGGCCGACAGATCTAACGCACCGACCTGAACGGTGTTGTCGAGGCCAGTCACGAAATCCATCTTGCCGCCGAGCAGTTCATCACGCACCTGCTCCGACGATGCGTAATCGAAACCGGCCAGCTCGAGCAGGTTGGCGAGCACGCGCAGCACCTTCCAGGCCGGCCGCGTCTCGTCCTGCGGCCGCACGACGGCGTAGCAGCTTTGCACACGACCTTCGGTATTGACGAAGGTGCCCGAAGTCTCGGTAAAGGGCGCGATCGGCAGCAGGCAGTCGGCATATTCGAGCATGGCCGCCGACTTGAAGGGCGACAGGACGATCACGCTCGCCGCCTGTTTCAGTGCAGCCAACGCTGCGGCACCGTCGGCGCAATCGAGTTCCGGTTCGGCACCCAGGATCAGATAGGCCTTGCGCGGCGCGGCAATGAGTCCAGCGGCATGGCGTCCGCCTTGCTGCGGAAAAGCTTTCGCGACATAGCCGCCGACACTGTTGGCTGCCTCGCCGAGGAAACCGAACTTTGCGCCGAGCAGCTGCGCGAGTTGCTGAGCCAGCCGGTGCAGCGTTGCGGCCTGCGGGTGCTGCTGGGCGAAGTTGCCAAGCAGGATGCCGACGCGGGAGCCGGAAAGGAGACTGGCAGCGACCTGTTGCGCCGTCCCGCTAGCGCCGACTTTCTCGAAATCGGCCGGCAGAGCAGCATTATTCTTCAACTGCGCCACCGCCTTGATGACCTCGGCTAACGCGCCGGGCAGTTGGGCCGGGGCGACGATACTCTTGGCAAACAGATTGATCAGCAGATCATCATCAGCGGCATGCAGCACGGAAATCTGCGCGCCCTTTTTGGCCGACTGACGCAGGCGCTGGGCGATGAGCGGGTGATCCTTGCGCAGGAAGCTGCCGACCACCAGCACGCGGTCAAGGTCGCCGAGTGCGGCGATCGGCATGCCCAACCACGGAGCGCCGGCGCGCTGCCCGTCGAGACTGAAATCGCTCTGGCGCAGACGAAAGTCGATGTTGTCGGACCCCAGGCCGCGCAGCAGCTTCGCAGCCAGCGCCATTTCCTCCACCGTCGCATGGGGACTGACGAATGCGCCGAGCGCATCGGCGCCCTGGTTCTTCGCGACATCCCGTAGTGCATGGGCCGCATAGTCGAGAGCAACGTTCCACTCGACTTCCTGCCAGCTCCCGCCCTGCTTCACCATCGGTCGGGTCAGGCGTTCCGCACTGTTGAGCCCTTCATAGGAGAAGCGCTCCTTGTCCGAGAGCCAGCACTCGTTGATCGCTTCGTTTTCCAGCGGCAACACGCGATAGACGCGGTCGTGCTTGACCTGGACGACCAGATTGCTGCCCAGGCCGTCATGCGGGCTCACCGACTTGCGGCGTGCCAGCTCCCAGGTTCGCGCCGAGAAACGGAAGGGCTTGGAGGTCAGCGCACCAACCGGACACAGGTCGATGATGTTGCCGGACAACTCGGAATCTACCGTCGCACCGAGGAAGGGCATGATCTCGGCACGATCGCCGCGGAAAGCCTGACCGAGCTCCATGCGACCGGCAATTTCCTGGGTGAAGCGCACGCAGCGGGTGCAGTTGATGCACCGGGTCATGTCGGTCGCCACCAGCGGCCCGAGATCCTTGTTGGGAACCACGCGCTTTTGTTCGGCAAAGCGCGCTACCGTGCCGCCGTAGCCGACGGCGAGATCCTGCAGCTGGCACTCGCCACCTTGGTCGCAAATCGGGCAGTCGAGGGGATGATTAATGAGCAGGAACTCCATCACGCTCTTCTGCGCCTTGACGGCCAGATCGGAATGAGTGAACACGCGCATGCCGGGTGTAACAAGGGTAGCGCAGGCCGGCATCGGCTTGGGCGCCTTTTCCACCTGCACCAGGCACATGCGGCAGTTGGCCGCGATGGAGAGTTTCTTGTGGTAGCAGAAATGCGGGATGTAGATGCCGGCCGCATGGGCAGCCTGGATCACCGTGCTGCCCTCCGCCACCTGCATCTTGCGGCCGTCGATTTCGAGTTCTAGCATGACGCACCCGCCATCAAACGCGTGTGGAATGCACTGCCCGACTTCTGAATCTCCGGCGGCACCAGGCACTTCTTGTTTTCGATGTGGTAGGCGAATTCGTCGCGGAAGTGCTTGACGAAGCTTCTCACCGGCAGCGCTGCGGCATCGCCGAGTGCGCAGATGGTACGGCCCATGATGTTGGCGGCGACATCATCGAGCAGATCGAGATCCTCAGGCCGCCCCTGGCCGTGTTCGATACGATGCACGACCTTGTAAAGCCAGCCGGTGCCTTCACGGCAGGGTGTGCATTGACCGCAGGACTCCTCATGATAAAAATAGGACAGTCGTTCGAGTGCCTTGACCATGCACACGGTTTCATCCATGACGATGACGGCGCCGGAACCGAGCATCGAGCCCGCCTTGGCGATCGAGTCGTAGTCGAGCGTGCATTCCATGATGATGTCAGCCGGCAGCACCGGCGCCGAGGAACCCCCAGGAATCACCGCCTTGAGCTTGCGACCGCCGCGCACGCCGCCGGCCATTTCGAGCAGCGTGGCGAAAGGCGTGCCGAGGGGCACCTCGAAGTTGCCGGGCTGGTTGACATGGCCGGAGACCGAGAACAACTTGGTGCCGCCGTTGTTCGGTTTGCCCAGGTCGAGGAAGGCCGCGCCGCCATTACGCAAAATATATGGAACCGAGGCGAAGGTCTCGGTGTTGTTGATCGTCGTCGGCCGGCCATACAGACCAAAGCTCGCCGGAAACGGCGGCTTGTAGCGCGGCTGACCCTTCTTGCCTTCAATCGATTCGAGCAGGCCGGTCTCCTCGCCGCAGATGTAGGCGCCATAACCGTGGTGAGCAAACAGATCGAAATCGAATCCGCTACCGAGGATGTTCCTGCCAAGATAGCCGGCCGCGTGCGCTTCGCCCAGGGCTGCTTCAAAACGCTGATGGAGCTCGAAGATTTCGCCGTGGATGTAGTTATAGCCGCGCGCCGCTCCCATCGCGTAGCCGGCGATGATCATGCCCTCGATTACGGCATGCGGATCGAAACGTAGGATGTCGCGATCCTTGAATGTGCCCGGCTCGCCTTCGTCGGTGTTGCAGACGACGTACTTGTCGCCAGCAGCGTTCTTCGGCATGAAGCTCCATTTCAGCCCGGTCGGGAAGCCCGCCCCGCCGCGACCACGCAGCACCGAGGTCTTCACCTCGGCGATCACCTGTTCGGGCGACAGCTTCTCGGCAAATACCTTGCGCAACGCCTGATAGCCGCCGCGCGCCTCGTAGTCAGCTAGATGCCAGCCGCTGTCATCCGCCAGCCGGGTGCCCGGAGCGGGCCAACCGGCCGTCAGCAGAGGTTTGATCGCAGCGAGGATGGCCATGATGTTATTCGCACTCCGCCAGCAGCCGGTCGATCTCTTCCGGTGTCATGAAACAGCGCATGTGGATGTTATTCACCAGCAGCACTGGCGCGTCGCCGCAGGCGCCCATGCACTCCCCCTCCTGCAGCGTGAACCGGCCGTCGGCGGTGGTTTCGTTGAAGTCGATGCCGAGTTTCTGTTTGAGATACTCGGCGGCATGCACCCCGCCCGACAGTGCGCAAGGCAGGTTGGTGCAGACGGTGATTTTGTACTTGCCGACCGGCGCCAGGTTGTACATATTGTAGAAACTGGCGACCTCGTAGGCAGCCATCTCGGGCATACCGAGATACTGCGCGACAAAGGTGATGGTCTCGCGCGCCAGCCAGCCCTTTTCGGCCTGAGCGAGGTGCAGCGCCGCCATCACGGCCGACTGCTTCTGCTCCGCCGGATACTTGGCGATCTCGCGATCGATCTTTTCGAGAGTGATAGCGCTCAGCATGACCTCACCTATCCACGTCGCCGAAGACGATATCGAGGGTACCGATGATGGTGATGGCATCGGCAATCATATGGCCGGTAGCCATCTCGTTCAGGGCCGCCAGGTGCGTGAAAGCCGTCGACCGCAGCTTGACCCGGTAGGGTTTGTTGGCGCCGTCGGAAACCATATACACGCCGAACTCACCCTTGGCATGTTCGATGGCGGCGTAGATTTCGCCGGGCGGTACATGGATGCCCTCGCTGAAGAGCTTGAAGTGGTGAATCAGCTCCTCCATGTTCGCCTTCATATCGGCCCGCCGCGGGGGAGCTACCTTGTGGTTATCGGTCATCACCGGACCGGCACCTTTGGCAGCATCGTTGCGCAACCACTCCACGCACTGCTTGATGATGCGGTTCGACTGGCGCATTTCCTCGATGCGCACCAGATAACGATCGTAGCTGTCGCCGTTGTAGCCGACCGGAATATCGAAGTCCAGCCGGTCATAAACCTCGTAGGGCTGCTTCTTGCGCAGATCCCAGGCAAATCCGGAGCCGCGGATCATCGGGCCGCTGAAGCCGAGCTGTAACGCACGCTCGGGCGACACCACGCCGATGCCGACGGTACGTTGTTTCCAGATGCGGTTGTTGGTCAGCAGCGTCTCATACTCATCGACGTAACGAGGGAAACGCTCGGTGAAGTCCGCGATGAAATCGAGCAGCGAACCCTCGCGCGCGGCATTCAGTTCCTTGACGGTCTTCTCGTTCTTGAATTTATTGACCGTGTATTTCGGCATGCTGTCGGGCAGATCCCGATAGACGCCACCGGGGCGATAGTAGCCACCGTGCATGCGCGCCCCGGAGACCGCCTCGAGCATGTCGAAGATATCCTCGCGCTCGCGGAAGGTGTAGAGCACCATCGCCATCGCACCGATGTCTAGCGCCTGCGTGCCGGTAAGCAACAGGTGGTTGAGGATGCGGGTGATCTCGTCGAACATGACGCGGATGTACTGGGCGCGCAGCGGCACTTCGATGCCCAGCAGGCGCTCGACCGCCAGCACAAACGGATGTTCGTTGATGAACATCGAGGTGTAGTCGAGCCGATCCATGTAGGGCAGCGACTGCACCCAGGTGCGATGCTCCATGAGTTTCTCGGTGGCACGATGGAGCATGCCGATGTGCGGATCGGCGCGCACCACCACTTCGCCGTCGAGTTCCAGCACCAGACGGAGCACGCCGTGCGCCGCGGGGTGTTGCGGTCCGAGGTTGACCGTATAGTTCTTGATCTCAGCCACGGCCGTAATTTTCCTCGCGGATGATGCGCGGCGTGACCTCGCGCGGCTCGATGGTCACCGGCTGATAGACGACGCGCTTCTGTTCGGGGTCGTAGCGCATCTCGACATAACCGGAGACCGGGAAATCCTTGCGGAAGGGATGGCCAACGAACCCGTAATCGGTCAGAATGCGGCGCAAATCCTCGTGCCCTTCGAACATGATGCCATAGAGGTCGAAAGCCTCGCGCTCGTACCAGTTGGCGCTGTTCCAGACGTCGGTTATGGAGGCCAGCACCGGGAAACTGTCGTCCGGCGCGAAGGCCCGCAGGCGCAGCCGCCAGTTGTGGGTCACCGAGAGCAGATGGCTGACAGCAGCGAAACGCGGCGAGCACCCATCCGTTGCAGGATAGTCCGTACGGCCATAGGCAGCGTAATCGACACCACAGATATCCATCAGCTGTTCGAAGCGCAGAGCAGGATGGTCGCGGAGTTCAAGCGCCACGGCGTGATAGTCGGCGGCCGCGACCTCGATCGTCACCTCGCCACGGGCGGTGACGTGACTTTGCAGGCGATTGCCGAAAATTTCGTTCAGCGTGCTGCTCAGCCGGTCCAGCTTGGCGCTCATATGAGTGGTCGGTAGGAGAAAAAGGGCTAGCGGGCGATCGTGCAGGTACGGTTGATCTTGTTCTGCAACTGGAGGATGCCGTAGAGCAGCGCCTCGGCAGTGGGCGGGCAGCCTGGCACGTAAATATCGACCGGCACGATGCGGTCGCAGCCGCGCACTACCGAATAGGAATAATGGTAATAGCCGCCGCCGTTGGCGCACGAGCCCATCGAAATGACCCAGCGCGGTTCAGGCATCTGGTCATAGATGCGGCGCATGGCCGGCGCCATCTTGTTGGTCAGCGTGCCGGCAACGATCATCAGGTCGGCCTGGCGCGGGCTGGGCCGGAATACCACACCGAAACGGTCGAGGTCGTAACGCGATACGCCGGTATGGATCATCTCGATCGCACAGCAGGCCAGCCCAAAAGTTACCGGCCACAGCGAGCCGGTGCGCGTCCAGTTGATGACCTTGTCGAGCGTGGTGGTGACAAAGCCTTCCTGCAGAACACCTTCGATGCTCATTCCCAGTCCAGGGCCCCCTTTGCCCACGCATAGAGGTAGCCGACAACGAGAATGGCGATGAACACCAGCATCTCGACGAAACCGAACAGTCGCACCGACTCGGTACCGACGATTTCCTTGAAGATGGCCGCCCAGGGAAACAGGAAGGCCACTTCGAGGTCGAACAGGATGAAGATGATGGCGATCAGGTAGTAGCGCACATCGAACTTCATGCGTGCATCATCGAAGGCGCCGAAGCCGCATTCGTAGGCGGAGAGCTTCTCCGGATCGGGTCGGTGGGGACCGACCAGGCGGCCGATGAGGATCGGCACGCAGCCAAAAACCAGGGCGACGATGACGAAGATCAGAATCGGAAGATAATTTTCCAGCATTCTTCCATCTCGCGGCCCGCAACTACGCGAACCGAACATCCCTCATACAACCGCTCCCGCAACGCGGGCGCGGAACCCCAAATCTTGGTGCCGACGGCGAGACTCGAACTCGCACAGCTTTCGCCACTACCCCCTCAAGATAGCGTGTCTACCAATTTCACCACGTCGGCATCGCTATATTGCGCGGCACAACCCAAAACGCGAAGCATACTAGCATGGTTGCAGCGCAACATGATCTAAGTCTTGTAATTTATAAAAACAATCTATTAAATTACTGCGGAATCTGCTTCGTCGGAGAACCACTCGGCGCCTCTGGTGCAGGGGCTGTAGCCGGCACAACCGTTTCGGTCTTGACCTTGTCCACCACGCTGGACTCTGCCCGGTCTGCCGGGCGCTGGCTCACCATATAGGCCAGCGCCAGACTGGTGATGAAAAATACCGTCGCCAATCCCCCTGTCATCCGGGACAGGAAATTGGCCGAGCCGGTCGCGCCGAAGAGGCTGCCGGAAGCACCGCTGCCAAAGGCAGCCCCCATGTCGGCGCCTTTGCCGTGCTGCAACAAAACCAGCCCGATCACGGTCAGGCCAACAACGATATGCACCGTCAGGGTGATTGTGTACCAGACATCCATGCGTGTGAGTTCCGTTCAGTTGTTCGAATCAGTGCGCGGCATTGCAGATCGCCACGAAATCGGCTGCCACCAACGCCGCGCCACCGATCAGCCCGCCATCGATGTCGGGCTGGCCAAGCAGTTCGCGGGCGTTGCCGGGTTTCATGCTGCCACCGTAGAGAATACGCAGCCCAGCCGCGACGGCGGCATCTTCACGTGCGACATGCGTGCGGATCAGCGCATGCACCTCCTGCGCCTGAGTAGGCGTCGCCGTGCGACCCGTGCCAATCGCCCAGACCGGCTCGTAAGCCACCACGCAGGCCCCCAGCGCGGCGGCACCGCATTCCTTGAGCACCGCATCGAGCTGGCGCGTCACCACGCTGGCGGTGACATTGCGCTCGCGCTCGTCGAGCGTTTCGCCGACGCAGACGATCGGCGTCAAACCGGCCCGCAGGGCGGCGGCGCACTTCGCGGCGACGATCGCATCGCTGTCGCCGTAGTAACTGCGCCGCTCGGAATGGCCGACGATCACGTAACGGCAGCCGAAATCGACCAGCATCGCCGCACTCACTTCGCCCGTGTAGGCACCCTGCGCATGCTCGGAGACATCCTGCGCGCCCCAGGCCACGTTGCTGCCCGACAGGGCTGCCGCCGCCTGGGCCAGATAAGGGTAAGGCACGCAAACGGCGACATCGACACCGGCCAAGCTGGCCGCGCCGGCGCGCATGCCTTGCAGCAGGTCGGCATTGCCGGCGAGACTGCCGTGCATCTTCCAGTTGCCGGCTACCAGTTTCCTGCGCACCATCTCCACCCTTTCCGCACTTAGAATCTTCAAAGCGCCGGATTATAGTGATCCCCACCCTGCCCGGTCAATTTGCCACCTACTTTCAGGAGAATCCGATGACCGATTGCGTCATTGCCGAAACCCACGACTCTGTCGGCCTGATCCGCATCAACCGCCCTGAGGCTCTCAACGCCCTCAACGATGCCGTCATCGACGGCATCGGTCGCGCGTTGTCCAGCTTCGAGAGCGACCCGGCGATCGGCTGCATCGTGCTGACCGGCAGCGAAAAAGCCTTTGCCGCCGGCGCCGACATCGCCGCGATGCAGGACTACGATTACATGGCGGCCTACAAGGGCGACTTCATCACGCGCAACTGGGAACGCATCCGCGCCTGCCGCAAGCCGATCATCGCGGCGGTCTCCGGCTACGCGCTCGGCGGCGGCTGCGAGATTGCGATGATGTGCGACATGATCTACGCCGCCGAGAATGCCAAGTTCGGGCAACCGGAAATCAAGCTCGGCACGCTGCCGGGCGCCGGCGGCACGCAGCGCCTGCCCCGTGCAGTCGGCAAGGCCAAGGCCATGGACCTGTGCCTGACCGGCCGCATGATGGATGCCCAGGAAGCCGAGCGCGGCGGCTTGGTGGCGCGGATCTTTCCGACCGA
>Ga0172370_10005237_pt1 | contig 16833 bp, 9 predicted proteins | sample LakKiv5m_FD_114538 | JGI IMG/M metagenome (GOLD analysis project Ga0172370, IMG submission 114538) | Freshwater microbial communities from Kabuno Bay, South-Kivu, Congo - kab_022012_11.5m | ecosystem: Environmental > Aquatic > Freshwater > Lake | place: Democratic Republic of the Congo...
AGCCGGTAACGGTTGAGTTCTATCAACAGGGCGTCGAAATCGAGATATTCGAAGAACCTGCCCAACACGTTTTCGTGATAGTCTCCCACATCTTCGGCTGCCTGGGTGTTGAATCCGCCGGCCGCGACGCTGATCTTTGTACGGAGGTCGATGGTGACGCGGCTCAAAATGTTGGGCCGCACCTCCAATTCCAGTATGTTTTCTTTGAAGGCGTGTCTCTCATCTGATTGAAAGGTCAGGACCTTGCCGCTCCAGTCATCCTCCCGGTTCGGGCGTATGTCAATGCTGAAATCCCGATAGTCCGGGGCCTCCTTTTCGATGCTCTTGAGAAAGTTGTTCATATATGACGCATTCAAACCGAAAATGGACAGGCTCTGGAGCGTTCGAACAGGATAGGGGGTTCCAGCGTCCTCCCGCTTCAGGGACAGGCCCTTTCCCTTCAAACGGACGCCTCGTCCGAACAACTGAATGATTTGAGGACCTTCGCTCTTCCCCATATTCAACAGGCCCATGCTGGACACCCGCCAGGAATTCCAGCCTTCGATGAATTTCTTTGATCCGATGAGGATGTTGACGCTCGACAGAGAGGCGGATATATCGTGAAAGAGGGATTGGCTGACATTGTCGTCGCTGATCTCCAGGCCCGTGACGCCGTCGTCTTGCAGTTTCTTGATATAGCGGGAAGCGTCTCCGATGTTGATCACCGCGAAATAGGTTTTCCCCAAGCGGGTCCTCAGCCCGATCTCCCCTTCCGCGTTCTTGATCTGACATACCTCCAGCCCCCCGACCCCGTGAAACACCATCTCCAGGATGTCCGATGCCGCCGGTCTGGTCTGTTTCAGATACGCAAAACGGTCCTTGAAGATGTCATCCCCCTCGCTGTTGATAAGGTTGGACGTCCCTTCGAGAATTCTGTCCACATCCTTCTGCAGGTCCCCTGGAGATGCAAGGGCGTATTGAAAAAATCGAAGGATGCGGGTCACATCCGACATGTTCTGTTCGTCTGTCTTGGTGAGCGTGGAGGACCTGTCCCCGATCACCTTGCTCCCCACGAATACCCAGAGGGGCCTTTCAATGTTGTACGGCCAGAGTTCATCCCGATGTTTTTCAAAGAGGGCCATCTGTTCATAGAACCCAAGCAGGCCCGCGGTGAGAAGGATCCGAGTCTGGGCCTCGCTGTACTCGTTTTGGGCATCGATGTTGTAAACCGCAAAGTCCTTGCCGTAGCCGTCCGAATAGAAATAGCGGTATGAATAATCGAACACGATGCTCTTGCTGTATTCGTTCAGGAGATCGGTGGTGCGCTGACTGATGATCTGGCCAAACGTGGCCGAATATTCGAAAGTGAAGGAACCTTTGCCCCGGGTCAGGTGTTCCCGCAAGGATTTCCAGGCCTTTTCCTCCGATCTCTGACCCTTGTGGCCCTCGTCGATGAAGAGCAGATTTCCAGATTCACAGAAATAGTCCACATCGACACTGATCCCCTCACCCTCCTTTTCCTTCACCAGTTTGGTGATTTCAAGAATGAGGACCTCGCCGTTCCGGGTCTTGAGGCTTTCCTCGGTCCCGGCATACCGTTTGGCGGGAATGCCGCTTTTTTGGAAACTCTCGTAATGCTGCCGGCTCAGCCCTTCGTTGGGGGTAATCAGAATGATATTTTCGGTGTCTTTGAAATAGCGGCGCACCTGCCAGTAGTTGCAGTGCATGATCAGGGTCTTGCCGCTCCCGGTGGCCATCCAGTAGGCCAGCTTTTTCAGATCGGGTCCGGTAAAATCTTCGATGCGCGTGAAATCATCGTTTGCGTTCTTGAACGCGTTAAGCGACTGGATAAAGGCGTCCTCATTGGTGTTGATCGTGTCAAAATAGAACTCGGTGAACAGGAGAGCGAGGTATTGAAAATACTTGAAGGTGAAGAAGGGTTCGGCCCGGTGCTGCCGCAGCCGTTCCTCATAGCCTTTGATGGTTTCGTCATAGCGGAGCAGAGAAGAGTCGTCGATGGCCTTGGGTCTTCCCAGCAGATATCCTGAGAAGTAACTTCGCCCGGTGGCGTCATAGCCGGGCTTCACGGCGCTCAAGCCGTCGCGGAGCTCCTCAAAATCATCGAAACCGAACTGCTTCAAAATGTAACGACAAAGGACAAGCTGTTTGCTGAGTGGCATAGTCAGCGGACCATCCTGTTTTTGAAAACCTCTTCTACAGGGAGATAGCCTTCGAAATGGGCCTGACCGTTGATATACAGGAGATCGTACTGGAAGCCGCCCAGTTCGGTTTTCAGGACCTGTGAATCGATCTTGTAATCCTCCAGCCCCCACGTCTTGACGTTGCGCCAGACCACGAGGACCCTTTTGTTGTCGTTGTTGACGCCCTGAACGAACTGATAGCGCTTTCCCCCGATCTCCCGGGTAAGGCACTTTTGCATGTGAAGTCCGATCAGATAGTTGAATGTTTCCGGGATGTCGACCGCCTGTTCCGTGTCGTAGGTGAAGCCATCCCACACCCGGAGCGTATAATTCCAGGGGTCGAACAGGTCTTCGATGTTGACCAGGGTTCGGCTTCCCTGGGTTTCGAAATTGAGAAAATACTTGGGCATGTACACATCCAGCTCGAGGGCCGTCTGAACGGTCGCCTCATCCTTTGTAAACGCTATGTTTTCAAGGGCTTCCTCATATTGCTCCAGCCGCTGGTATTTGAAAAAGACCCCGAGCCCGTTCATGGTTCCATTTTTGGGTCGGCCATCCTTCCAGTCGAAGGTGTAGGCGACTTTCTTGATGCGGGGGAGGATGACGGAGTACACGTATTCGCCCTGTTCAACCAGGATGCACTTCCACTTTTTCTCATCGGCCTGGTTGAGTCTGAGGACGGCATCGAAGGTCGTTCCTGAGCCTGGGAAAAAATCTACGGTATAGCGGGGTGGTTCACCCCCTCCAGCGGCCCGAATGCAGTCCATTACGAGTCTTCGCGATTTTGCAAAATCAAAGGTTTTTGTCCCAAACAGGTCTTTGAGTTCCGCGGCTCCATAATTGGCTGACGCATATTCTTTTTTGTCCCACCAGGTTGTGGGAAGGGAGCCCTCATCCATGCGGGTCTTGAAGTCGATGCTGATGTCGCCTTCTGGAGACCGTCTGACCCTGAATTCGTCGATTTCTCTGGCCGCCCGCTCATGGCCTCGTTGCCAGTTCTTCTCAACGACAGTGCCTCCATTCTTGACAACAGGAAAAACAATCGTCTCATCGGGATAGGGGGACTCAAGCAGCGTGTACTCTCGTTTTTGATCATCCCATTTCATCTCGGGGATTCGAAGGGTGTCTTTTTCTGACACGAAGATGGGATAGAACAATTTGGGCCGATCTTCCCTTTTGTCATGGCTTCCCGATCGGATGAAATTGGCCCAGGCGAAGTGCCCCTCATCGTCCGTTTTTGGATAACGGGCCAGTCTCTCTGGGGTAATTTCCAATGACAACGGGATAGATTCAGGGGATTTGCCGAAGAACAGGGCATATTCGTGGGCTGGAGCAAATTTCCCTTTTGTCTTTCTGCCAGCCGGGTTTGACCGAACCACCGCAATGCCCACCTGTTTGTAGAAAAGCTCGGAGAGGATGGTCCTGAGACCCACCACTTCTTCGTCGTCAATAGCCACACAGAGGATGCCGTTTTCTTTCATTATCGAATGAGCCGTACCGACGGTTTGCTGAAGGAGGGAGAAATAAGACGAATCCTTGAACCCGTTTTTGTAAAGAATAGCTGAGGCGTCGGTATTATAGGGTGGATCGATGTACACCACGTCTGCCAGGGAGTTGAGCTTTTCCTGGAGGGTCGCCAGGCCGTTAAAATTGTCGGAGTGAATCACCAGGCCATCGGCCATGTCTTCGAGGTCGATCTTTTCAGACAGGGCGTTCAGGAGACGCTCTTTGAATTCCAGGTGGAAATGGACGGTGTCGATGGGGAGCTTTTTCCAGCCGAAAAGCTCCTCTTTTAGGCCCGATACTGTCCTGTCATGGGGAAGGGTTTCCTCCCCGAACAGGTCGCGCCATTCCCGCTGTTGGGCGTCGTTGTTGAGGGCCTCTTCCAGAAAGGGCACGGCCAGGTCCTGGCCCAGCCACTCCACCAGCTTGTCGATGGTGATGACCCAGTCGGTGCGGATCACGAATTTCTTCTTTTCCCACAGTCTTTTCTGGAACTCCTCGATCTGGCTTAGGAAATCGATAATGGTATCTGCGATGTTCTTGAATACCTTGATGGCCTTGAAGTTGAGCCGGACGTTTTCGAAATGCTGTTCCGTCTCCAGAACATAGAGATCGTCCAACCGGACCAGCTCGCTCTTGATGTAAAAGTCCAGTTCCCGTTGCAGGAAGCCCTTGAGGTCCTTGTGGACAAAGAAGTCGTAATGGTTCTTCCGGGTGTAATGATGGAGCTTTCTCAGAAAGAGGGATTCGCCGTCTTGCTCGATCCAGAGCTGTGTGGCGGCGGGGTCCTTCCCGAATTTCGCCTGGACGCGCTCAGCGGCCGATTCATTCAGTTTATCCTGCTTTCCATGGTTCCCAATGGCCTGTTTCTCTTTGTCGTCGAGAGGCCGGTACTCGAAATAGACCATCAGCTCGTTCCCGGTCAGGTCAGGTTCCTTTTCAGACAACACGAAATACTTGTTTTCGCCATCCTTGACGTTGCCCTGCTCGACCCAGGCGTCGGTGAGCTTGAAGGAGACAGTGAGGTCTTCTGTGAGGCCAGGGGCCTTGAAGGCATATTTCCTGAATGTTTCCGAAGACTTGATATAATACTGGTCGTGATTGGCCCAGTAGAAGTGCGTCTCCTCGCCGTTGTAGGGCACCACGTACTTCTCGTTTTTCCCGAACCGGCGCTTGCTGATGAAATCGCCGTTGTCGTAATAGCGGGAAAAGAAGACCATCAGGTGATTGTAGATGACCGCCTGGGTGTCGCGTTCGGCCCGGGCCGCATCGATCTTGAGTTTGATTCGCTTATACCGTTGGGTATCCTCTTTGAAATCCTCCTCATAAATGGCCGCCTTGTCTGCCTGGTTGTTCTGCCTTGCTTGCAGCCACTTCTTAATGTGGGCAGACTCCTCCAAATCGGCCAGTTGGCTTTCGAGGTCCACGACCGTCGAATCCTTCAGGGAAATGAGCTGGTTTTGGATGCGTTCCACCAGGAGTTCGTCGATAAACCGCTGGATCTGTTCCCGTTTGTAATGCAGGATCTTGTAGATGCCGAAGTCCAGGTCCTGGGTCTCGAACTGAAACAGGCGGTTCAGAAATGACGTAAGTTGTTCCAGCGCGGCTGTCTCTTGCGACATGGCCTTTTCTCTTCAGCCCCTCGCGCCCTTTTGCTGCCCGTAGGGGTTCTGGAATGAATACGGTATTTAATTTTTTGGCAAGAACTATAGTCGGACGGCAACAGGGGGTCAAGGGGAAAGAAGATCGGGTACGTTCACTTTCCGAATTGTCTTCGTGATGGCGCAGGCGGGCGTGTTCGAAAGCGAGATGATCTGAATAGGGCAATGAGATCTTGACAGGGAAATGGTTTGCCAATATTCTGGCAATACATGTCTTTCATAAATGATTTTAACAGGAAAGCAGTATTTTAAACGAGCGGCGCGCAACGGTCTGGCAATCCTTGACCGGGATGTATCGGGAGGGACGGAGATGGAACGCACACTACCGATGTTGTGCTCCCCGGAATGAGCGGAAAGGATCTGGCCAAGGAGATGTCGAGAATGCGCCCCGGCGTCCCGACCCTGTTCATGTCCGGCTATCCAGCCGATGTGATCGCCCGCCAGGGGGTTCTGGACAGCGGCGTGCCATTCATCGAAAAGCCCTTTACGCCCGACAACCTGGCCCGGAAGGTGTGGGAGGCGATGGGCAGTGAAGAAGGAAGAGTGAAGAAGGAAGAGTGATGGGTCGTCATGGATGGTCAAGGATAGTCATGACACACATGCCCCTGGATCTTGACTCGCTCTGCGTTCCGCGTTCCGAGTTCCGTTTTCGAGAAAGGAGGATCCCATGTCTAAATGCCTGAGCGTTTTGTTCGCTTGTGCCATCCTGGCCCTGACCGTCTCCGGCGTCCTTGGGGCCGAGGAGGGCGTGTTCACCATCAGCACCTCGTACAAGAGTCTCCTGTCCAACCCGGAGCAGACCGGGATGCTGGATCGGTTGATGAAGGAGGCATTTCGCAGGATCGGGATTCGGGCCGAAATCGTGTTCAACCCGACGGAACGGTCCCTCGTGGACGTCAATGCGGGTCTCGCGGACGCGGAGTTGAACCGGATCGAGGGGATGGAACGTAGTTTCCCCAACCTGGTTCGAGTTCCCGAACCCAACATGACCATGCACTTCGTGGCCTTTGCCAGGCAGCCCCTCTCCATAAACGGGTGGGAGAGCCTAAGGGATCTGCATATCGGCATCGTGCGGGGGTGGAAAATCCTCGAAAAGAACACCGAGGGATTTCCCCATGTCACGCTCGTGCCTACGGAGACCGAGCTGTTCACAATGCTTCAAAAGGACCGCATCGACGTGGCACTCTACGACAAGCTGACCGGCTACGAGCAGCTCAATGAGCGTGGCTTTACCAGCATTCGGCACCTGGAGCCGCCCCTGGCCAGCAAAGAGATGTTCCTCTACCTGAACAAGAAGCACAAGGACCTGGCGGAAGCCATTGCCAAATCCCTGAGAGACATGAAGCAGGACGGCACCTACGACAGGATCGTCAAGGATGCCACGTCTCATCTGAAGATGGGTCAACCGTAAAGAGATCGGGCATGATTCACTGGCGGGATTCGAGCACCTGGCGGTTTTTCAAGTATTCTCTGGCATGCTTCACCGCGATCGCCCTGATTGTCGCGGCGATCTATGCGGCGGTGTTGCACAACCGAGAGCACGATTACCTGAAGGACGCACTCAATCATATAATCACCACTCAGATGCCGTCCCTGGTGGAGAAACTGTGGGTCACAGACTATGCGGAGGTGCATCGAATCCTCGATGTTATGTCGGGTTTTCGCTATGTTGACAGGGTGGAGCTCCGCGAAAAGGGTGGAAAGATCTTCGTGGCCGGGCCGGAGCCCGATCCCTCCGACAGCATCATTTCGAGGGAGCTTGCCTATACTTACAAGAAGGCATCCATTCCCGTGGGAACGCTATCCCTCTACATCGGTGAACGTCAGTTGGATATCGAGGCGGTCAAATCCGCCCTGCTTGTCCTGGCAATACAGCTTCTTCTCTCCCTGCTCCTTTCCGGCCTCATTGCCTGGGCCTTTCACATGGCCTTTGGCCGACACCTCCACCGGTTCGCCCGGTTCATTCGCTCCGACGACCCAAGCCGTTTTCATGGGGCCTTTGCGTTGAATCGGCGATCCCAGCCCAGAGACGAAATTCAGCTTCTCGTGGATCATTTCAACGATCTGCGCGCGAGAATCAGCGGCTATGTGGCGGATCTGGAGTCGGCCATGGCCAGTGCGAGGGAATTGGCCTCGCGGGCCGAGGCTGCCAGCAAGGCCAAGAGCGAGTTTCTGGCCAACATGAGCCATGAAATCCGAACGCCCATGAACGGGGTGATCGGAATGACCGGCCTGCTGCTGGAGTCCGATCTGACAGAGGAACAACGGCGCTATGCCGAGATCATCCGCAGCAGCGGCGAGACCCTCCTTTCCGTCATCAATCAGATCCTCGATTTCTCCAAAATCGAGGCACGAAAACTGGAGATCGAAATCCTCGATTTCGATCTCCACCGCCTCCTGAACGACCTCACAGCCACCCTAAAAGCGCAGGCCGAGGCAAAGGGCCTCAGCGTCTCTTTTGAAACGGACCCCCGTGTCCCGGCCCTGGTGCGCGGGGATGCGGTGCGGCTGCGGCAGATTCTGGCCAACCTGATGGATAACGCCGTCAAGTTTACCCACGACGGGGAGGTGAGTATCCGCGCATCTCTCGACTCAGAGACAGACCATGCCTTTATCCTGAGAATCTCGGTCAGAGACACGGGGATCGGCGTTCCGAAAGACAGGCTTTCCACGATCTTTGATAAATTTACCCAGGCCGACGCCTCCACCACCCGTCAATACGGGGGGACCGGACTCGGACTGGCCATCAGCCGGGATCTGGTGGAACTCATGGGGGGCGCCATGGGGGTCGATAGCCAGGAAGGCAAAGGGGCCACGTTCTGGTTCACCGTGCCCTTGCAGAAGGAGACCAAAGGGGATATGATCTTAGAGACCTCTGCTGGGGATTCTCGGTTGGGAATGGAGGTTGACCCCCTCCAAGGCGCGGCAGGGGCGCGCATCCTTCTGGTGGAGGACAATGCCATCAATCAGCAGGTGGCGCTGGGCATCCTGGAAAAGCTGGGTCTGCATGCCGACGTGGCGGAAAACGGGGAAAAGGCCCTGGACTTCCTGAAGACAAGGCCCTTCGACCTGGTGCTGATGGATATACAAATGCCGGTCATGGATGGGCTGGAGGCCACGAGGCGCATACGCGAATTGGAGTCTGAAGCTCAAAGCTCAAAGCTCAAAGGGGACGATGGCACGCAGGGGCTTTCAGCTCCCGGCTTTCAGCTTTCAGCTCAATCGGGACATATCCCGATTGTGGCCATGATCGCCCATGCCCTGAGAGGCGATCGGGAGCGCTTCCTGGAGGCGGGAATGGATGATTACGTGGCCAAGCCGGTGGACCCCAGGTCCCTCATCGAGGTGCTGTCGAGGTGGCTCAAACCGGAAAACAGAACACGGACGCCAGAGGACAGAGGACGAGGCACGGGGAGCGGTCATCAGAAGTCGGGAGCCAGGGATCAGGGGTCGGAGCGAAGAGGTCAGAGGTCAGACGTCCAGAGGGATCCGCCGGTATTTGATATGAAAGGATTACTGAGCCGGATGCTGGGGGATAGAGATCTGACTCGAACGGTCATGGAGGCCTATCTGGAGGATATGCCTCGCCAGATGGACGCCTTGAAGGGATTCCTTGAATCCGGAGACGTGACAGCCGCCCAGCGTCAGGCCCACAATATCAAGGGCGCCTCTGCCAATGTAGGCGGGGAAGGGGTCCGGGAAGCAGCCTTTCGGCTGGAAAAGACAATCCAAAAAGGGGACCGGCTTGAAGCCGGCTCATTGATGAAGGAACTGGAGGCGTCATTTTTTCAGTTGAGAGACACGATGAAACACGAGATGGAAAAGCGGCGGGGATGAATTGGATGACACCTGTGTACGCGAAACGCCAAACCGCAAGATATAGAAGTTCAGGCTCGGGCCTGTTATCAGGACGGTTCTTGCCGAACGCTGAAATTTCATCCCGACGCAGAAAGGCAGGCTCTTTCACATGAGAATACTCATTGTCGAAGACGATGTGACCTCGCGCATGATGCTTCGTTCGGTCCTGGCCAAGTGGGGATACGACGTATTGGAGGCGGTGGATGGGGAGACCGCCTGGGAAATCCTGAGTGGACCCGATGCCCCGAAGCTGGTCATTCTGGATTGGATCATGCCTGGAATCGACGGGCTGGAACTGGTCCAACGGGTCCGCAGCCGGTCGAGCGTCTCCGAAAGCACGGGGACCGATACCACCGGTCTTCCCTACATCATGATGTTGACCTCAAAGGACAGAAAGGACGACGTGATTGCCTGCCTCGACGCCGGGGCTGACGACTACTTGACCAAGCCCTTCGATCCCGGAGAACTCAAGGCAAGGGTCGGCGTGGGCCGGCGCATGGTAGAGATGAGAGACGGTCTGGCTCTCAAGGTGAAGGAGTTGAAAGAAGCACTTAACCATATCCACACCCTTCAGGGGATCCTGCCCATCTGCTCCTTCTGCAAGAAAATCCGTGACGATACGGGTTATTGGAATCAGGTTGAGGCCTATATTTCCCTTCATTCCGAAATTCAGTTCAGCCACGGTGTCTGCCCCGAGTGCATGAAGAAGCACTATCCGGAGTTTTACCGGGATGACAAATGAGGAGAAATGAAGAGTGAAGAGTGAAGAATCATGACCACTTCATGACAGCCGAAGGCCGCGTGACCATTTCATGGCAACTTAATAATCGATTGCGGAACGAGGAACCCCGATGGCCAACATATTGATTGTGGACGATGAAGAACAGATTCGGCGCATGCTGAGTCGCATCCTTGAAAGGCACGGATACGCATGCACCCTGTCGGCCGATGCGCGGGAGGCCCGAAAATGCCTGGAGAGCCAGCCCTTTGACCTGGTCCTCTGCGATGTGAACATGCCTGGCGAGTCGGGGGTTGACCTGGCGCAGTACATTGACGCCGAATATGAAGACATGGCGGTGATCATGGCCACGGGTGTGGATGACCCGCTGGTCGCGGACGCCGCCATTCGGGCCGGCATATACGGGTATATCATCAAACCGCTGGATATGAACGAGGTCCTGATCAATGTTCGAAACAGCCTCCGACGGCGCGAGCTTGAGATCGCCAACCGAAGGTATCGACGGGATTTGGAGCAGATGGTGGAGGAGCGCACGTCAAGTCTGCGCCGCGCCATGGACGGCATCATTCGGGCCATGAGCCGGGCCGTTGAGTTGAGGGACCCCTACACCTCGGGCCACCAGCAGCGGGTCGCCATGCTCTCCACCGCCATCGGAGCCGAAATGGGGCTGCCAAAACACCGCATCGAGGGGATCGGTCTGGCCGCCATGATCCACGACCTGGGCAAAATCACCGTGCCGGCAGGGATCCTCAGCAAGCCCACCCGGCTCGCCGACTATGAACTTGCCCTCATCAGGACCCATCCCCAGGTGGGGTATGACATCCTGAAGGAGATTGAATTTCCATGGCCGATCGCCGAGATGGTATACCAGCACCATGAAAAGATGAACGGGTCCGGCTATCCCCGGGGGCTTTCGGGAGAGGACATCCTGCTGGAGGCACGCATCCTGTGCGTGGCGGACGTGGTGGAGGCCATGGCCTCTCACCGGCCTTACCGCCCCGCCATCGGACTTGACCAGGCCCTGGCAGAGATTTCCGACAACGCGGGAACGTTTTATGATGCGCAGGCCGCGCAGGCGTGTCAGAGCCTGTTCAGGGAAAAAGGATTTTCGTTTGGATGACCATCTGTGACGATCTCACGACGACCCACGACCACATGACAGCAAAGCGCACGCCTATCGCACGTAGACGTCTTTTTTTCTGGACACATTAGCCCTGATGGCATAGCGGATGCCCACCACCACAAGGATGCCGACGACGACGGCGACGATGATCCACCAGAGGGTGCTCTTTCGAATCTGGACGACATCGCCCTTTTTCTCCGCAGTTTCGTCCTTGTCCTTCAAGTCCGGCTTGGCCTCGGCCCCTGCTTTGGCGACCTGAGTGCCAGGCTGGAGGGACTTGGGCAGCTTTTGGGGGGCCAGTTGCATCAAGCCCTTGGAAAGCAGATCCCGGGCCTTGGCGTCCCGAACCTTTCGATTCGTGGACCCGACCACCACGGCGATGGCCCGTGCCCCCTGCCTCGTGGCGGTGGCGGCGATGGAAAATCCGGCCTTGGTAAAATAGCCGGTCTTGAGCCCGTCGCACCCCTCCATGCGCTCGAGGAGGTGGTTGTGGCTGCGCATGTTAAAAGGCTCCGGCGTATTCGCGCGAAAGGGACGCTCCCGGGTTGCGGTATACTTGATGGCGTCGGGATATTTTAACAGTTCCTGGGAGAGCCTTGCGAGATCACGAGGAGTGGATACATCCGGGAGCTGATCCTTTCCGGGCGGGAGCCCGTGCACCGAATGAAAGACCGTGTCCTTCATCCCGATCTTCTGGGCCCATTGATTCATCACATCCACAAAGGCCTCCCTGCTCCCCGCATAGTGGATGGCCAGGGCCGTGGCCGCATCGTTCGCGGACTGGACGATGGTGGCGTAGAGCAGGTCCTCCACCGGAAAGACCTCGTTCTCCTTGAGATACACCTGGGACCCCCCGATTCGGGATACCTCGGCCGTAATGGTGATCGGGTCCTGAAGGCCAATACGTTTGGTCTGAATGGCATCCAGGTAAATCAGCAGAAGCATCAGCTTGGTGATGCTCGCCGGATAGCCTTTGGCGTCCGGATTGTCCTCAAACAGGACCTTCCCGGTCTGGTTGTCGATGACAATGGCCCCTAAATAGGGGTCCTTCGATATGATCCCGGCCCTGGATGCCTGCTCGGCCTGGGCCGCACTCGATGCGCCCTGTTTCCTGTCCTTTGCCTTTGCGGCGAATGCGGGCGTCCCTGCCAACAGGCTCCCGATGACCATTGCCGCTGCCAAGCTCCACCAACCATGTCGTTGCACCATACGCCCTCACGCTTTCCCATCAATAAGGTTCTTACAGCACCAGATTTTTCTTGATCACCGCCTCATCGTCCCAGATGGCAGCCATGGTCCCCTCATAAGAGAAGCCGTCCGAACATGCACCTCATGCAGGCACGGCGGGCCCGGAAAGAAACATAAATATATCCATGACTAACCGTGACGTCATTCATAACAGCTCGGCCACAGGGTGTCAAGGCGAAATCCGGCAGCAACGCCTGTTACCTGGCTCCCCCGAACCATCCGACGGGCATCCTTGAGGCCTGAGGAACGGATGGTTTCGGCAGCATCGGTATCCGCGTTCATTTCCAACGCGGGTCCCATGTCTTACCCACGCTTGAGGGAGGTCGAGTTATCGTTGGAGAATCGCTTGACAACCAGACGTGTAGAGGTCATAATTCAGATAAAATGTCAGGCTGTTACGCCTTAACCGGACGACGTGCCTCAGCAACGGATGCCTGCATGGGTCGGTTTTCCATGATGGATGACAAGGACAAAGGAGCATAAAATGGCTGACCAGGATGCTCATGCGAATCCATGGCTCATGGAACGCCGTTATTTCTATCTGACCATCGCCCTGGCCTTCTTTATCCTCTCTGTCGTCGCTTTCGTCATATGCCAGAGACACTATGTGAGCAGCACGGAGGAGGCCCTGCGTGAAGACAGGTCAACTGCGGCCCTTGTTTCCCAGATCCTGGATCAGCGTCTCAAGCGGATCGTCAGCGTGATGGGGTCACACGCTCATCGACCGCTCCTGCTTCAGGCCGTGAGGGATAAAGACGTCGAAAAGGCAAAGCCCCATCTGATCAGCCTGACAAAAAGTGACCCTGACATCGATATCCTGATCATTACCGACAGGGAGGGCACGCTCTGGGCGGCTCACCCCGATCGTCCGGAGGTGATAGGGAAAAGCTTTGCCTATCGGGATTGGTACAAAGACGTCAGCAAGGAATGGAAACCCACCATATCGGATGTCGTCCTCAGGGTCGTTCGGGAAAAGGACCTCGCGATCCAAATCGGCGTCCCATTCATCGATGCCAATGGGCAGGTGATCGGCATTCTTCTCAATACCCAGCGGACGATCGGTTTGGGCAGGGTCTTCAAGCGGGTGCCCCTCGATCCCGGCGCGAGCCTCTCCGTGGTGGACCGAAAAAATCAGATCGTTTACAGCAGCCGTTATCTTGATGAGAAGGAGATCAAACCCTATCCATTCCAGTCCGGCATGGCCAAGGCGATGGCCGCGAATCAAAAGACGTTCGCCGTCTCTGACCCCGACCTGGACGGCGGCAGACGATACATCTCGTTTTCCAAGGTAGGCAATATCGGCTGGACCGTGTTAGTGGGACGGGACGAGAAAAGCATCCTGGCTTCAGGGTCCACCTACTACATCCAGGTGACGGCCATCGCTTTCCTGCTGTTCCTGTCCACAGCCCTGCTCCTTGCCTATTCCAGGAAGCAGGTGACGAATCAGCGGACCCTGGAGCAGTTGGAAGCCGAAAGAAAAATACGCGCGGGCCATGAGCGGCTCAGGCTCTACGTTGACATCACCATGCAGTTGGCATGGACGACAAACGACAGGGGAGAAATTGTGGAAGACAATCCTTCCTGGAGCAAATACACCGGCCGGGGCTATGAAGAGATCAAGGGCTTTGGATGGCTGGAAGACATCCATCCGGACGACCGGGACCCTACCGAAAAAGCATGGCGGAAGGCGATTGAGGAGAAAGGCCTGTACGAAACCGAATACCGCCTGCGCCGGTACGACGGCGTATATCGGGACTACCTGGCAAGGGGCATCCCTTTGCTGGATGAGCAGGGGAATGTCCGGGAGTGGGTGGGCACCTGCATCGACATCTTCGATCGCAAGAAGGCGGAGAAACAGATCCAGCGGCAGGGGAGATTGTTGGCGGCCATCAACGACGTCTTTCTTGAAACGCTCACCGCGCAAAGCGAGGAGGCCGTTGCCGGCACCTGTCTGAGGGTTGCCCAGGAACTGACCGGCAGCAAGTTCGGCTTTATCGGAGAGATCACGCCAAACGGCCTGTTTACGACCTATGCCCTGAGCGATCCAGGCTGGGATGCCTGCCTCATCCCCGAGACCCAGGCCAGTGTGTTGATCAAGAATATGGCCATACGGGGGATCTGGGGCCAGGTGATCCTCCAGGAGAGATCGCTTATCATCAACGACCCTGGCTCCTATCCCCACCGCGTCGGCGTTCCCGAAGGGCATCCTCCCCTCACCTCGTTCCTGGGAGTCCCGCTGACGGATCAGCAGAAGGTGATCGGCATGATCGCAATGGCCAACAGGGAATCGGGTTATACGGCAGACCATCGGCAGGACATGGAGGCGCTCTGTGTGGCCTTTGTGGAGGCGATGCGCCGAAAGAAGGCCGAAAAGGAGATCACGGAACTCAATGCAGAACTGGAACACCGGGTGATCGAACGCACCGCCCAGTTGAGCGCCGCCAACAAGGAGCTGGAGGCCTTCAGCTATTCCGTGTCCCACGATCTGCGGGCGCCGCTCCGGAGCATCGATGGGTTCAGCCAGGCCCTGCTGGAGGATTATCCGAATAAGCCCCTGGATGATACAGGGAAGACCTACCTGGATCGGGTGCGCAGGGCGACGCAGCGGATGGGATTGCTGATCGACGACATGCTGAAACTATCGAGGATCACCCAGACCGAAATGAAACAGGAGTCCATTGACATAAGCGCTATGGTCCGGGAGATTATGGAGACGCAGGGGCAAAGCGAACCCGATAGGGCCGTTGACATCAGCGTCCAGGAAGGGATCATGGTCGAGGGCGATCCCTACCTGATGAGAATCGCCATGGAAAACCTGGTGAACAACGCCTTCAAGTTTACGGGAAAGACAGCCGATCCCCGAATCGCGTTCGGGACGGTCCTCGGGGACGGAGAGACGGTCTATTTCATTCGGGACAACGGCGCCGGATTTGACATGGCCTATGTGGGGAAGCTGTTCGGCGCCTTTCAGCGGCTCCATACTTCGGACGAGTTCCCGGGCACAGGGATCGGCCTCGCGACCGTGCAGCGGGTCATTCATCGACATGGGGGCCGGGTCTGGGCCGAAGGGGAAATCGGAAAAGGGGCGACGTTCTACTTTGCGCTGCCCAGAACCAAATAGAGACGCCCATTTAGTAACAGGTTTTCTGTCGTGAAAAACAAGAAAACGTCGCCATCGTTCATCAGCAAGCTTACGCTTTCGTCATTCCGGCATGATCAGATTTCCGTCATTCCGGCATGATTAGATTTCCGTCATTCCGGCATGATTAGATTTCCGTCATTCCGGCATGATTTTGGCCGGAATCCAGAAAAGCAGCGGACTGGATTCCGGCTAAGGGCATGCCGGAATGACGTGACAGCACATAGGCGTTTTGGTTTCGGTTATCCGCTTTAGAGGGAAGAGGAAGGAGGGGGGGAAGATGGAAGAAAAGATTATTCTGCTGGTGGAGGACAATCCCGATGACGTGGCGTTGACGATTCGCGCCCTGCATAAGAACCATATCCTGAACCAGATGATCGTTGCGAAAGACGGGGTGGAGGCCCTCGATTATCTGTTCGGCCAGGGGCAATATGCAGGGCGGGACGTTCATCGGCTTCCGGTGGTCACCCTGCTGGACTTGAAGCTCCCAAAGGTGGACGGCCTGGAGGTCTTGCGACGCATTCGCCAGAATCCAATCACCCGACTGCTGCCGGTTGTCATTCTGACCTCATCGGCAGAGGAAAAGGACAAGATCAGCGGGTATCAACTAGGCGCCAACAGTTACATCCAGAAGCCCGTCGATTTTGCACAATTTACTGAAGCCATCAAGGCCCTCGGGCTTTACTGGCTGGTCTGGAATGAGACTGCGCCCGTGGGAAAGTGAGGATCAGCACGATGGGCAAATTACTTCGTGTTCTCATGGTAGAGGATTCGGACGATGATGTCCTGTTGATCGTCCATACGCTCAAGAAGGGCGGGTACGAGCCGGCATATGAACGCGTGGAAGATGCCTCGTCCTTCCGAAAGGCCCTTGAAAAAGGGCCATGGGATGTCATTCTGTGCGATTTTCAGATGCCGAGATTCAACGGCCTGGACGCCATTTCCCTGCTGAAGGAAACCGATAGGGACATCCCCCTGATCATCGTGTCGGGCGCCATCGGCGAAGAGACCGCTGTGGAGTGCATGCGGCAGGGTGCCTCCGACTATGTGATGAAGGGCTCCCTGTCGCGACTGATTCCCGCCGTCGAACGGGAATTAAAAGAGGCGGAATCAAGGAATCGGCGCAGACGGGCAGAGGAGGAGTTGAAGAAGAGCGAACTGGAAAAAACCGCTATCCTGGAAAGCCTGACGGATCTTGTAGCCTATCAGAATCTGAACATGGAAATCTTATGGACCAACCGGGCCGCAGCCGAATCAGCAGGCCGGACACAGGAGGAATTGGTCGGTCTTCGATGTTATGAAGTCTGGCCCCGCAGGAGTGAGCCTTGCATGGAGTGTCCGGTACGCCTGGCCCGTGAAACCGGTCGTCCAGAGTCAACCGA
>Ga0172370_10005240_pt1 | contig 16824 bp, 16 predicted proteins | sample LakKiv5m_FD_114538 | JGI IMG/M metagenome (GOLD analysis project Ga0172370, IMG submission 114538) | Freshwater microbial communities from Kabuno Bay, South-Kivu, Congo - kab_022012_11.5m | ecosystem: Environmental > Aquatic > Freshwater > Lake | place: Democratic Republic of the Congo...
CCTGAGATATCGATATTCTGGCATCCCATGCATAATAAAAGGCCGGCGCTTTCACGTTCGTTTGCGTATATTATTGCACTTGCATCTTCTTTTATCCGCGGCGCGTACAAATTTTTAAGATATAAGGGCATCTATTACCGCCATATTTTCAATAGTTCTCCTATCCTGCTGATTATTCCGGAAAACATTACAGGCGGCGCGAGTGACTTCAAGACGAATTATCTGATAGAGACTGCCGAAGAACCGGTTGATAAATTAGTTTTTTCACACTCGGCAAAACGGGTTGCGGACGCTCGTTTTTCTGTGCTCGGTTATTTAAATAAAAGCATTTTTTTCTTTAAATTATTGAAGGCTGTAGCCGGTGATATAAAGGGGCAATTTACCGGGAATAGGATAACAAAAGAATACATTGATGCATTGGTGATGTTTATTTCATGGATTCTGGCTCAATCATGGTATTTTGTGTGGGATCTTTATCATCTCATCAATAAGGCCGCAGAGTCTAAAAATTATAAGTTATTATTAGCATTACACGAAATGCACTTTTATTCTAAGGTAATCTGGAAGATCGCGGAAGAAAGAAGATTGTTGGGGGCGACCGCTCAGCACGCGTTGATTGTGCCTGAAAAGCTGTGGTATTTCCCCGAGGAGAGGGAGCTTAAGGCAAACTGTCCGTTGCCCGATATTTTTTTTGTGTACAGCGATGAGATGATGGCGGCGTTGAAACCTTATTATCCCGATACAAAATTCTTTAAATGTTGCAGCCCGAGATTTAATCGCTGGAAATCTTTTTCGGGCGGCATTATAAAAAACAATATTCATAATGATAAGCGTGTAATCCTTTTCGTTAATAATGCCGCAATAATCAGTGATAGCGTTGTATTAAAAGTTCTGTTAAGATTAGCCGGCGGGGATTTAAAAAATTCTGTTGTATTGCGCCTGCGCCTTCATCCAAAGGAACGTCTTAAGCTTGCGGATTATTTGTTGGTTCGGGCAGCCGCCGCGCTTCGTAGGATTGAAATATCATCCCTGCCGCTGCAAGATGACTTTAAAGAGGCCGATCTGGTGATTGGGTCATCCAGTACGGTTCTTTATGAAGCTATGTTGACCGGCGCTCCCGCGATGGCCGTCTTCGACGATGCTTACATAATGTCTTCGATCATCCCGAATGATTTTACGTGCCATATGAATGACATGTCGTTAATTTCTTTGGAGCGTTATATTAATAAACGGGCAGATAGTGGCCTGGCTCATCGATTCAAGGAGAACATCGGTGCCTTTAGTCCCGATTTGACTACAAAATTAATTCATGAGGCGTGTAACATAGGATAAATCACAAATCCATGAATGCATCTATCAAAGAAAAGAGAATTTTAATAATAGGCGGGACCGGATTTATCGGAAGGCATCTTGCAATGAGATGTTTAAAAGATACGCCTTTTGTTACATGCCTTGGGCTGAACCCGCAAAAATCATTTTCAAGCGATATGGAATTTATTCATGCCGATATTTTTGATAAAGGACAGCTTGAGCGCGTTCTTTGCGGCAGGCCGTTTCAGTACGTCTTCAACCTCGGCGGCTACATTGACCACACCCATTATTTTAAAGGCGGCAGAAAGATTATAGAGGCGCATTTCATAGGCCTTATGAATCTTTTGGATTGCCTTAATAAGGATGAGCTTAAAGGCTTTGTTCAGATAGGAAGTAGCGATGAATACGGAAATTTGCCCGCGCCCCAAAGGGAGACAATGAGGGAAAGCCCCATTTCTCCTTACTCATTCGCTAAAACCGCAGCATCGCATTTCATACAGACACTGTCGAATATAGAGGGATTCCCAGGCGTCATATTGCGCCTGTTTCTTGTTTACGGCCCCGGGCAGGATGAAAAAAGATTTCTCCCCCAAATTATAACCGCTTTTTTGAAAGATGAACCGGTAGAGACATCGGGCGGAAAACAATTAAGGGATTTTTGCTATATCGATGATGCAGTAGAGGGAATAATTAAGGCGGCTGCAACGGATGAGGCCAAAGGCCGGGTGATTAATATTGCCTCAGGCATTCCGGTTAGCATCAGGGATATGATCAATAAAGTTGCGGCTCTTATCGGAAAGGGCAGGCCGGTCTTCGGGGCACGGCCGTACCGGCAGGGAGAAAATATGGAGCTTTTTGCAGATATAAGCGTCGCAAAGGATATACTTCAATGGGCTCCAGCTGTTTCTATTGACGAAGGTTTGCGGAAGACTATAGAATATTACCAAAAATAAGCTGGAGGTGTCGGCATTGATGGCTGATTACCTTATTTTTTCAAAACTTTGATGAAGAAAACAAATGATGTAGTCATCTTATGCGGCGGTAAAGGCACCCGCCTCAGCGAAGAAACCGTTGCAAAACCCAAGCCTATGGTTGAGATAGGAGGCAAGCCTATTCTCTGGCATATCATGAAGCATTACGCTTCCTTCGGCTACCATCGTTTCATTCTTGTCTTAGGCTACCGGGGCGAATACATCAAAAATTATTTTTATAACTACCGCATGCTCTCAAGCGATTTCACTTTGGTAATGCATCCTGAAAAGGCCCCGCAGATTCATGGGGTAAGCGATGAATCTCATTGGGAAATAACCTTTGTTGATACCGGCGTGGATACTTTGAAGGGCGGAAGGATTAAACGCATAGAAAAATACGTTAAGAGTGATGTCTTTCATCTTACCTACGGAGACGGGCTTAGCAATGTAAATGTTGAACAGATAGAGCAGTTCCATAATAAGCACGGAAAGGTCGGGACCGTCACCGGCGTTCATCCGCCTTCAAGATTCGGCGAGATGTTGCTCGATAATGATACCGTGCTTCAATTTGAAGAGAAGCCGCAACTGCGGTCAGGAATTATCAACGGGGGTTTTTTTGTGTTTGACCGAAGGTTGTTTAACTATGTTACGCCGGATGAAAAATGCGATTTTGAGTTCGGCGCCCTTCAAAGGCTTGCCTCGGAGGGCGAACTGAAGGTGTATAAATATGAAGGTTTCTGGCAATGCATGGATACAGCGCGCGATAGGGACTATCTTAACAAATTATGGGGTTCCGGCAATCCACCGTGGGCGATGCCGGAGAACTCCGGGAGATAATAATGCAAGCAGTCATTTTAGCGGGCGGGCTCGGCAGCCGTTTAAGGCCCTTTACTGAAATTATTCCAAAACCCTTACTGCCTATAGGAGAGAAATCCGTATTGGAGATTCAGATCAGCAGACTGAAAATGCACGGGTTTAACGAGATTGTCCTTGCTACTAACTATAAATCGGAATATATAGAAAATTTTATAGGAAACGGCTCTAAGTTAGGCATTAACCTTACCATAAGCAAGGAGGAGATGCCCTTAGGCACTTGCGGGCCGTTAAGCCTGCTTAAAGACAGATTGAAAAACCCGTTTTTGGTGATGAACGGGGATATACTGACCACGGCCGATTTTACGAAACTTTACGAGTTTGCCCTGAAAATAGATTCCAATTTCATTGTCGTTACAAAAGAGATAGTTACACCCTTTGAATTCGGCAATGTTTACAGCAAGGGCGATTTTATTTATAAAGTTGAAGAAAAACCGAATATAAAAAATGAGATTATTGCCGGTATCTATATATTAAAACCGCCTATTTTTGAACTTATCCCCGAGAATAAATATTTCGGCATGGATGACCTCATCAAGACTATGCTCGCGAAAAGCCTGCCTGTTGCAAAGTACTTTCTAAGCGAATACTGGCTTGATATCGGAAGGATAGACGACTATCAAAAGGCTGAAATGGCATACAGCAATCACTTCAAAGATAAGGAATAATGAGCCTTAGAGCGGAATACAAGGATTACTATCGGGACAAAAAGGTTTTGGTAGCAGGCGGTGCGGGGTTTATCGGCAGCAATATATCCGAAGAACTTGTCAGGCGCGGAGTAAAAGTCGGGGTAATAGACGGGTTTGTCGAGCATACCGGAGCAAACAGGGAAAATATCAAATCAATCCTCAATGAAATAGAATTATACGATTCGCGCATTGAAGGTATTGCTTCCCTGCGAGAAATAGTTGAAAATTTTGAGTTTATTATAGACTGTATGGCTATGACGTCCCACCATTTTAGCGCAAAGCGTCCTCTATTCGATACAGAAGTGAACCTGCTCTCTCATATTCATCTGATAGAGGCGTTGAAAGGGACAAAAGATAAAAAAGTGATATACCTCGGTTCGCGCGGGCAATACGGCCGGCACGCAAGCGTTATTACCGAGGAGACGCCGCAGAATCCTCTGGACCCTCAGGGAATCAACAAGGCCGCGGCTGAGAGTTTTTTCAGGATTTATTCAAAAAAATATAATTTCAGATTTTTAGGTTTACGAATCACGAATTGTTTTGGAGAAAGGCAGAAAAAGACGGGAGATGATATCGGCGTTGTAGGTTCATTCATCAGGGATTTGCTGCAGGGCGCGACAGTTGAGATATACGGAGATGCGGCGAGGAAAAAAAATATTGTTTACGTGAAAGACCTTGTCGGGATTATTCTCGATTTGATGAGGCCGGATTTTGAAAGAGACGAAGCTTATAACATTGCCGGCATTACGATAACGCTTAAGAACCTTCTGGACAGGCTTATCGGCATAATAGGCAAAGGCGGATATAAGATAATGCCTTTTCCTGAAGAAGTAAGGCATATTGATGTTGGAGAGGCCGTATTTTCCGGCGAAAAGATAAAGAGAAGGCTTAAAGACATGCATTCAATCAATCTGGAGATGTCGCTTACAAATACCGTAAATTATTTCCGAGTAAACTAATGGCAACGAATACGATTCTAAGGTGCGACCTCAGGTCGCAATACAAGAAATATAAAAAAGAAATTAATGCCGCTGTAAAGAAAGTCCTCGAATCCGGGCGGTATACATTAGGCGAAGAAGTTGAGCTTTTTGAAAAGGAATTCGCCGCTTATCACGGCTGTAATCACGCCGTAGGCGTAGCAAGTGCGACCGACGGGCTGATGTTGTCGCTGAAGGCATTAGGAGTAGGAGAAGGAGACGAAGTCATAGCAACTCCGTTTACGGCTATCCCGACAGTTTCCGCAATCATCGCGTCCGGAGCCAGGCCGGTCTTTGTGGACATAGACGAAAAAACTTTTTTAATTGATATAGAACGGATTCCTGATTTCATCACACATAAAACTAAGGCAATAATGCCGGTGCATATTTTCGGCAATATGGTTGATGTCAAAAGGTTGAGGTCTCTTATCCCTGAGAATATTCCGATAATCGAAGATGCGGCTCAGGCTCACGGCAGCAAGATTTGGGGAGTCAGGTCCGGCGCTATCGGGAATATAGGGGTTTTTAGTTTTTATCCCACGAAAAACTTGGGCTGTTATGGCGATGGCGGCGCGGTAGTTACAAATAACGCGGGTATTGCGGAGCGGCTGAAGCTAATGCGGATGTACGGAATGGTGAATAAGGATGAGATTGTGATAAACGGAATAAATTCCAGACTTGACGAGCTTCAGGCGGCTATTCTGAGGAAAAAACTTAAATATCTGGACGAGATGAACGGCCTCCGCGATAAAATAGCAAAAAGGTATAGGGAAAGTTTAGACAGGAGACATTTCGATTTTCAGCATATATCTGATAATGTTTTTTGCAATTACCACGTATTTGCTTTGCGAATGAAGGACGGAAGGGACGAGTTGATAGGTTTCCTGGAGAAAAATAAGATACAGACTAATGTTTATTACCATGTCCCTTTGCACCTTCAGGAGGCTAATAAGTTTTTGGGCTACTCCCGCGGCGACTTGCCGAAAACCGAACGGCTATGCCGCGAGATAATCGCTCTGCCGATGTATCCCGAACTAACGGAAAGGGCTGTTGATAAAGTGATAAGAACCATTAACAAATTCGTGAAGAAGAGGATTTAGCATATGAGCAGTTTGTTTAGCGTAATGATTTTTTCAATACATGTTTTGCTGAGCGCGGCAGGGATGGTGATATTAAAAGCATCGCTTTCAGGTAAAAAACTAAGCCCTGAAAACGCTCTTCAGGTTTTTTTAGGGTTTAAATTTATCCTCGGCATGTCTTTTTATGTCATGGGTTTTTTGCTCTGGATTTATATTTTATCCAAGTATAAATTAAATGTCGCGCTTCCGATAGCGCAATCTCTTTTCTTTGTTGTCTCTATTGTGGGAAGTTTTTTTGTGCTCCAGGAAGCGCTCAGCCTGCAGCATGTAATCGGCATTGCCCTTTGCCTTGCAGGCATACTTTTAATCGCGATGAAATAATTAACAAATTTTCTTTTCTTTTGCCTCATATCAAACAAACGAGCCTTTATCTGTGGATAGAAAAAGCTTAGAAGATAATTTTTTGTACGAGCAGTTTTACTGGTGGTTTGTCGGCAGAAGAAAAATTGTACGTAATTTTATCGATAAGTTTTTTGTGAAAACAGGATATGCCCTTGCGCTGGATGTGGGATGCGGGACAGGCATTGTCCTGAGTGATTTAAAGGAATATGCCGTTGCCGTCGGCATGGATCTTTCGCCTGACGCGATAAACCTTGCCATGACGAGAGGGCCCCATAACCTGCTCTGCGGTGATGTATGCCACCTGCCTTTCAAGGACGAATCGCTGGATATAATCACAATACTGGGCGTGTTATATAACTCCGGCGTAAAGAGCGACGATGCCGCGATAAAGGAGTCGTACAGGGCGTTGAAAAAAGGTGGGATTGTCATTATAGATGAGGCGGCTTTCAATTCTTTGCAATCAAGGCATAACATAAGCGTGGGCGGCATAAGGAGGTATAACCGCAGGCAATTGATTAATAAGTGCGAGGAATGCGGTTTTGAGGTATTAAAGGCTTCTTACTGGAATATACTCATGCTGCCGGCATTCTATTTGATTGCAAAATTCGAGAGTATATTTACTAAGCAATACGGAAAACTGGAAGAAATTCCCAAAAGCGTCAATGGTATTTTAAAGGCGTATTTATATCTTGAGGCTTTCCTGTTAAAATACATAAATTTGCCTTTAGGTCCGTCCGTAATTGTAGTGGGAAGAAAGTGCTGATAAATAATAACCTGTCCATATCATGTATTATCCCTGTATATAACGAGACGGATAATGTCGGAAATATCATCAATCAGGCCGAAGGCATATTCAGAGACCTTTCGCTTGATTACGAGTTAATAATAATTGAAAGCGGCAGCACTGACGGCACATGGCAAAGGATTAACGAGGAAATAAAAGGCCGCGAAAATATCAGAGCATATCATCAGGAAAAAAGAGAAGGTATGGGTTCGGCTCTGCGGCTGGGATATTCCAAGTGCAGCAAGGACTTGATATGTCATCTTGAAGCGGACAGCCCGTTTGATATGGTTTATTTTAAAAAAGCTATCCCGGTACTATCGGTATGCGACTATGTAATAGGATACCGGGTCGGGGCGAAAGAAAAGAATTTTGCATGGTCTTATTATAATATGAGCAAAAAAGGAGTACTGATCCGGCAGATATATCATAAAGGCTACAAATTTCTTTTAAATGTAATTTTTGGATTGGATGTCCAGGACGTGAACTTTTCATTTAAGATTTTCAAACGAAGCCATATACAGAAATTGGAATTAATTTCAAACGGATGGTTTATAGATGCTGAAATAATTCTGGAACTCAGGAGAAAAGGCATTTTGCCGGTCGAAATGCCCGTTACGTATACCGATAGAGTCGCCGGCAAATCTACAGTGAATTTTTCAACTCCGATTCATATGGTATGTGAAATGTTTAAATACGCGATGAATGTAAAAAGGCGGGGCAAGTGAAATGGCAGATATTATTTTTGTAAGAATTTATCACTCGCTGGATGAAGAATTCGGCTATCTATCCAAGTTCGGTTACATCGAGCTGACAAACGGCTTGTGCTGGCTCGCGGCGGTTGCCAGACAGAATGGCTACAGCGCGGAAATTATAGATGCGCTTGCCCTGAGATTGAGCAATGACGATGTTTGTTGCCTTAATAAAGGAGAAGAGGCCTAAGTGTGTCGGAATGACCGCCTGCACCCTCGATATTTTCGGCGCTTCGGATCTGGCCCAAAAATTAAAAAAGGAAATACCTGAAGTTGTTACTGTTTTGGGAGGTCCTCACGTAACAGCGGTTCCCGTTGAAACAATGGAGAGGTTTCCAGATATAGACATCGGGGTTATCGGCGAAGGGGAGTTAACCATTATTGACCTTCTGAATTCCCTTGAAAAGAACGGAATGGAAGGGATTTTAGGCATTGAGGGTGTCGCTTACCGCGATGGTGAGGGAAAGGTTGTTATTACCCGGCGCAGAAGTTTCATTATGGAACTTGATACCCTGCCGCTTCCTGCGTGGGATTTATTGCCTGACATAAGAAAACATTATTTTGCTCCGCCCTGGACCATGCACAGCGGGAGAACCGCAACCATTATTACTTCACGCGGATGCGCTTTCCAGTGCATCTATTGCGACCGAAAGGTTTTCGGCAACAGGATGAGGTTTCATAGCGCCGGCTATGTCATGAATATGCTGAGGACTATGCACTTTAAATACGGCATCGGCCATTTCAGGATAGCCGATGATAATTTTATATCTCATAAAGGAAGGCTGCGGGAAATTTGCAATCGTATCCTTGAGGAAAAGCTTTCGATTACGTGGTCGTGCCTCGCGAGGGTTGATTCAATAGATCCCGATTCCCTGTCTTTGATGAAAAAGGCCGGCTGCTGGTCCGTGGCCTTCGGCGTTGAAACCGGCTCGCAAAAAATACACGAAATCGAGAAAAAAAGAGTTACGCTTGAAAAGATAGCTCACGCCGTAAAAATAACGAGGGAAGCGGGAATTAAAACGATTTCCTTTAATATAATAGGGCATCCTCTTGAAACAATTGAGACTATTAAAGCGACTATCAACTTCAATAAGAAAATAAAAGTGGATGATTTTAAAACCCAGTTTATGGTTCCCTTCCCGGGCACCGAACTCTATCAGGTTGCCGAGAAATACGGGGCCTTTGACAGGGACTGGAAGAGAATGAGCGTTTTCAGGGAACCTATCTTTATTCCTCACGGCCTTACTAAGGAGGACCTGATAAAATGGAATAAGAAGGCCTTCTGGAGTTTTTATTTGCAGCCGCGAGTCATCTTTAAATACCTTACCCAGATTCGCAACATTCAGGAATTGAAGGTAATTTTTATGGGAGGGATAACGCTTGTAGGCTGGAAAATCAAGGAATTATTTCAGAAAGGATAGGCAGTCCGGCAAGTAGTTAGGAGATATTTATGGATTTACGTTCAAAAACAGTTTTGATAACGGGTGCTGACGGTTTTATAGGTTCGCATTTGACCGAAAGGCTTGTTGGCGAGTGCGGAAAAATAAAGGCGTTATCCCAGTACAATTCTTTTAATTACTGGGGATGGCTTGAGAGAGTAAACTGCCGGAGCGATATTGAAGTTTTATCGGGAGATATCAGAGATGCCAATTATTGCAATACGATTCTTAAAAATGTAGACGTAGTGTTTCATCTCGCCGCTTTAATAGCAATTCCTTATTCTTATCATGCATGCAGCAGCTACGTTGATACCAATATCAAAGGCACCTTAAATATTTGTCAGGCTGCCGTTAACAACGGATGCCAAAAACTTCTGCATACTTCTACGAGCGAGGTATACGGAACGGCCAGATACGTGCCCATAGACGAAAAACATCCTAAACAGCCCCAATCGCCGTATTCGGCTACAAAGATAGCCGCGGATGCGTTGGCTGAATCGTTTTACCGTAGTTTTAATTTGCCGCTTGTTATTGTCAGGCCGTTTAACACATACGGTCCCAGGCAATCCGCAAGGGCTATTATTCCAACGATTATTGTGCAGCTTTTGAGCGGACAGAAGGAGATAAAGCTGGGGGCGCTGCACCCTACCAGAGACTTTGTTTTTGTCAAAGACACTGTTGAGGGCTTTGTGGAGATAGCAAAATCGGACAATGTCGCGGGGGAAGAGTTAAATATCGCTACCCGGACGGAAATATCCATAGCCGGCCTGGCGGGGAAACTTATAGAGATAATTAATCCCGAGGCGAAGATACTGAGGGAAGATCAACGAATCAGGCCCAGGAAAAGCGAGGTCGAGCGGCTGCTTGGCGATAACACAAAAATTAAAGCCATCACAAAGTGGTCGCATGGCGTTACGTTGGAGCAAGGGCTTAAAGAGACCGTAAAGTGGTTTTCCGTGAAAGAGAACCTGAAGATATATAAATCCGCCATATATAACCTCTAAATGACAGCTGTTAGATGAAGGAGAGCTCAAAATACATAGAACCGTTGTTGTTCTTTGGTTTGCTGATATTTTTCTTTGCGCTACAATGGTATTTGTGGATATATCCATTCAGGGATTTTAACTGGCTTGCTTTTTTCCACCACGATTTAATCTATCAGGTTGAGAGATTTCTTTTGAATTTAAATTATCCCGGCATAGAGATGCTTAACACCGGCTATGCGGACTACGGGAGCGAACTCTGGCTGTTAATACCTTTTTTTAAAATCTATGAATTATTTTTATCAAATCCAGGGCCGATTCACGCTTATTATTTTCTGGCGGTGTTTCATTTGCTCTGCGGATTAATTTCATTTGTAGTAATAAGGTTTCTTTTTAAGCGGTATACGGGCAATGCCGCGGGTGCGTCATTATTTATTTTGATAGTTATGATCTCGCCTCTTTTTGTCCAGTACTTTGCATTTATCAAACCGGACCCGAACCTTGTTTTTTTATGCACTCTGCTTTCCCTCGCGGCCCTTTGCATATTCCATGATACAGGAAAGCGGAGCTGGCTGTTTGCGGCTTTGATAATTGCCGCCCTGGGCGCCGCAATAAAATGGTGGAGCGCCTTTATGCTCTTCCCCATAGCTTATGCGGCAATGTCAAAGGAAAAAGAAACAGGGGGCGGTTTCTCCGGTTTGCGTTATTCATTTTTAGCGGTTACAGGTTCTTTCGTCATATTGTATTTTGTGCAGCTTCTGGCAATAAAAAATACTATTGCTATATTGATTGAGAATGGAGAGCCGGTTTTAAACCCTGTTTTTGTCAGCGGATTGCCTGCCATGAAAAAGAGGGCTTATGAAATTATTTTATTTTTAAATCAAAAATCCGGCATTGCTGTTAGCCTGATAATTGCAACTGCCGGAATTGCCGCTTGCTGCGTTGCAATATATGCCATATTCCGTTTAAGGCAGAGATTTTTACGGGACAACCGCACTCATCTTGTTCCCGTGAACTATCTTTTTCACCTTGCAAGCCTAACCCCTCTTTTTGTTTTTTTCTTCTTGATATTTGACCTGCCTTTTTTGGCAGGCAATCAGCTTGTGCACTCAGTATACGATTTTGCGCAGAGCCTGAATTTGGGAATCCGCAGTTCCGTTTCAACAAGAAATATCGGTTTTTTGCTGAATACGAGAGAATGGCTGGATAACCTTATGGCGAATAACCTGCTCTCTTTTTTTACGGTTGGTGGTATAGTTTTTTCGATATATATATACTTCAAAAAACTCAAAAATGACGGAGGGAAATTTGTCATATTCGTTTTATTGAGTTATTTTGCTTTTTTATTGTCCTTCTTGTTCTTGTTTGTAACCAGGAAGGCGGCTGCGGTTCAGACAATGATATTTGCGTTAATAGTATTTCTTGTCTTGTTTAATCTGTCATATTTTTTAAATTATTTGTCCGGTTATAAAAAAAATATTCTTATCGCCGTGGTTTTATTGCTCGGCCTATCGCAGATAACATGGCAGAATGTGAATTCACTTTCTCCTTCGGTATATTCATTGTATACATATAGGAAGGGTTTCGCCGGCGGCGTCAAAGACTTGAATGCGCAATTATTGGACGCAATCGGTAAGGGCAATAAGGTTGATGGGAGCAAGTTGGTTTTTTGCCAGAGAGATTTTCCGGTGGACCGCAATGAAATCCGGTATGAGCGGCTGGATTTTAAAACATGCAGAAATTCCGGCAGGCTGGAAGCCGCGTTAAATACCGGAGATATGATATTGTTTACGGATGCGCAAAAAAATGAACAGTATAAAGACACGGTCAATTCGCTAATAGCTTCGCGGAAGATAATTCAAACGGCGACTCTCCGCGGAAAAAAATACACGTTGGAAGGCGAGATAAAAGGCTATAGCGCGTATCTTTACAGCGTGAATTAATGGGGGATATTTAATGAGGATTCTGATTACGGGGAATATGGGTTATATCGGGCCATGCGTTACAAAGCAGCTTCGCCGTTCATATCCTGGCGTTGCTTTAATCGGATATGATATGGGATATTTTGCAAATCAATTGACTCATGCCGATATACTGCCGGAATGCAAGGTGGATGTGCAATATTTTTCGGATGTAAGGGACTTTCCCGGGGCGCTGCTGCCCGGTGTTGACGCAATAGTTCATCTGGCCGGCATTTCGAACGACCCTATTGGCAACAGGTACGAGGACGTAACGATAGACATTAATTACCGTTCAAGCGTTGAAATTGCGAAGAAGGCGAAGGATGCCGGCGTAAAGAGCTTTATATTTGCTTCAAGCTGCAGCACTTATGGTTTTGCCGACGATACTGCAAGAGCCGAAGATTCGCCGCTTAATCCTTTAACGGCGTATGCAAGGTCAAAGGTATACACCGAAAAAGGCTTAAAGGATTTTTCGGACAGGAATTTTAAGGTTACCTGCTTGAGGTTTTCAACTGCCTGCGGCATGAGCGAGCGTTTGAGGTTGGACCTTGTTTTGAACGACTTTGTGGCGTCTGCGGTGGCCTCAAAAAAAATAACTATTTTAAGCGATGGCACCCCATGGCGTCCGCTTATTCATATAAAGGATATGGCCAGGGCGATAGATTGGGCGATAAGCCGGGATTTATCAGCAGGAGGAGAATATCTTGTTGTCAATATAGGCTCAAATGACTGGAATTATCAGGTCAGGGATTTAGCTGAGGCCGTGTCAAAAGTAATCCCCGGCACGGAAGTCGCCGTTAATAAAGAGGCCCGGCCGGATAAACGGTCGTATAAGGTAAATTTTGATCTTTTCAAGGCATTGGCTCCAAAGCACCAGCCGGAATATGATTTGAGGAGAACAGTCATAGAACTCAAAGAAGGGCTTGAAGCCATGGGTTTTAAAGAGAAGGATTTCAGAAATTCTAACTTTATGAGATTAAAGGTCCTGGATTCCTTGAGAAGCCGCGGCTTGCTTGATGAAAAACTTAACTGGACCTGAGAAAATTAATATTCTGAAAATTAGCGCTTCCGGTTTTTGTTAAATATATCTATTCTGTTAAGGAGGAAAAAATGATAGAAGGCGTAATAATTACACCTTTAAGGCAGATACTTGACGAGCGGGGCAAGGTCATGCATATGCTTCGCTGCGACGCTCCTTATTTTGAAAAATTTGGAGAGATCTATTTTTCATTTGTTCATCACGGCGCGATAAAAGGATGGCATATACATAAAAAAATGACGCTCAACTATGCCGTGCCCGTGGGAAAAATCAAATTGGTCCTTTACGACGACAGGAAAGATTCCGCCACGCGCGGCGCATTGATGGAAATTTTCACGGGCCCGGAGAACTATCAATTAATCACTATTCCGCCTCTTGTATGGAACGGCGTTAAAGGTATAGTGGAAGGAGTGTCTATAATCGCAAACTGCGCCACGCTTCCGCACGACCCCGAGGAAATCGGGCGCCTGAACCCGTTTGATAAAAAAATACCCTATGACTGGAGCCTCAAACATGGCTGATTCTCCCGCTGTCAGTGTGATAATGAACTGCTTTAACGGGGCTAAATACCTCAGGGAAGCTATTGACAGCGTTTATGCTCAAACCTATAGGGAATGGGAAATAATCTTCTGGGATAACGCCTCTACGGATAACAGCGCGGAAATCGCAAAAAGTTACGATGGTAAACTGCGGTATTTCAGGGGAGAGAAAACCGTACCTTTATACGAAGCAAGGAACTACGCCGTACGGCAGGCAAGAGGGAAATATATAGCTTTTCTTGACTGTGACGATATGTGGCTGCCTCAAAAACTAGAGCGGCAAATTCCTTTATTTGATAATGATAGCGAGGTCGGTATGGTTTACTCAAACGCAGAGATTATAGAAGGAACCACTCTTATTCGGGAAAGACGTGCTTTGCAGCATGCCGCGTTCCAGCCAAGCGGAAAAATTTTCAGGCAGATGCTCAGACATTATAATATCAATATACAAACGGTTGTAATTTCAAGGACCGCGCTTTATTCATTGGGAGAATGGTTTGATGGTTCTCTAAATCATACGGGGGATACAGATCTTTTTTTAAGAATAGCGCATGATTGGCGCATAAAATATTTGCCTTTCGTTACGGCAAGGTATAGGGAACACGGAGAAAACCTTTCGTTAAGATTCGCAGAAAATATCCCGTGGGAAATCGAATATATACTAAAGAAATTCTCCGGACTGTATAAAGATTTTTATAATGAATATTCTGCGGAGATTGTGGACCTCAGGATCAGGCTGCAAAAGGGCTTAGTGGTCGCAAAATGGAGAAGCGGTGAGGGTCTGTATGCGAAACGCCTGGCGTTAAGATATTTGTCCGGCATGCGATATTTTTTGTTTTTATCTTTAATATTATTCTTTCCCTACGAAACCATAAATTCTCTTAGAAGAAATAAAATATTGCTGCTGCCGGTAAGGTTATATCAGGCCGTAATAAGAAGGCTAAAGAGCAAGTAATGAAACGGTTGCAAAAATCCGTGGATTTCGCAGTTCGTTGCCTATAGCCTTGCATCGGCACCCCTGTCAATCTATAATGAGAAAATAGGAGCCCATGATGGAGAAAATTATAAGGTATCCCAAGATTGTATTTTATGCCTTTACGGTTATCCTGATTGGTATTATTCATTTTTATATATATGATCACTTCTGGTTTTTAAAACTGTTAGGTTTGAATATCTATTCTCCAAAAATCAATTACGTATTTATTTTGCCTTTTTTTTGTATTGCTATAGTATATCAGATGATAATTTCGATAAAGAATAACCAACTGGAAAACATATCCAAGACCAACAGGGATTTGGCTCTTTGGGCATTTTTATATTTTATTACATGTATTTTTGTTGTGATTTTACATGAGGCAGATTCTGATTTTTTGACGATGATAAAATATTCTTTCTATTTATCAATACCGATAGTGCTGTCTTTGAGCGTATTTGCTATATTCAGAGATAATATAAAAATCAAAAAAGCTGTATTTATTTTATTTCTGGTAGGTATTGTTTTTTCTGTTTATGCAACTGTATTGCGTACTAAAATAATTACTGACATTTCGGCGTCTTATAATGTTTTTAGCTTTAATGGGAAGACATGGGTCTCATCAGGAACGGGAGAGTATCTGTCAAGATTTTCGATCCCGGGACTGGGACCTACAAATTTTCCATCGATGCTGGTGCCTTTGATATTTGTGGGCATTTATCTTTTTAGAAGCTGTAATAATAAAATGAGGTATGTTTATTTGGAATCAACGTTATTTTTATTTTCGAATATGATAATCACACAAACAAGAGGCGCATTTATCTCGCTCTCGACGGGCATGTTGTATCTTTTTATGAAAGGCTGGTTTAAATGTAAAAAATCTTTTCTTGTTTTCTTGATAGTTGTACAAATTATGCTGATTTTTATTATGAGCGGACAAGGCCTTTTAACTAGACTTTCATTAACAGGTTTGCAATTTATTTCTTCCTCTGCTAAAGGTGCCTCACTAGTTGCGTTTGAAGAGAAAGCACAGCATGAAGGATTAGGTATAGATGATATCGTGGAGGAAAAAAATAGGGGTCTGCTTTTTAAGCACGCTATTCAACATGTGAATCCTATATTTGGTATTGGTTTTTCCGGTATTTCCAGCCACATAATGTATGTTGACGTATTGACAATTGGAGGAATAGCTTTATTTATGCCGCTTATTTTTTTCCTCTTTTCTGTTTTTTATCAAAACCACAAAGAGATATCGAATAACAAGGACGCTTTTCCCAAAGATTTAGGCATAGTGTTAATGGCAATATCTTTGAGCTATATAGTTGACCAGATGTGGATGCCGGCTTTTGTCAATAATTATTGGATATGGTTCGGCTTTGCGGCGGCATGGGCAAGAAATTGTGAGATGGGATATCGGGCTCCGGCCAAACTATCAGGAGCCGAAGCAATTTAGGATTAAAAATGAAAAAGGTATTGTTGGTATTCCCCGATATTTCAGAAAGGTCGTGGCATAAAGGCTATTTCCATTACGGTCTGGCGCATATTTCATCTTATCTTAAACATAAGATCAAAGATATTGAAATATCGTTGCTGCCTGTTCGGGACAAAAACTTCAAGCAGCCCGATTTTGAAGAAAAGGTAAAAAGCTTTTCTCCTCAGGTAATAGGGTTTACGTCAACTACTCACAGCTTCCCATTAGTTCAAAAAATGCTTGGGTGGACCAAGGGGCTCAACAGAGACATTTTGACAGTTTGCGGGGGAATTCATGTGACTATTAATCCCGAAGAGGCGCTGCTGTCTTCGGGGAGCGATGTGGTTGTCTGCGGGGATGGAGAATACCCGATGGAGGCGCTTGTAAACGAATGGCACGATCATGGCAGGATAGCGGATGCGAGAGGTGTGTGGCGCAAAGAAAACAGAGCTATAATTAAAGCCGGGATTGCTTCTGTGGCTGATCTGGATTCTCTGCCTGATCCTGATTGGGAGATTTTTGATTATATGAATCTGGACGAGGGCTCGCAGGGGATTGGCGGTTTGATGCTTTCGAGGGGCTGC
>Ga0172370_10005241_pt1 | contig 16821 bp, 12 predicted proteins | sample LakKiv5m_FD_114538 | JGI IMG/M metagenome (GOLD analysis project Ga0172370, IMG submission 114538) | Freshwater microbial communities from Kabuno Bay, South-Kivu, Congo - kab_022012_11.5m | ecosystem: Environmental > Aquatic > Freshwater > Lake | place: Democratic Republic of the Congo...
TCTTCCGGCTGCGGGCCGGCGACCAGGGTGATGGTCGCCAGGCCGGGCTGCAGCTCGGCCCACGCCTGGTAGCCTTCCCACAGCGGCCTGCCGCGGCCGTCGGCCCACTGGCGCCCGATGCCGTAGGTGCGGTAGAAGACGGTTTTTCCGTCCTGAACGATCTTCACCACGAAGCGGGTCTCGCCGCGGTGGACGCCTTCATAACGCGCCAGCACCAGGTATTTGCCCGCCTCCCGGATGTCAACCTTGATGGAGGCGGCCGTTTCCGGACATTGCGCGGGCGCGCCCAGGAAAGCCTTCCGCGAGAGGAAGCCGCCCCCGCCCGTGGTGCCGTCATAATAATTCTCGCCCCACGGCTGCGCCTGCCAGCCTCGCGCGCCGGCGCCGGCCGGTTTGGTCACCGTGAACTCTTCCGCCTCGCAGAAATACGCGCCGTCCGATGCCGGCTGCACGGGTTGGTCCAGAGTGCGGAAGGCTTGCGCCGCCCTGGCAGCCTGGTAGGCTTCCGCATCGACTGCCAGAGCGCCGGATGCCAGCGCGATCAGCAGAGAGACCGACAGAAATGTGATATATATGCGCATCATATGAGACACCTCCGGCAACCTTCGGGATACACTACATTTTCGACACTGCGATATGATTAGTGAATGCGGTGACGAGCCGCCGCGCTTCAACTCAGGCCGCCGCCAGCGCGATAGCGGTGGATTTCGATGAGGCTTTCACCTCCTCCGCGGTCACCTCTTCACCGCGGGCACTGGAGAGGTAGATGGCCTCGGAGATGAGCATGGTGTTCAGCGCTATCTCCGCGGTGGGCAGCAGCGGCACGCGGCCTTGCAGGGAGGCGATCCAATGCTGCTGCGAGCCGTCGTAGGCGTCGGCGTTGTCGCTGAGCTGGTGCCAGCGATAGTTGGACTCGCCCAGGTTCACCGTCGAATCGAAGCTCAGGTCGCCTTCGCTGGTGTAGTAGCCGAAGGGGCTGAGGCGGACGCCGCCCTTGCTGCCGACCACGTAGGAGCCCTCGAAGCTGTCCAGGTGGATGGCCCAAGACTCGATGATGTCGAAGGCGATGTCGCCGGCAAGCCGGACAAATCCCATGCCCAGCTCCTCGACATTGTAGCCGCTCTTCTCGCGGCGCGCCGCGTCCATGTCCGTCTCCTGGTAGGTCTTGCCGCTGACGCGCAGCACTTGTGGGTTGTCGAGCAGATAGAGAATGTTGGCGATGTGATAGACGCCCATATCGTATAGCGCGCCGCCGGCCGCCACCTCCTTCTGCACGAACTGCGCGGTGCCATAACCGTCAACAAAGGGCCGCCCGCGCCGGCGGAAGCCGGTCGAGCGCGCGTGATAGAGCCGGCCCAGCTTGCCGGCGTCGATCAGCGCGCGCGCCGCCTTCGTTTCGTCCGAATAAAGGGTGGCAAGCTGGATGCTGAGCTGTTTTCCGGTCGCCTTCGCCGCCTCCAGCATCGCCCGCGCATCGCAATAGGTGCCGGCCATCGGCTTCTCGCAATAGACGTGCTTGCCCGCCTCCAGCGCCGCCACCGTCATGGGCATGTGCAGGTTGTTGTGCAGGCAAACGTCCACCGCGTCGATATCGTCGCGGCGCAGCAGATCGCGAAAATCGGTGTAGACGTCGGGAATATTATATTCCTCCGCCACCCGACGGCCCTCCGCCTCGTTGATATCCGCGAGCGCCACCACCCGCGCGCCGGGGATCTTTCCGTAGGTCTTCAGGTGCGATTTGCCGATCTGCCCCACGCCGATGAAACCGATGCTGATTGGTTCCGCCATAATTTCCTCCCGAATGAGTTGGTTATATGAAATGCGAATTCGGGAGCGGGCGGTGAAATCCTGCCGGCGGATGCTCAATAGTTCCGACTCCGCCGTTTTGGGGTATAATATTCACCGAATATCCGAAACAGCAATTGTCGCAATACCTGTACGAGGAATCCAGCGATTTACGTCGAACAATACAATCGGTGAATACGATGAACAGTATTAACGCGCCGTCAGGCCGCGTGGCATTTGTCGGTCTGGCGATTATGGTCTTGCTGTGGGCATGCCCGTCCTGGGGCGCCCCGGCCAAGGTGGAGAACAGCCTGTTTGACGGGCTCAAGGCCGGATCGTTGGAAGACGGCCAGCACGGTTGGTCGCGCTCCGTGGGTGACGAGAAGGACGGCACGGTTCCCGATTGGTGGATCAGGTTTCAGGTCCCCGAGAACGCTCCCCCTTACCTGGAAATTTACCAGGATGTATGGAACAACGGTCCGAACCTGCTGATAACCCGTGAGCTGCAGGCGGAAGAAGGCATCAAGGGTTGGCAGCTATCAGGCCGCATCAAGTTTGTCGGCGCTAAGGAAAACTCCATCTTCATTCGCGTGCTGGACGACGCCGGCAAAGCTATCGCCAGCCTGGACCGCTATACTCTCAACCATAAGCAGGGTAAGCGCGGGCCCGGCGACTCCTACCTCACCTTCAACAGCGCCGCCGTGCTGCCCAAGGCGACCGGCAAGGCGAAGTGGGACGCCATCGTCAAATTCACCACCGACGGCTGGAAGCCGTTCAAGATCACGCTGTCGGCGGAAAAGCCGGATATACTCGCGCTGGAATACGGCGACCGAACAGTGGAAGCACCTCTTCCCGCCAAGGAAGTGAACGCAACCGCGCCGACCACCCTGCAGATCTATTACGGCTGGAGCCTGGGCGCGCAAGGCAAAGGCGGCATCTTCCTGGAAGGCCTGAGCCTCACCTCGGAAAATGCCACGGAGAAAACGGCACGGCGAAACCGGGAGTAAATTAAGTGGTAAGTAATGAGCAGTGAGTTATTTGCATTTGTCACTTGCAACGCTGTCTTTCTCGTCTTTTTCGCTGCTTAGATTTAACCATCCGCTCTATGGCCATCTCCGCTTGACAGGCACTATATTTAGTGTTATCCTGCACCCATGCGGACTTTTCCCCACCTCATCACAGCTTTTCCGCCGCCTCTCCACACGCCTGGCGGGAGGTTTGGGGATAACATTTTAAAAAAATCTATCATTCCCTTCTTGCCCAAACTCCGCTTGCTTCCTATAATAGAACTATGGTTATGCACCAGAAAGAAATATTTACCACAGGCCAGGCGGCGCGAGAACTGGGCGTGACCCCCCTGACGGTATCCCGATGGTGCCAGGCGGCCCATACCGGCAATCCGTCGCCGCTTAAACGCGAAGAATGTTTCCGCCCGGGGCGCGATTGGAAGATTCGCCGGGGCGCGGTCGAGCGCTTGATCGGCGAATCGCTGCTGAGCGAGGCGGCAACTCATTGAACTCTTGTGGTGGGTGAGAGCGCCATGTCACTGGGCGCCTTTACCTGTAAAAAAATAAGCAACCGACCCCGTTCGCGGCAGGGCCGGTTGCATGAAGTGAGTGCGTTTGGCACACGGGCACTCGCGCTGCAGGTCAGCGCATCTGCTATCTTATGCCGCGCGCGTCGAGTTGTCAACACCTGTGGATAATATTTTGTCGAAGACCGTTGACAACATTGCAGGCATTTGCATCGACGGCCGCGCTATCGCTGCCGGGCCGTCCGGGCTGGCGTTCGCCTTGTTCGACGGAACGGCAACCTTCACCTGTGCCTCACGAATCGCCGCATCGTCGTCCCGGCTCGGGACGGCACGATCCGAGACTGATGCCATGTTTACCCGGCGTATGGTGTTGCAGCGCCCGGCGCCCGGCGGCCATGTCTGAACAATAACGAACACGGACCAAAGCAAAACCGCCCTGTTTGCAGACAGGACGGTTCGAGAATCGGTCTTATCGGGAGTGCGAGCTTTGCAGAGCCTGCACTCGTGGCGACGGGGACTCTTGGTGAATCCGACTATAGTTTACGCCGTACAGTCGAATTCGTCAAGCCTCCCAAGCGCTTTTTCGCGCGATTTTGTGAAAAATTTCTTGCGCCCACCGGCCTGTGGCCGGGAAAAGAAGTTTTAACGCCTCCGCGAAACAGCGTCGCAACCCTCGCCGCGCTCGCTCTCCCCTCATCGGAGCAATGATGACGATCGGGAAGCAGATACCATCGATTCGCGCGCCGCACGCACGGCTAGCCGCTATATTGCCACGACAGGCCCGCGACCGGCGCGCGATGGCTACCGGCCGCTGTCCATTAGCCGTCGCGCGACGGCACACTCCGGTCGCACGCAACACTCACCACCGCGCGAAAACGCGCGGCATCGCGACAATTGTCCTGGCAAAGCGTACCGTCAGGGTTCGCACGGAAAGGGCGCCATTATGAACGACTCCGACGCCATGGATATCGTCATGCAGGTAGGGGAGATGAATTTCGAAGGAAATATCATCCCCCAGTCCTGGTTCGAGCACTTGAAATATCCCAGCGGGAAGCCGTATCTGATCGCCGTCGTCATCCTGTCGGAGATCGTCTACTGGTTCCGCCCGCGGGAGATTCGCGACGAGCGCACGGGCCGACCCATCTGCTATGAGAAAAAATTCAAAGGCGACGCCTTGCAGCGCAGCTACGAATCTTTCGCCAACCAGTTTGGCTTCACGAAACGCGAAGCCACCGACGCCATTAAATACCTGGTCAGCGAAGGGATCATCCGCACCGAGCTGCGCACTGTCACCTTCGATAACAAGTTCAAATTCCCCAATGTGATGTTCATCACCATGGTTCCGGAACGCCTGGGCGAGATCACCCATGGACGCCGTCCGAGCCATGTTCCGGTTCAGCGCAGGATGGCATCCGCCGAAACGGAAGGAGTGTCACCTTCAAACGGAGGACTATCTTCCGTTTCAACGGAGGATACCTTCCGACAGAACGAAAGACGGTTTGACGGCAAGGCGGAAGACCCCATCCCTTCGAACGGAAGATCCGGCAACGGCGAGACGGAAGAGGTTTTCCACCTCGACGACGACACCTCTCCCGCGCAGACGGATGCACCTCTCCCGCCCAGCCGGAATACAAATATAGAGAATAATAAAGAGATTAATACAGAGAGTGGGAGAGATGCGCGCGCCGCGGATTTTGCTGCTGAGGATGAAGAAGCGCTGCCGAAACAGGCAAGAGGGGTGGCAAGCCGCCGGCGGTTCCCGCGGACGATCGAGCTGGCGCGCTGGTGCCGGCGTAAAATGGGACGGCCCATGTTCCCGCCGGACATGCCGGTCGAGCAGTTGGAGCCGTTCGAGGAGGCGCTGGATCGGCTGGAAGGCGTGACGCGCGCCTGCGGGCAGACGGCGGAGGAAGTGATCACCACGCGAATCTGGCTGCGGCCTGAGGTGCAGGCGCAGCTTCGCGAGGCGGCCTGGCCCTATGCGGTTATCGCCCGCCAGTTGAACTTCGCCCTGGAGGACTTTTCCGCCCGCGCCGTGCGCCAGAAGGACTATGCCCCCATCGCCACCCGCCGGCGGGGTAACGAGAAACCGGAATGGATGAGCGACGAAGAGTGGGCGTTTTATGAAGAACAGGATCGGAAGTGACTATGAACGGAGTTCGCTTTAAAAAATGATTGAAAAGATGGTTAAAAGATGTTAATGATTTACTTTATTTAATTTTTTATAAAAATAAAGTAAATCATTAACATCATTGAATCATCATTTCAATCATTTTTAAAGCGAGTTCCGTTATTAGAAAGGAAACTTCGATGCTTAATCGCAGCACAGCCGAGGGATTGTTGGAACGGGTGCCGCCGCAGAATGGTGACGCCGAGCAGGCCGCGCTGGGGGCAATGCTGCTCGAGCGCGAGGCGATCGTGCGCGCGGAGGAGATGCTCAGGCCCGAGGATTTTTACCGCGACGCTCATCGCTGGATCTACCGCGGGATACTCGACCTTTATCGGCGGAATGAGCCTGTTGACTTGATTACGCTGGGGGAATGGCTGCGCAATCACGCCTCCTCCGGCGCGCCGACAAACGATGACAATCTGCTGGCGCAGGTGGGCGGCGCGCTTTACCTGACCACGTTGATGGAATCGGCGCCGACCGCGGCCGGCATTGCCCATTATGCCGGCATCGTTCGCGAAAAGGCGATGCAGCGGCGGCTGATTGCGGTGGCCGATGAGATTATGCAGGAGGCTTATCTCGGGCATAAGGACCTGCACGAGCTGCTGCGCGACAGCGAGGGAAAGATATTCTCGCTCTCCGAGCGGGTGCTGGCCGCCGGACCGGCGGCCATGCCGGAGGTATACGACATTGCCCGCGACGCCATTGTCAACCGCAAGGAGGCCGATGCGCAAGGTTTCGAGGTAGGCTTCAAGACCGACTTAAAGAAGCTCAACCGCATCCTGACACCCATCAAGCCGGGCGAGATGGTGGTGGTGGCGGGCCGGCCCGCGATGGGCAAAAGCGCGCTGGCCATGCAGATGGCGGTGGCCGCCGCCGAACAGAATCAGCGCGGCATCTTCTTCTCGCTGGAGATGGATCAGGATTCGCTGGCCATGCGCCTGCTGCTCTCCCACGGATGCGACGGCTGGAAGGCGAACAACCTGCTCTACCGCGCCGCCCACCCGGAGGAGGTTTATGGCGAGCTGGAGGGGGCGCTGGAGACGCTGCGTGGGGTGCCCCTGCGCGTGGTGGACACGCCGCGGCTCTGCGGTAATGACATCGTTCACCTGGGTCGCCGCGCGAAGTATGACGGCGGACTCGATTTTATCGTGGTTGATTACCTGCAGCTCATGGACGCCAACGAGCGGCACAGCGAAGTATACGAGCGCGTGCGCGCCATCTCCCGCGAGCTGAAGCAGGCGGCGAAAACGCTGAAGGTGGCGGTGATCGCCATCTCGCAGCTCTCCCGCCAGGTGGAAAACCGCACCCCGCCGCGCCCCATGATGAGCGACCTGCGCGAAAGCGGCCAATTAGAGCAGGACGCGGATAAAATTCTCCTCCTCTATCGCCCCGGCTACTACGGCAAGCGCGCCCTGCAAGCCGCCGAGTTGCCGGAGGACGATGTCACCACCACGGAACTCATCCTTGCCAAACAACGCAACGGCCCCACCGGCGCGGCGTGGACAAGGTTCGATGCGAAGAGGACGTGGTTTTATGATATAGATGAATAGGCAGTCCTTTAATCAGGCCGGCAGGAAGCCGGCACACCCGTGAGAAAGATATATGCATCGGGGGCATGATAATGACGATGCTGGCTACTGACTGGCGGCTGGACGGGAGCTTTACCGAAGAGCGGAATCCCTTGCTGCGCCGGCGGGCGATAGTCTGCCGGGGGACGGTGGAGGCGCGCGCCGAGGCGACCGGAGCCGAAGCCTGTTTCTCATTCCGGCTGGCGAAGGCGGGGAGTGGATGCCGGCTGGCGGTGGGTGATATCGAGCTGTCGTTCACCGAGCAGGACGGCGACATCCTCATCCGAATCGGGAAGGACGGCGGCGCTGCCGGGGTCGAGCACAAGGACGATAAAAACAGCCTCAAGTATGACCTGCGCGCGTATGATGTCATACTGCCTACCTGGAGCGACGAAGTACGGCGGCCCATCGAGCGCGACATGGCCGGCTTGCCCCTCGCGACGGAGAAGTGGATTCGCGTGCGCGCGCAGGCGGGAAGCCGCTTGCGGGTATGGATTGACGACCGGCTGCTGGTAGATCGCGAAGCGAGCGGCCACACGGGACTGCGGCTGTCGCTGGAGGCTGGAGCGCGCCTGGCGGACCCGGCATTGAATCCGCTGCCCGAAGCGCCGGCGGGATTCGAGCCTGTTGCGCTGGATGGTTATGTACGCGACCGCAAGCTGGCGGGCGGCAAGGCGGTGGCGGAAGATTCGCTGCCTTACGGCAAACTGTCCCGCGTCTTTGGCATCCCCTTCCTCTTTCCCGCGCGGCGCAAGGGCGGCCCCGACCACCTCGATGTTGGCCGCAGTCTCTGCCGCCAGGGCGCGATGGAGGGGTATTGTCCCTCCTTCGGCCCGCGCTATGCCGGCAGCCTGACGGTAGACCCGGCCCGGCTCCAGCTCCGCATCCCCAACGGGCGGTATGACGCCCTCTACGTCATCGCCGGCTTCGCTCCCGGACGGCACAGGGTTCCCACTCTTTCCGCCGCCTTTTACCGGCCCGGAGTCGGCTTCGCGCAGTGCTTCGCCACGGCGGTGAAGTCGCGCGAGGAGCAGGGCGAAGGCGCGGTGCCGATCACGCTGGAAGACGGCCGGAAGCTGAACCTGTGGCTGGTGAAGATCCCCCTCGATCCGGCGAAGTTGAGCAGCTTTGCCGACCTGGAGACGCTGGAGCTGGAGCTGACCAAGCAGATCCGCCAGTATCGCAGCTACCCCGATCCCTTCCTCTACGGCTGGCACGGCGCCGGGTTGCCCAGCGGCGCGCACGTCTACGCGGTGACGCTGCATCGGCCCGAGGTGGAGTTGACGGTAGAGCCGGCTGTCTTCGGCCATGTATGGACGGCGCCCGAAGTGCCGGAATACGAGATTGCACTGGCCAATGCCGCGGTAGAAGACCGCACTGTGAACCTGACCGTGCGCACAACGAGTTACGACGGGCAGGAGATGCGCGGGCAGGAGCACGAGATCACCATCCCCGCGGAAGGGCGGGTGGTGAAACGGCTGCGGTTTGCGGTGGAGAAGAATGGACTGCACACGCTTGAAGTCGGAGCGCGGATTGCCAATCCGCACGAGACCGACACACCCCACGCGCGGATTGGCAATCCGCGCTCCGACGCGTGGACCGAGACCCGCCACTTCTGCCGCCTGGCCGCCGACACCCGCGCGCCGTACTGGACGGAAGGCGAGGGGCCGTTGTTCGGCTACTGGTCGTACCACGGCGGGCACGGCACGCCGCCGGCGGAAGACATCATGCGCGTGATGCGCGCGGCGGGAGCGCGCACCAGCGTGAAGATGAACAATGCGGGCGAGCTGCAGCGGGAATACCGCTGGTCCGCCTCCAGCAGCGCGTGGCCGGTGAAGCCGCAGTGGGATTGGGCGGGCGCCGACCCGGTGGACCCGGAGAAATACGCCGCCTATCAGCGCATCGTAATCGAGGAGATCCGCAAGGCGCAGGGCGATAATCCGGATTTCGTCACCTTCTTCCCGGAGCCGCACATCTCCCGCGAGCTGGGCGCCGGGGCGCCCGCCGATTACCTGGGAGCGCGGACCTCCGAGTCCGCGAGTGATGTCACGGGCGGACTCGGAGGTCCGCGCTCCCAGGAACAGCTTGCCTTCCGCGTTTTCTGGAATACGGCGAAGGCGGCGGCGGAGGCGGTGCGGCGAGAATGGCCGGCAACGAAAATCCTCATCCCGTGGGGTGACCCGCTCTTCATTGTGCCCTTCCTTCGCGCGGGGTTCCCGCGCGAGCTGCTGGACGGCTGCGGGCTGGACATGATCGGCTTCGAGCGCCTGCCCGAGCAGCAGGTCTTCGAGCAGAGCAACCACCGGCTGTGGGTGCTGCGCGAGGAGTTTCGGCGTGCTGGGTACGAGAAGCCGGAGCTGTATTACGTGGAGGGCGTCTTCGTGCCCACCGAGCCGGGCGGTGCGACGTGGCAGGAGCAGGCGGAACGCTATCATCGTTGGACGCTGCTCTCGCTGGCGAACGGGGTGGAACGGTTTTACTCCGGCTGGTTCGCCTTCGACTGCGGCGACTGGTACGGCGCCGAACATTACGGCGGCTGCGGCATCCAGCGGCGGATTCCCTACTGCGACCCGAAGCCGGCCTATGCCCACTTCGCCACCATGACGCGGCTGCTGGAGCGGACGCGGTTCGTTCGTTATGTGCCGACAGGGTCGCACGGGGTGTATTGCCTGGAATTTGAAAAGATAGGCGGCGGAACTGAGATTCACAGTCTGGAAGGAGGCGGGAGCCCCGCTCGTTCACAGGCAGGCTTACCTATTACCAGCGGGGCTCCCGCACCCTTCCAGACTGTGAATGTGCCTTCCGACGTTTCCGTATATGTGTTATGGACCGTTCGCGGCTCGCGGCCAGTGATGCTCTCCGGCACGAACGATGAGTTCACCGTCATCGACAGCATGGACAACGGCGTCTCCGTGCGGGCCGGCACGCCGATCACCGTCGGCACTTCTCCGGTATACGTGACGGGCGCGGGGCGGGTGACGGGCATCACGCTGGGCGCACCGGACCATTCCGACGCGGCGGCCTGGTCGCGCGGACGGAACCGGGAGACCTGGCATGACGGGCCTCTGCCATCGCCGGATACCACTGTCGAGAAGTCGCTCTCCAGCCTGGCAGCATGGAAGCTGGGCGGTCCGGACGCAACCTTTGAAAACCATAATTACGACGATAAGCGGTTCTTCGGCAATTTCGATATCCGCGTGACCGGCGACGCGGAGCGTGACGGGCAATTCCTTGCCGTGCGCCTGGGCGAGCAGCCGGTCGAGCGGCCGCTGGCCTCCTGGTACGCCGCGCTGCTGCCGCCGAAACCGCTGGTCATCCCCGGTAAGGCGTGCGCGCTGGGCATCCGGGTGAAGGCGCATTCCGACTGGACGCGGCTGGCCTTCCTGCTACGCGACGCCTCGGGCGAGCGGTGGCTTAGTTGCGGCATGAAGGACGTGTGCAACGCCAACGAGCTGCACGGCTGGCTTTCCTGCGGCTTCGACGGCTGGCGCTACCTGCGCGTGGAGCTGCCGGCAAACAGCGAATACGACCGTTATCGCGAGTTCGGCAGCACCTGGTGGGGCAGCGCCGGCGGGGACGGTGTAGTCGATCTGCCGCTGACTGTTGAGAAGATTTTTGTCATGCGCCGAACCCACGTGGTATATGTGAACGACCTGCAGCCCGCCGATCCATCTGATATCCTGCTGGGCGAGCTGATTGCCGAATATGACCGGCCCTTCGACGCCACCCCCGCCGCGGTGAAGTTGAACCGTGCCCGCCTGCCGCTGCCGCGGGCGGCCGCCGGCGGTCACAATCCGATTGCCGAGATGGCGGCAAATCCACTGCCCGCCGTGACCCTGCTGGGAACGCGCAACCCCGATTGGGGCTACGACGGCACCGTCTGCCATGTTGACTTCACCGAGGCGCCCGGCGCGGCGGAATACCAGGTCTGGGTCGCCGCCTATCCCGATGGCCGCGGCGCCGTCCCGCTGGGCAAAATGCCCGCCCCCGGCGGCCTGCTGCGCAACCTCCGTCCCGGCAGGCCGCTACACCTGTGGGTGACCTACACCGCGGAAGGGGGAGCGAGCAGGCCGTCCAACAGCCTGTCAATCGAGCTGGTGGACGCGTTTGTGCGGAAATAATCGTAGCCGCATCCCTTTACGGGTGCGCTAGGTTGGGCATTATTGCTTCCGGCTTCGGATCCTCAACAGCCGATATATTTCTACTAGCGACAAGGCCCAGACGGCGATGCCGCCGGAGAGGCGGCCAATAATCGAAATATCCGGGGTGGTGGCTTTGTAGGTGAGGAATCCGAAGAACAGCATCCATACCACATACATCAAGCCGCGCGCCGGCTTGCCAAGCAACACCAGCCCGGAGCCTGGCACGATCATCGACGAGACGAACACCGCGACGCCGGCACACTTGTTTTCCAGCAGGTTGCGCATCGTCTCAATATCCCCTGGGCCGCGGCCAGTGTGTGGCCCCCGCGGCGATGAACCTTTTTATATCGATGTATTTATAACGGTGCAGCACGAACCACATGGAGGCGATGAAGTAGAAGAGGATGCCCGCCAGCAGGTTCTGCCAGTAGCCGAAATACATGCCGGCCAGCGTGGCTGTCACCAGCGTGAAGAGGATGAGCGCCGGCGCCGGGTGCAGCGGAGCGGTGAATCCGCGCTTGATGCCGCCGAGCGGGTACATGTTCCTAAATTTGAACATCATGATGGCGGTGAAGAGGTAGACGATCAGCGCGGAGAGGATGGAGAAGGTAATCACCTGGTCGAGCAGGCCGGCGTAGCCGAAGGCGAGGGCGATCGGCAGCAGGAAAACAACGGCCCGGTACGGAGTTTTGAAGACGGGATGCACCGCGGAGAACTCCTCGGGGATCAGCGTATCGCGCGACATGGCGAACCAGGCCCGGCTGGCATCGGTGATGCAGCCGTTGGCGCTGGCAAGGCAGGACAGCACCGTGCCGACAAACAGCGCGTCGATGACAAAGCCGTTATGGGTGAGCTTGGCGGCATCGAACAGCGGATAATCCGAAACGCCCAGCATCTCCGGGGCTACCAGCGAGGAGCAGACCAGCCAGGTAACCGAAGCGCCGATAAGCAGGGTGATGGTGCCGATAATGGCGCCGGTGGGCAGCGCTCGCGAGGTGGAGCGGCACTCCTCCGCCGCCAGCGCCGTGCCCTCGATGCCCAGGTAAAACCAGATGCCGAACTGCAGCGCCCCCAGTACCCCCAGCCAGCCGAAGGGCAGGTCGTTGGACAGGCGGGACAACTGCCGCAGGCTTTCCGCCGAGCCATGATAATAAGTGGCGAAGAAGAGGATGAAGATGGTCACGAAGGCGACGGCGGTGATGACGAAGTTGAAGTTGAGCGTGGCGCTGACCCCGCGGTAATTCAGGTAGGTCAGCGCCACCAGGATGAGGATCACGAAGGGCAGCGACTGGATGGCCGGATTGACGGCATGGAGGATCTTGCCCACCACCAGCGCGTCCGCCGCCTCCAGCATCACGTATTCGAATACCAGCATCAATCCGATGTTGAAAGCCGCCAGCGGCCCGAGCAGGTATTTGGCCATGGCATACTGCCCGCCGGCTTCGGGAATCACCGAGCCGATCTCCGTGTTGATGAGAATGAGCGAGATATAGAGGATGCCGATGATCCAGCAGGCCAGAATCGCGCCGAGCGTGCCGCCCTTGGCAATGCCGAAATTCCAGCCCATGAACTCGCCGACCAGCACGATGCCGACGCCCAGCGCCCATACCTGCACCGGTCCCAGCACTTTCAGCAGGTGAGGCTTCCGCGCGGCTGCCGCCGGTCTGGTTTCCGTTGTGATAGATTCCACGCCTTACTCCGCCCCGCGCTTTTTCCGTTTTTCGACTTTCAGGAAGTCAACGACGATGACCACCACGATGATGGCCGATACCGCCCACGCCCCATAATTCAACATATCCCAGCCGGTCATTCACTCGCTCCTGTCATCTTCTCCCCGGTACATCTCTTCCACCATCAATTTCAGCTCTTTATGCGAATGGCGGAGCAGATAGAGGAAATAAAGCGTAAATCCCACTACCGTCAGCGCGACGATGGGAAGCTTAATAGAATAGATGTCCGCGTTGTTTTCGGTCTTCCCACGCAGCAACATGGTGGCCAGCAGCGTGGCGAAACAGAGGACCATAATGAAGACGATATCGAAGACCTTGATGAAGGAGTTGGAGGCATGTGGCTGGGAGCGCTCCCGCTCGCGCGGCAATTCCGCCGTAGCCGCATCCTCAGCCGCCGCCTCCGGTTCGGGATGAGCGTGCCGAAGCTCCTCGGCATATATTTCCAATCGGTGCCGGCGCAGGTGGAGAAGCAGCGCAACCAGGCTCAGCGTGGCGAACAGCAGCGTGGCGAGTCCGATGGCCAGCAGCGCGGTTCTGGTATGCGAAGCGCCCACCGCGGTGAAAATCGCATACAGCAGAAAGGACATGGTAACCCATAAAAACACCCCGAAACCCAAAACAACCCAAACATCGCGCCTCATCATCTTCCGGGTTATCTTGTCCATGCCCTACCCCACCTGCGCGCTTGCCGTGATAAAGTAAACCCTCGGTTGCTCACCAGGCGATTTTAGCACATATCAATAATGATTATCAATAATGAGGAAGGCAGCGGGGATGGCGCTTTATGGGTAAGTGAGGCAGCTACCAGAGAATCTTTGCCTGCGGATATTGTGCAGTGTCGAGCAGCAACATCGTTAGCTCGTATCCGGCGGCCAGTCCTCTTCCGTCAAGGGTTGCGCCGGGTCTTCCTGCAGCACCACTTTTTTCAGCACCGGATGCTGCCGCAGCGGATCGGTCATCTTATCCTTCACTTCCTGGTGTGTGAACGTCTCTCCTCGATTATCTTGGGCAAGCCCGCGTTCGATGTTGGCCAGCACGAGCAGCTTCTCCATGGCATCCTCAATCGAGGCGTCATCAGGAAGCTCTTCGACGGCTTTCAGCATTTTTTCTTTTATCGTCATGTAATACCCCCAATGCGGCTGGCGCGGTATGGCCATCAGACAGATACCTCGATTATACCAGTTTGACCAGATAGTGGTGATATTACATCCGTTGGCAATTGATATCAAAAGGAATCCGGCACTCTGTCTGGTATATTATGGCTAGCGACGAATGGCGGGATATCATTCTTCCAACCTTCCATTCTTCCAATCTTCCAACGACGGGAGCCTTGCCATGCCGCGCGCAACGTTGATCGATACCCACAGTGTCCGCAGCGTCCTCGATCCCGCGCCGGTGGAGAAACCGATCCGGCTGGGCGTGGTGGGGCTGGGATTCCGCTCGGTGGGCAATGTCATCGAAAAGTCCCTTGCCTACGAGGATTACCACCTGGTCGCGGTATGCGATGTGCGTTCCGAGGTGACGGCGAAGGTGGTGGCGGACGTGGAGAAGAGCCACGGGCTGGCGATCCGCGGCTATACCGACATCGAGCAGATGCTGGCGAGCGAAGAGCTGGACGCGGTGGCGGTGCAGGCGGACGTGGACCGGCAGGTTCCGCTGGCATGCCGGGCGCTGGAGGCGGGATGCCACGTGATGATGGAGGTGCCGGTGGCCTATTCCATGGAGCACTGCTGGCAGCTCATCGCCACCGTCGAGCGCACGGGCAAGCTGTTCCTGCTGATGGAGCAACTGCGGTATGCCGGCTACATTCAGGCCTGGCGCGACATCGTGCAAAAGGGCGTGATCGGCAAGCCGCTCTTCGCCGAGGGGGAATATTTCGACGACAAGCCGTGCGCCTTTTTCCAGGACGAGCGCGGCATGTTTTACACCGCCGAGCAGGCGAAATCGCACCCGGAGGCCAAACCCACCTGGCGGCACCGGATGCCGACCATCGGCTATATGCCGCATGAGATGTCGCCGCTGCTATACGTGCTGGACGACCGCGTGGTAACCGTCACCGGTATGTCCGTCCGCGAGAAGAGCTACCGGTACGACAACATCGACCGCGCGGACATCCAGGTGGCGCTGATGCACACGGAGAAGGATGCTATCCTGCGCATCGCCATCTCGCACACCATGCCCGGCGTCCACCGCGGCGAGCTGTATTCCCACTGGCATCACATCAAGGGAACCGAAGGCGTGCTGGAGTGGCGGCGCGGCGATAACGAGTCGTGCAAGCTTTACGTGGATGGCTGGCAGCTCGCCCAGCCGCTGGACGTGCCCTGGGGAACGCAGCGCCAGGACGCGCCGCCGGAAGCTGCGGACAGCGGGCACGGCGGGCTGGACTTCTTCACCTTCGCCCACTTCGCCGACGCGGTGCTGCGCGGGGCGCCCCTCGAGTTCGACGTCTACAAGGCGGTGGAGACAGCCGCCCCCGGCATCCTGGCCGCCAAATCCATCGCCGAAGGCGGCCTGCCGCAGCAGGCGCCCGATTTTCGCCCCGGGCCGGAGCGGAAGTTTGGAGAGCTGCCCGCGGAGTTGATGAAGGGGTAAGAGGGGTAAGAGTGATAAGTGATAAGTCCCGGTTCATAAAAACCGGGACTTATCACTTATCTCTTATAACTCTATCACTACTTCCTGTATTTCTCATACCGCACGGCGTCCTTCAGCTCGGTGAGGTGGAGCTTGAAGCCGTATTTGCGCATCTCCGTCCAGGTCTTCTCGAAGTCCCAGTCCTGCGCGCGCATGCGGTAGATGCCGATCATGGCGCCGGTGCGGTCCGCGCCGTGCTGGCAGTGCACGTAGACCGGCTCCTCCTCCGCTTTGTCCAGGGTGTCGAGGAAGGTCTCGACCTGCTTGCGCGTCGGCGCTTCGCTGCCCATCGGCAGGTGAATCCAGGTGAAGCCCAGCTCCTCGGCTTTCTTCTTTTCCTCGCGGTTTATCTTCTCGATGCGCAGGTCGATGATGGTATGGATTCCGATCTCCTTCAGTTTCTTCATCCCCCAGTAGGTGGGGGCGCCGCCGCGGTAAATCTGCTGCTTGATCACTTCCTGGAAATTGGGCAGCGCTTTCGGGTCCACCTTGGGCGCCGCGGCCACCCCGGCCAGCGCCATCCCGGCGATCAGCGTGACGAGCAGCAGCGCGTGAAAAAATCCGTGGCGTGGTATTTTACTCAAGGGATTCTCTCCTTGCCGTGGAAGTCAGGGTTGAGAAGTTGATACCCACATGCCAATGGTGTAACACATTGCCGGCAAATAGTAAAGGCGGTTATTATGCGGGAGCGCGGACTGTCAGTCCGTGCGTGTAATATATCGTCTCGCGCGGATTGGCAATCCGCGCTCCGGAAAGGAGCCCCCATGCAACAATTGATGTGGAATATCGTGGCCGAATCGAAAGGCCCTTCGCCGCTCACCCACGAAGCGAACGGCATCCTGCTGCACGAGAAGGTCGAGGCGGCGGCGGACCGGCCCATGGGGCCCTTCGTGCGGCGGCCTGACGGGCGCATCCTGGCGGTGAGTCCCGAGCGCATGCTGATCAGCGCCGATGAGGGGAAGAGCTGGCAGACGCTGGTCGAGCGGCCCTTCGGGGAGGACGTGACCCTCTCCGGCGAGGCGGCGATGCTCACCGGCGGCGGCGTGGTGGCGCTGGCCTTCGAGGACTGCGCGCATGCCGACTGGACCTGGTCGGAGGAGCTGCATGACGCGCCGGGGGCGACGCTGCCCACCTGCGCCGCGCGCAGTCTTGACGGCGGGAAGACCTGGGTAGACCTGCAGACGCTCTATACCGACTGGAACGGCGCCATCCGCACCATGATCTGCACGCAGAGCGGGCGCATCGTCTTCACCACCATGAA
>Ga0172370_10005242_pt1 | contig 16814 bp, 13 predicted proteins | sample LakKiv5m_FD_114538 | JGI IMG/M metagenome (GOLD analysis project Ga0172370, IMG submission 114538) | Freshwater microbial communities from Kabuno Bay, South-Kivu, Congo - kab_022012_11.5m | ecosystem: Environmental > Aquatic > Freshwater > Lake | place: Democratic Republic of the Congo...
AGTCAATTTTCAGCTTTACCTCCTCAATGGTTGTATCGCCTGCAATGGTAACAATAAACAGGTATTTATCCATCCTTATCTGTTCACCTTTCTCAGGTATGCTTTCATGATAATTAAGAATTAAACCGCCCAGCGTTTCATATTCGTCAGAAACAGGAAGGTTCAAACCATATTCGTTGTTTAAATAATCAATTTCCAAACGGGCGGAAAACAGGAATTCTTTTTCTTCAAGGCGTTTTTCCACCAGTTCGTCCACATCATGTTCATCTTCTATTTCCCCGAAAATTTCTTCCACAATGTCTTCAATGGTAACCATACCGGCTGTGCCGCCAAATTCATCCACCACCACTGCAATGCTGCGATGCTGCTGCATAAAAACACGGAGCAATTCTTTTGCAGGCATGGTTTCAGGAACATTTGAAACCGGGAGAATTACCTCACGGATGTTTACAGGCTTCTTAAACAGTTCGGATGAATGAACATAACCGGTGATGTTATCCATGTTTCCGGTATAAACCAATATTTTTGAAAGTCCTGTTTCCACAAAAAGATTTTTCAATGTATCAACTGATTCTTCATCGCTGATGGAAATAATTTCGGTGCGGGGAATCATGCACTCTCTTAATTTCACATCAGAAAACGAAAGCGCGTTACGGAAAATTTTTATTTCCGTATCTGTATCTAAGGTCTCATTACCCGGCTTATTGGCTTCATCTAAATAGTTATGGAGGTCGAGCCTGCCAAACGATTGCTGCTCATATTTAAGTTGCACCCTGAAAAATTTTTTTATGCACCACTCAGAAATTGCTGTGGTTACAAATACCAGCGGATACAACAACTGGTAAATAATATAAACCGGAACCGCAAAAATATTCAGCATGGTGTTAGCATGATTTCGGAACAGCGCTTTGGGCAAAAACTCACCTGTAATTAAAATAAGAACAGTTGAGACCAGTGTCTGGATAAGCATCACTGTAAACTCATTGCTGATATAAACATGGATGAAAGGTTCCAGCAATTTTGCCATAATGGTTCCGTAAATAACCAGTACTAAGTTGTTGCCCACCAGCATGGCGCTGATAAATTTGGATGGAAACTTATTGAACCCCGAAAGAATTTTACCGGGAAGGTAGCCCTGCTTGTTGTCTATCTCAATCCTGAATTTATTGGAAGAAATAAAAGCGATCTCCAGTCCCGAAAAAAGAGCGGAAAACAAAACAGAAACAATAACCAGGATTATGAAAACAGTCATCGGAACAAATTTATTATTTATTCTTTCTCCTTGTTCTGTTGTTCAAGTTTCATTCTTTGTCTTCTGCGCATCATCCACATTACGCCTGCCATAACAGGTAAAACAAGTATATACAGATTTCCTTTAAAACCTTCACTTATTAAAACGTAGGCAACAATGCCAACACTGATAACAGATGTTGCCAGCCAGATGTATTCGGAGATTTTTAAATATTTGTTCATGTTTTTTTAGATTGGTGACCTTATACCCTATACCTTTATACCTTATACCCTATACCCTATACCCTTTTTATTCTTTAATATTGATGGTTCCTTTTATATCTTTTATTTTATATTTCGTGAAGTTCTGGTTCGATTCCAAACCATTGCCATACATGATTTCATCATCCGTAGTGATCTTTACAAATTCATCGGTGTGTATCAGTTCCTGGCGCTTGTCCCATATTAAGTGTTCCGTGTTCAGTTGTTCGCCTTTTTCATTCACCACCACTACGTTGTTGCGCGCTTCCATAATTTCATCCTTTTCATAGCTGATAGCATAGTTGGCTGAAAGGTTTGAATTCACATTCATGCCATTGTCATAAAACAAAACCTTAACGCCTTTCGGCATTTCCATGTAGGGGTTGTCGCCAGTATAGCGCATCATTTCAGGTGCATTAAGTTTTATTTTTACCCTTCCCGAATCACTGAAAATAATTTCCATGTCTTTCCCTGATTCAACGGGGTAATTTGTTTTGGTGGTGATGGCGTTCACCTCATCCATATCATTCTCGCACGAAACCAGTAACAGGGCAAAAATAAAACCGCAATGGCGCAAAACTGCAAAGTATTTATTTCTTTGCGTCTTTGCGTCTTTGCGGTAAAAAGGTATTCTCAAAACAAATTAATTGTTAAACCTCGCTTTGGTGGATTCTCCTATCCATCCGCCAACCGTCACTGCATCCCCTTCATGAATATTCCAGAAGAAGCAATCTGAAGTTTTTGGGAAATAACTGCTTGCTGTAGCAGATTTTTTTCCGGCAACATCTGCCACCGATGGGTCAATTGATTTTGCATAATTGTATTTATCCGCTGCCGCCCAGTAGCCGAATTTCTGGTTACATTCGTTGTCGCCACAGCTTACGGAAGTGGAAAGATATAAATCGCCTATCAATATATAAGGCTCGCCCCAGTTAGCTTTCAGTGATACTGCTTTCAGCGCGTTTGCTCTTGCTTCAGTATGTTGTTTAAGGTTTAAGCCCTGTACCTGCGCCAGTAAATAACAAAGGTCAGCTTTTGTTGATGCATCTGTTTCCTGGTCAATGGATTCTTTCAGGTATTTTACAGCCATTCCGTCATTGCCTTTGGCAAGATACATCTTGGCAAGTGAAGCCGCTGAGGTTGCACTGGGTTTTACTTTATACAAGTTAACCGCAGCTTTTTCATACAGCGGATCATCGGTACATTTACGGTTGTCAAGAAACTTTAAAACTTTGGTGAGCAGCACCGTATCATTAGGCGTAGCCTCTACTCTCGGTTTGTTATTTTCAATAAATTTTGGACAGGTGGCAAATGTTCCGAATATCTGTTCAATATAATCTCTTGCTGATTTCACTGAATTATCGTCCGGCTTTTCAGCAAGCTTGGCATTGATAACAACCATAATATTATCATAAAGAACAAACATGTCATCCATGGTCAATGTTTCTTCCTTCATCAGTTCGTTCGCATTAAAGAAAAGGAACTGCAAAGTACCCAGGAATGAATTATTACCCTCCAGTTTTAAAGCCTCGCTAAGAATTTCGTAAACTTCTTTTTTTCTTTTCGGGGCGTATTTCGCCATATCATTTCCTTTATACTGCAATACTTTTCCTCTTTCGCCAAAATACTTTATTCTCATATCATATACCTGTAAAAGCGTATCAACCTGTTTATCTTTTTTTACAGCATCTTTTTCTTTTTCAATCCTGTCTTTGTAAATTTCAACACCGTCTAAGTAAATATTTTTTGAGGAGCGCGGACAATTGGTATAAGCCCAAAGCCAGAATTTATAGGCATCGGCATAATTCTTTTGTTTGTAGTATTCCCTGTAAAGTGAAGTCTGTTTCAGACATTCTACACTGTCCTTCCCGAATTTTGATTCTTCCTGCGCCTTAATAGTTGTACTCACCAAACCAAAAACTGCAATAAATAATAATGTAGTAAAAATTGATAGCGTTTTCATAATTCTGATTCTAATTGTTAATCGTATTTGCGTTTTAAAAACCATTTATCATTAAATGTAAAACCTAATCTCAGGTTTACATATTGTTCTTTTATAAGGTCATTGTCTGTTGTTCCTCTTTCACCAAGTTCAAACGCAATGTTTATCATGCTTGATTTTCGTGCAATCGGGAAACCGAAACCAAAAGTAATGCCATAATCGTTGATCTGTGTGTTTTTCAGTTGCAGAAAGGTTTGCGAATAATATCCTCCGAGCCTGTAAATGGGTTTTCCTTTTCTTATTGTTTTATCTTTTCCGAGGGCAACTTCGCCACCACCTGAAATTCTGCGGCTGTCTGCAAGTCCATCCGTTTGTCCGAAAGCCTGGTATTTGGTCCAGCTTTGTTGCAGGTAATCTACTCCAAGCAGCCATTTCCCTGCTTTCTTAAAAACTATTCCACCGCCAACCGACATGGGCAGCGTTAAAGTTCCCGGTTTAGATTTCTCATACATCACCGTATCTTTTATATTATCATAACCTCCGTCCTGTGTATCTATCCTCTGGTATCGTTCCGCCAGTATGGTTTGCGAACCTTTTAATTCAACGCTTGGTGTAAACACTGCTGCAAGTATAAGGCTCATATCGTTTTTAAAAGGAATAACCTGCTGCATCCCGATATTAAAATAAAAGCCACCGATGTCGCTTGAATTGTTCTGCCTGTAATTAAAATAGGAAGTACCGTTGTATTCTATTTTTCTTTCCCTGTCCAATGTTCCGAACAGGAAAGAAGAATTAAGTCCCAAAGAAAATCCGGCTGCCAGCTTTCTGCAATATTCCGCTTTTTTTATCTGAACAGAATCTTTCTCAGCAGAAAAGGTTTTATATTTTTCAGAGTCGCGAAATCTTTTCAAAGCTTTCTTAAAAGGCTGAACAGAACTTCCGATAAAGAACTGGTTCAATCCGCCTTTTCCTAAAAAAATATTCTTTACAGGAATAGTAGTTCCTGATAGGGTGTCGGTGACGCTTGAACTGTCACTCATTCCGTAGCCAATGCTGCTGTATGGTTTCAGCCCGAAACAACCTCCCCACCATTTGGTAACCGGGAAACCGAAAGCAAAATACTGAACTGAAGCGTTGGTAACAGTTTCATTGTTTCTTGAATTTTTAAAACTTGCATAAGTGCCCATGAAACCGGCATCAAAGGAAGTGAACTTGAATGCTGTATAGGAAGCAGGGTTGTTTATATTTATAAAATCCGGGATGATGGAATCCTCGCGCATTGCTATACTTAGTCCTCCCATTCCGGAATTTCTTGCATGAGAAAAAGTCTGCAGGTCGCCTATCCCATAACGTGAATAAGGGGAAGAAGTCCCTGTTTGCGCATGTATTTTGAAGGACATGCCAATAAATATTAAAACGAGGAAACTACTGATTTGCTTTATCTGCATTATAGTTGAGGATTACATTCAAGCCGCGAAGGGTTAAAAACGGGTCGGCAAAGATGTGATTTTTTAGCTCGCTTTCAAAAAAAGCCATGTCACCCCCTGTTAAAACAACTTTCATATTTGCATTAAGGGAATGGAAACGGCTTATTATTCCTTTCATTTCTTCCAACGCTCCAAGCTGTACCCCAAGCCTTATCGCCTGTTCAGTACTGCCACCGCATAGCTCTTTATCTTCTGCCTTTGAAACAAGTGGAAGCTGCTCAGTAAAAATATTCAGCGCCTTAAATCGCATACCAATTCCTGGAGAAATATTTCCACCGAGGTATTGATTCTTTGCATTTACAAAATCATATTTGATACAGGTTCCTGCATCAATTGCCAGCATATTTTGCGAAGGGAAAAGATTGTTTGCTCCCACTGCTGCTGCTATCCTGTCATTGCCAAGCGTTTCAGGTGTTTTATAATACTTTTCTACCGGGAGCGGTGTCTGATGATTAAGTTTCAAAACCTGAAAATTTGAATTGAGAAATGATTCTAACTCATCATTCTTCCTGATTACAGAGGAAAGAATGACATACTGAGGTGTAGCGTTTTCTTTTATAAAATTTTCGAGGTTAGGTAATTTCATTACCGGCAAAAACTTATGTGCAATCAGTTCACCTGCACTGAAAAGTCCCAGTTTCACAGAAGTATTGCCCATGTCAATCACCAAATTCATCCTGTTTTTTTTGAAGCCACGCAAAAATAGGAATATACGGCAAACTGCATATCTTATTTTTTGTGGAAGCAAAATCTTTTTTAGCTTTGCGCCCTCTTTTTGAGTTGGTGCCTTAGCTCAGTCGGTAGAGCAAAGGACTGAAAATCCTTGTGTCGCTGGTTCGATTCCAGCAGGCACCACCAAGGTTGGAAAACCGCCCGCAAAGGCGGTTTTCCTTTTTCAGGAACTACATGAATTCATTGCTGCATGGGCATTTCAGAAATGTCCGTCAATGATATATATCAGTTTATTGATAATAGCTGTCTGTTCTCTGACATTGCATTTTAATAGGCTTATTCTCAGTTAATAAAATATAGCATCAATAACTTATTCTGCGTTTTCGCAAACTTTAATTAGCAAAAAAGCAAACTCTCAGATGAGTTCAGTCATTAGTGGTTTTTACAAAAACACAGACTTTTGTCATATATCGGAAGCAAAATAAAATTCCGAAATTTGACCCGGAGAAAATTGTAGATACCTTTAGGCATTATGCACAAAAAAATCAGAATAGGATCAAGAGACAGCAGCCTTGCTTTATGGCAGGCAGAATTTATTGAATCATTGCTGAACAGGCAAGGAATAGGAACAGAACTTATTCTTGTTAAAAGTGAAGGCGATATAAATTTGACTTCCCCATTATACGAAATGGGAGTTCAGGGCATTTTTACCAAAACACTTGACAGCGCTTTGCTGTCAAACAAAATTGATATAGCTGTACATTCTCTTAAAGATGTTCCAACTCAATTACCGAAGAACCTGAAAATTGCCGCTATACCTGAAAGAGCAAACGTGAAGGATACACTGGTATTCCAGGATCCTGCATTTAAAGTTTCGGAAAAAGAGGAAATAACAATCGCAACCAGCAGTTTAAGAAGAAAGGCGCAATGGCTGAATAAATTTCCCAATCATAAAATTGAATCGATAAGAGGGAACATCAACACCCGTTTAGAAAAATTAAGAAACACCTTACATTGGAATGCTGCCATATTTGCTGCTGCCGGGATTGACCGAATTGGCTTAGATGTTCCGAATAAACTGGAACTGGACTGGATGCTCCCTGCTCCTGCACAAGGTGCATTGGCTGTAGTTTGCAGGGAAGACAATTTTGAAACGGAAACACTTTGTAAAACTTTAAATCATAACGAAACAGCGGTTTGTACCGGGATTGAAAGATCTTTTTTAAGAAACCTGAAAGGAGGATGCTCAATTCCTATTGCAGCTTTGGCAACAGTTGATAACAATAGAATCCGTTTCAAAGGAAATATTCTTTCATTAGACGGTGTAAGGAAAGTTGAAATTGAAATGTTATTTGAACCTGCTGATTTTGAAAAAGCCGGACAATTAGCTGCCGCGAAATTGCTGGAAAGCGGTGGAGATAAAATAGCACAGGAATTAAAAAGTCTGATGACTGAATAGAAATACTTAACTCCGGAAGATGGATATAGATAGTAGCTTTGCGCCAGTCTTCGGAACGATTTATTTCATAATACTATTAAAAAACAAACTATGATTAATGAGCACATCTTTTTAAAAGCATTACAAGGGAAAACAGTTGAGAGACCACCGGTATGGATGATGAGGCAAGCCGGAAGGTATTTGCCAGAATACATTGAATTGAGGAATAAATACGATTTCTTTACCCGTGTGCAAACACCTGAGCTGGCTTGCGAGATCACCATTCAGCCTGTTGACCATATCGGTGTAGATGCGGCTATATTATTCTCTGATATTTTAGTTATCCCGCAGGCAATGGGAGTTGAGGTTCAACTGTTGGAACACAAAGGTCCGTTTCTGCCAAGGACAATTACTACGCAAAAAGATGTGGACTCTTTAATTATGGGTGATGATGCTGTGGCTTCCTTAGATTATGTTTCCAAAGCAATAAAACTCATCAAAAAAGAATTAAATAATCGCGTTCCTTTGATTGGATTTGCGGGCGCTCCTTTTACAATCCTTTACTACCTTGTGGAAGGGAAAGGCAGTAAAAACTTTGATGTTGCAAAACAATTCTGCTTTTCTCAACCAAAACTGGCGCATCAGTTATTAAATAAAATAACCGATGTAACAATTGATTACCTCCATGAACAGGTAAAGGCAGGAGCAGATGCAGTCCAGGTTTTTGATAGCTGGAGCGGCATGTTAAGTCCTAAAGATTTTAATGAATTCTCTTTGCCTTATTTATGCAAAATTTCTGACAGCTTAAGTGCGAAAGTTCCTGTAATCCTTTTCCCTAAAGGAAGCTGGTATGCATTAGAAGAATTAAGCAAATCGTCTGCGTCTGCAATTGGCATTGATTGGTGCATCACACCAAAACTCGCAAGAGAACTGACACAAAACAGGAAAACGCTGCAAGGCAATTTTGATCCTTGCAAATTATTGCTTCCAATACCTCAAATTCAAAAAGAAGTAAAGGAAATGATAGATGCATTTGGAAAGGATAAATACATTGCCAATTTAGGACATGGAATTTTACCGAACATCCCGGTGGAGAATGCTAAAGCATTTGTAGATGCTGTAAAAAATTACAAATCAAATTAATCACATTCTGAAAGATGTATTCATATAAACAAAGCGAACAATTATTTAAAAGAGCAAAAACTTCAATTCCGGGAGGAGTAAATTCTCCTGTGCGCGCATTTAAAAGCGTAGGCGGAACTCCTGTTTTTATGAAAAGCGCAAAAGGCGCCTATCTTTTTGATGCTGATGGAAACAAATACATTGATTACATCAGTTCATGGGGACCAATGATTTTAGGTCATTGTCATGAGGAAGTGGTTAAAGCTATTCAGCAAAAGGTAAATGAGGCAATTTCATTTGGTACACCAACTGAATTAGAAATTGAAATGGCAGAACTTATCACAAGCATGGCTCCCAATGTAGATTTGGTACGCATGGTGAGCAGTGGCACTGAAGCATGTATGAGTGCAATCCGTTTGGCGAGAGGCTTTACAGGCAGAAATAAAATTATAAAATTTGATGGTTGTTATCATGGTCATGCAGATGCTTTTTTAGTAAAGGCAGGAAGCGGGTTAGCCACTTTCAATATTCAGACTGTTCCGGGAATAACTGCCGGTGTATCTGCTGATACATTAGTTGCTCCTTACAATGATTTAAAAGCGGTTGAGAATTTAATTAAGAATAATGAAGGGGAAATTGCGGCAATAATTATTGAGCCTGTTGCCGGAAACATGGGCTGCATATTACCAGAACCCGGATTTTTAGAAAGTTTAAGGAAATTATGTACACAAAATAAGATTGTGTTTGTTTTTGATGAAGTGATGACGGGTTTCCGTCTTGCTCCGGGTGGTGCACAGCAAAGATTAAAAATTGAAGCAGATTTAGTAACTTACGGAAAAGTGATTGGAGGCGGAATGCCGGTTGGCGCTTTTGGCGGTAAAAAAGAAATAATGGAACATATTGCTCCGTTAGGTAATGTTTATCAGGCTGGAACTTTAAGCGGAAACCCGGTAGCAACCATTGCCGGTTTTACCACACTCAACATATTGAAAAACAATCCGAAAATTTATCAGGAGCTTGACAACAAAACAAACTTATTAAAGGAAGGATTACATAAAATACTTACAGCAAAAGGAATTGCACATACTGTTAATCATATCGGAAGTATGATCAGCGTTTATTTTGGCGAGCATAAAGTAACTAACTTTGAAACTGCTGCAAAATGTGATATTCCTTTTTTCAATCGTTTCTTTCACCACATGTTGTCAAACGGGATTTATTTGCCGCCATCAGCGTTTGAAAGCTGGTTCTTAAACAACGCTTTAACCAATGATGATATTGAGAAAACTATTGAGACTTTAAACAAATTATAGAAGAACAAAATGGACGAAGATATTTTACCATTACTTAATAAATACGACCTGCCTCTTCCAAGATATACGAGTTATCCAACGGTACCATATTGGGAAAAAGATAGCATTACCACGGCAAAATGGGAAAAAGCAGTTATTGACACTTTCAAAAAAGAGAATGGAGAATTATGTATTTACATTCATTTACCATTCTGTGAAAACCTGTGTACTTTTTGCGCCTGCAATAAGCGTATAACAACAAATCATAGAGTTGAAGAGCCTTACCTTGTAACTGTTCTGAAAGAATGGGAAATGTATCGTGCTTTGTTACCATCCAAACCGGTTATCCGTGAAATACATCTTGGTGGCGGAACACCCACTTTTTTTAGTCCTGAAAACCTTGTGAAACTGATCAACGGAATTACAAAGAATTCAAAGGTCTCGCCTGATCATGAGTTCAGCATAGAAGTTCATCCGAATTTCACTAAAGAAGAGCATTTGTCACAACTTGCATCAGTTGGTTTTAACAGGATTAGTTTAGGAGTTCAGGATTTTGATCCGGCAGTACAGTATATTATTAATCGTGTTCAGTCGTTTGAAAAAACAAAGGAAGTGGTTGACTGGGCTCGCAAGCATGGTTATAATAGTGTAAATATTGATTTGATTTACGGGCTGCCTAAACAGACAGTTAAAAGCATTGATTTCACAATAAAAAAGATAAAAGAATTAAAACCCGACAGAATTGCATTTTATTCCTACGCATTTGTTCCCTGGAAAAGCAAGGCACAGAGAAGATATACTAAAGCAGATTTGCCAAAGGCAAACGAAAAATGGGAAATGTATCAATTGGGAAAAACATTGCTTACAGCGCACGGATACAAGGCAATAGGTATGGACCACTTTGCATTGCCAAACGATAAGCTTTTTGATGCGGTAAACAACGGAACAATGCACCGCAATTTTATGGGATACACAACCACACAATCAAAACTTATCATCGCACTTGGAGCATCCAGCATCAGTGACGCATGGACAGCTTTTGCTCAGAATGAAGAAGTAGTGGAAGAATACCAGGAAAAAATAGCTGAAGGATTATTCCCGATAAAAAACGGACATCTTCTAAATAAGGAAGATTTAATTATCAGGAAAAACATACTTGATTTAATGTGTCGCAGCAATACTAAAATTGACGAAAAAATTTTCGGCAAGGCTGTTCTCAAAAAGATGTTGCAGGAATTCTCTTTGCTTCAACAGGATGGTTTATTGAAAATAAAAAAGAACGCCATCAATGTAACAGAAAAAGGCAGCTTGTTTATCCGTAATATCAGTTCAATACTGGATGCACGCATGCGAAGAAAAAAAACGGAAGGTGATATGTTCAGTAAATCAATTTAATATCAAATATGTATCATTCGTTTAACAACCTATCAGTATGACTTTCTTCTACGTTAAAGCTATACATATAATATTTATTGTTACCTGGTTCAGCGGTATGTTCTACATTGTTCGTCTGTTTATCTATAACCGTGAAGCCGAAGAAGCAAACGAACCGGAGAAAACGATTTTGCATAAACAGTTTAATATAATGATAAAGAGGTTATGGTTTGGAATTACATGGCCATCGGCAATTCTCAGCCTGATATTTGGTTTCTGGATGTTATATCTTTTGCTGCCCGATATTTCAAATTTCGGAAGCTACCCGGGCTGGCTGATTGTTAAACTTGGATTTGTTGTGGGTTTATATGCCTATCACTTTTCATTACATCAGATTTATAAACAACAATTAAAAGGAGATTTCAGGTATTCTTCCCAGCAATTAAGAGTTTGGAACGAAGTGTCCACCATTTTCCTGATAGCAATAGTGTTTTTAATTGTTGTTAAACAAGGTATCAGTATGGTATATGGGCTTTCTGGTTTATTGGTTTTCACAATTATTATTATGGTATCCATTGCCATTTACAAAAATCTGCGCAATAAAAAAAATTAGAAACTATGATTTTCGTCCTGATTTTTCATTTTAGTTCATCATAGTTTTGTGTTGTAAAAAAATACTTGCATTTAAATGATTGTAAGTTTTAAGAATATTTATGTTTCACTATTTGTTTCACTACAAGTAATTCTCTTTTTTAATACCACTTGCCAGTCACAGGATACGGTACAGATTGACGTGTCAGGCAGACTTGAAAGAGCCGAAATAGAATGGTTAACCCAATGGCCCTCTCCGGAAAGCAAAAATCAAAAGGACAAGGCAAAGCAGAAACTCAAAGAATTTTTCTTTGGAAAGAAGGACAGAGAACTAAACAGACCTGTTTCAGTTCTCGCTGCTAATCAGAATTCATTTTGGATATTAGACCAGGAGAATGGTGCAATTTTTCTGGTTAATAATAAAGTGGGTAAAATACCCCATTTTATTGAAAGAGGGAACAATGTCTTTCCGTCATTGGTTAGCATCTGTAGTTTTCATACTAACGAATTCCTTGTTACTGATTCCTATTTAAACAAGATATTTTTAATTAATCCGGAAAAAAAGAAATGTACGATTCTTAACGATTCTCTGAAGTTAAATAAACCAACCGGAATAGCCTTTTCACCTGTAAACAATGAAATCTGGGTTATTGAAACCGGAGCTCACCGGATAGTAGTATTAAATGATAAAGGAGAAATAATTAAAGAAATAGGTCACCGAGGAGTTGGTAAAGTGGAATTTAATTTCCCCACCCATATTTGCATTGACAAAAAAGGGAATGTGTATGTAGTAGATGCAATGAACTTCAGGATACAGGTTTTTAATAAAGAAGGTGAATTAATATCTGTGTTTGGTTCAAACGGAGATGCAACCGGATTCTTCGCCAGTCCAAAAGGAATTGCGACAGATTCATACGGGCATATTTATGTTGCAGACGCTTTATTTCATGCTGTTCAGGTTTTTGATATCAATGGCAATTTCCTTTATACATTTGGTTCTCAAGGTCAAAGTGAAGGGCAATTTTGGATGCCTTCGGGTATTTATATTGATGATAGTGACAAGATTTATGTTGCTGACAGCTATAATTCAAGAATACAAATGTTTCAACTTATTGTTCAGGCTAAACAATGAAAACAATTATTTTTTTTCTTATTTTATTTTCAGTTCCTGTTGTTGTAAATTCTCAGTCCATTGTTGACACCAAGCATAACTTATCAGTAACCGGTTTGGGAACAGTTAAATCAATCACAGAATCTGAAATTTGTTTGTTTTGTCATACAGCGCATAATACTAACCCCTCTGGTCCTTTGTGGAACAGAAACGATCCGGGTTCAAGTTATACCTTATATGGGAGTTCTACTATGAAAGCCTTGCCCGGACAACCCAGCGGCTCTTCCATATTGTGTCTTTCCTGCCATGATGGTACAATAGCTTTAGGTAATGTATTAAGCAGGGGATCCATCATCAGTTTTGCTAATACAGTGAATATGCCACCAGGACCAAGTAATCTTTCAACTGACCTGCGTAATGATCATCCGTTTTCTTTTACCTATGATGCAGCTTTAGCAACTGCAAACGGACAACTAAAAACCCCGGGCAGCTTACCTTCTCAGATCAACCTTGAGAATAATAAACTGCAATGTACCTCCTGCCATGACCCTCATAAGAATATATATACTGATTTTCTTGTTGCCTCTACTCAGAATTCAAATTTGTGTAATGCCTGCCATGAAAAAACATACTGGACCACAAGTAGCCATAATACCTCATCAAAAACATGGAATAATGTAGCACCCAATCCCTGGCCTTATACACCTTGGGTTACAGTTGCTCAAAATGGCTGTGAAAGTTGTCATAACCCGCACAATTCAGGGGGGCTTAAGCGTTTATTAAAATACCAGGCTGAAGAAAGTAATTGCCTGGATTGTCACAACGGTAATGTAACTACTAAAAACATACAAACCGAATTTTCAAAGACGTATAAACATAATGTGTATGGCTATACAGGCATTCATGATCCGACAGAAGCAGGAATTGTTTCTCAGAAACATGTTGAATGTTCCGATTGCCATAATCCGCATGCATCAAAAGCACAGGCAGCAACTGCTCCTTATGTCAAAGGATCACTAATTGGTGTCAAAGGAATCAACCAAAATGGTGTAGAGGTTAATCCGGCTGCATACGAATATGAAATCTGTTACAGGTGCCATTCCAGTAATCCTGCAACCGGAGCCACTACACCAAGAAAAATAGTTCAGAATAATGTAAGGCTTGAATTTGCACTGACCAATCCATCATTTCATCCGGTTGTTGGACAAGGAATCAATACTAATGTTCCCAGTTTAATTTCACCACTTACTACAACAAGTAAAATCTATTGTTCAGATTGTCATGCAAGCAATGGAACAGGAGCTCCTGCAGGACCACATGGTTCTATTTATCCTCAAATTCTAAAAATGCAATATCTGAGAACTGATAATACAGCTTATAATGTAGCAAATTTCGCTTTATGCTACAGTTGCCACAGCAGTACATCCATTATGTCAGATGCTTCTTTTAAAGAACACAATAAGCATATTTCAGGAGAAAAGACTTCATGCAATACGTGCCACGATCCGCATGGAATAAGTAATACACAAGGCAATGCCACCAATAACAGCAACCTGATAAATTTCAGTACTACGTATGTAACTCCTTCCAGTAGCGGTATTCTCAGGTTTGATGACCTGGGAAATTATAAAGGACGTTGCTATCTAACCTGTCATGGAAAAAACCACAACCCTGAGTCTTATTGATGAATATATGAGATCACTCAAAAAAATAATAACAATCAGGAATATTAACAAATAGTTTAATAGTTAATTATCATGAAACAAAAAATTGAATGTTTTAACTGTACCAGCATAAACTGCTTTGTAAAAAAGTATTGTTCGGGAAATGAGTTAATAAAGATTTCTGGTTCAAAAAACCAAAACCTTTATAAAAAGGGAGACTATATATTCAGAGAAGGCAATACCATGCATGGGATTCATTTTATTCAGAATGGAGGTGTGAAAGTAATAACACCTAACCTGGATGGCAGGGAACAGGTTGTTCGTTTGGCTTCTGACGGTGCAATTCTGGGACACAGAGTGCTGGGAAATGATCAATACTACTTTAATGCGATTGCACTTACGGAAACAACTGTATGTTTTCTGGAAACCAACATATTCAGGGATTGTTGTCTTAATAATGCGGATTTCTCCTACAACCTTATACTTTTTTATGCACTTGAACTGAGACGAACTGAACTTCGTATTAAATACCAGGCGCAAATGAATATAAGAGAAAAAGTAGCTGAAGCCTTTGTTTATCTCTGGGAAATATTTGGAACTAATCAAAAAACAAAAACATTAAATATTAAAATATCAAGGCAAGAGCTTGCATACACTGCTGGAACCACATCAGAACAAGTTTCAAGACAATTAACCGATTTTGAAAATGAAAAACTTATTATCAGGAAAAAACGTGAAATACAAATTCTGAACCTGAAAGGATTGGAAAATATTGTTCGTGAATACAAAATAGAATAACCTTATCAACGCCTGATCAATATGTTTAACTCCTGATTATTATTCGCAATGAAATTAGGAAGTCTTTCATTCAGCAATAAATATCAGCTTCTTGTTTTAGTCTTTGTTGCATTCGGACTAAACATCAATACATTATTTCACGGGTATGTACTCGATGACATTGTAGTTTTGACCGAAAATAAGTTTGTCGAGAAAGGAATAAAAGGAATCCCTGAGCTTTTAAGTACCGACTATGTTTCGGGATATTCAGGAAAAATAAATGTGTTAGGCGGTGCGAGATACAGACCGCTTTCGTTAATATTATTTGCTTTGGAGCACCAGTTTTTCGGGGCAAATCCTATGGTGAGTCATTTATTTAATATCTTGTTCTTTGCCATTCTCATAGCTCTGCTATACAAATTACTGCAATCCTGTGTTTTTAGAGAACAGGATGATAATTTAGCTTTTATCACCTGTCTTCTGTTTGTGGTTCATCCCATACATACGGAAGTAATTGCCAATGTAAAAAGCCGTGATGAGATTATTACGTTTATATTGTTAACCATATCATTAATCACATTCCTTAAAAATATTGAAAAAAGGAAAATCTGGTTGCTGTTAACAAGTTTGTCTTGCTTTCTGCTTGCATTGCTGACCAAAGAATCAGCCGTAACCTTCATTGGGGTAGTTCCTTTATTCTTATATTTTTTTCTTCATCAATCCGTCAAAAACTCCATACTGCTTTCTATTCCTTTCATAATACTGTTTGCAGGTTATATGTTGCTTCGTTATTTAATTGTAGGCTTTGAGCATTATCCTGTACATGATATAACTAATTCGCCCTATCTATATGCTACTTCTTCTGAAGCTTTTGCTACAAAGACTTTTATACTTTTTAAATATTTGTGTCTTTTAGTATTTCCCTACCCTCTGTCAAGTGATTATGGATACAACCAGATTCCTTATATCTCTATATCTTCTGCACAATTTATATTCTCGTTCATATTGATTATTGGGTTGATTGCTTATTCCTTATATACATTCAAGATGAGGACGCTGTTCTCTTTTTGTATTCTTTTCTTTTTTGTAACCATTTCGGTTGGGACAAATTTTATTTTTGATATGGGAGCACCGCTGGCTGAGCGATTATTGTTCCAGCCTTCTCTGGCATTCTGTATTGTATTTGCTTTTCTTTTTCTGAAAGGGATAAAAAATTCAAAAGCAATATCTACCATACTTCTGTTCGTTGTTTTGATTTTGTTTTCTGTAAAAACAATTGCCCGAAACAACGAATGGAAGAATAACGAAACTCTTTTTCTTACTGATGTAATTTCATCTCCTGATTGTTCGAGGCTTAATTTATATGCTTCTGAAGTTTACATTATTAAAGCTAATAAGGAAAATAATATTGAATTGAAAAATGAATACCTGAATAAAGCTGTTTATTATGGCGAACAATCCCTGAGAATTCATTCAAAATTTGCATATTCCTATTTGCGTCTTGGATTTGCCTACTACCATCTTCATGAATATTTTAAAACTGCTGACCTCTGGATACAGGCTTTAAAACTGGAACCTGAAGATCCTGATGCAATAAAATGGACTAAATTTTTAAGTTCAGTTTTATACAAAGAAGGAAATGGATTTTTTGATCAGGGAAAAGATGATGAAGCCATTAAATATTTTATTAAATCAGTAGAATTGAACAAAGAAAATGTGGAAGCCCTGTATAACCTGGGCGGGATTTATTTCATAAGAGGAGACACAATACGTGCTGAACAATCTTGGGATAAAGTGAGAAAATCAGACCCAAACCATCAATTTAATAAGGAAGAATTCTTAAACTATTATAA
>Ga0172370_10005244_pt1 | contig 16810 bp, 17 predicted proteins | sample LakKiv5m_FD_114538 | JGI IMG/M metagenome (GOLD analysis project Ga0172370, IMG submission 114538) | Freshwater microbial communities from Kabuno Bay, South-Kivu, Congo - kab_022012_11.5m | ecosystem: Environmental > Aquatic > Freshwater > Lake | place: Democratic Republic of the Congo...
AAATCAAGAAGGTTCAAGATTTGCTGAACGGACGGCCTCGACAGACACTCGGCTTCAAAAAGCCATATCAGGTTTTCAACCAACTAATTAACAGCGCTGTTGCGCTAGATTCTAGAAACTAAGCTAATTATTTAATAAATTTTTAAACTCCTCTTCACTGATAATTTTTACTCCCAAATCTTTCGCTTTGTTATATTTTGATCCGGGATTATCTCCGGCCACCACATAATCGGTTTTTTTGCTGACACTGGAGGAGACGTCGCCACCTAAGGCGCGAATTTTTTCCTTAGCCTCGTCGCGGGAGAAGCTTGCCATTTCCCCGGTCAAAACGAAAACCAAGCCGTCCAACTTGCCAGCCGATTTTTTTTCCGGATTGATTATTTTTACGCCATTTGTTAATAATTCATCAATTAACTTTTGATTATGCGCATCATTAAACCATTCAGTAATGCTTTCCGCCACTTTTGGTCCAATATCTTCAGTTTGTTGTAAAATTTCCAACGATGCCTGGCGGATTTTTTTCAAATCGCCGAAATTCTGCGCTAAAGCAATGGCCGTTTCTTCACCGACATGGCGAATACCCAAGGCCTGAATAAACTTATGAAGCGGTACTTTTTTAGCGCCTTCAATTGCCACTACCAAATTCTGTGCCGATTTTTCAGCAAATCTTTCCAATGGTTGCAAGTCCTGCTCGGTCAACAAAAACAAATCAGCTGGCGTCTTTACTAAGTCAGCTTTTTGCAATTGCTCCAAAATTTTCGGTCCCAATCCATCGATATCAAAAGCTGATTTGCGCACGAAATAAGCCAAACCCTCCATCTGCTGAGCATAGCATTTCTTGTTCAAACAATAATAAGCCACCTCGCCGACTTTTTGCGACACTGGCGATTCGCACACTGGACACTTTTGGGGCATGACGAATTTCTTTTCTCGGCCATCGCGCAATTTCGGCAACACCACTACAATATCAGGGATAATGTCGCCGGCTTTTTGCAAAATGACCGTATCGCCGATCCGCACGTCCAAACGATCGATCTCGTCTTGATTGTGCAAAGTGGCGCGTTTAACAATGGATCCGGCTAATGATACCGGCCGCAAATGAGCCACCGGCGTCAAAACTCCAGTGCGTCCGATCTGCACTTCAATATTTTCAACAACCGTTGTCACCTGCTGTGCCGGAAATTTGTAAGCCGCCGCCCAACGCACATGTTTGGCAGTACGGCCTAAACGTTCTTGAAATTTCAGATTATTAACTTTAATGACAATGCCATCGATTTCATACGGCAGTTTATCGCGATGCTTTTGCCAGTGTTCGAAATACTTATTCACGCCGTCAATATTTTTTATCACCTGCCAATTAGGATTAACTTTGAATCCCAATCTTTTCATTTTTTCCATAATATCGGCTTGCGTTTTTAAATCGAATTTCAACGGTTCATAAATTGTCCACATAAAACTGTCCAGATCACGGCTGGCCGCCACTTGCGGATCCAGTTGCCTGACTGTGCCGGCCGCGGCATTACGCGGATTAGCAAACGGCGCCTCGCCCAAACGTTTTTGTTCTTGATTCAATTTTTCCAAAGACTTTTTAGGCATATACACCTCGCCGCCGACTTCAACATCAAGTCGATCGGCTAGTTTCAACGGTACGCTGCCAATCGTTTTAATGGTATGAGTCACCACTTCGCCGACTTCGCCATCACCGCGCGTCACGCCTTTAACTAACGACCCTTGTTCATAGATGAATGACAAGTTTAAGCCATCAATTTTTAACTCACAAACATACTCCACATCATGACCGGCCGGCAAATTCAAAAAACGTTTGACTCGCGCGTCAAATTCACGCACCTCATCTAAAGAAAAAAGATCGTCAAACGACCATTTGGGAACTCTGTGCTTATGCTTACCGAACTTGCCTAGAGCCTTGCCGCCAACTCGCTGTGTCGGCGAATCGACTGTAATAAACTCCGGCCATTCGCCTTCCAATTTTTCCAATTCATCTTTCAACGAATCGCGCGCCGCATCACTCACCACCGGCTTATCCAGGACATAATAAGCATGATCAATTTCTTGAAGTTGTTCTTTGACTTTGGCTATTCTTTTTTTTGCTTCCGATTTATTCATAAAGATAACTTCTTATTCCTCCTAATTATTAGCGCCGTCTTTAAGCACTTCTTGTTCAGAAAATAACACAAAGCCCAATAAGCCGGAGGCTGGATCGCGCGGCAATAAATGCGCCATAATCGACTGGCTGGCAGCACCAAATCGCCCCTTAGACTTAATGGTCATATTGCTCAAACCACTGGAATTCGGTATTTGATTTTCATCAATGGTATTGCAATCCGTATCATAAGCGGTGGCTGAAATTTGATCGATAAAATCAATGTCACTGGCACCCAAAGCTCTTAATTCTACCGCATAATCGCCGGCCGGGATAGTGCCGATGCCGTCTATTTTTTCATCCTTCAAATTATAGCAAGCTGACTCGCCGTTTTCTAAAGAATCAAGTTCTTCTATTTTATTAGTATCGGTGTAATAAATCATGGCGCCATCAGGACCGTCTTGCGCTGTTAATTGAGTCAAAGAAACTTGCAATTTAACAATAGCCGGCACTTCGCTGCCGCCGCTAGGCACTCTGCCTTTTTTCCAATTTATTAAAATACTTTTAGGCTTGCCGTCTTGTTCGCTTCTTTTTAAAATATAAAACTTAACGTTTTGGCCGTTAGTTAATCTTTGCCGGAAAAAAGTCCTTTCAGAATCCTTGGATTCGCCGATATCCCATAATCCATTACTTTCAGTTAAAGTCTGGCTAGTCGGAAAAGCACCCTTCAAGCCGCTAACTGATGTAAAAGCTTTTTGCTTCATTAACAAATATAGAGATTTTTCCAGGCCACTATCGGCCGAATAATAAGCGATTACCGAGTCATCAATAACCCTGGCTTGCTTGATATCGATAATCACAAAATAAGAAAAACTCAAAGCAATCGACAAAAATACTGATAAAATAATCAGGGTCAAGACTAAAATAACTCCGCGTTCGTCTTTTTTTATTTTATTCAAAATCATTGTTTATAAATTTTACTGGAAATAGTGGTTTGCAAATTCAATTCCTTAATATACTTATCAGGAACATTGCGATTTTTTATTTTCATTAAAATCGTCACTCGAGGCTGGACTATGTCCGTAGAAGTGGCGGTTAAATTAATTGGATCATCATTAGAATTAATATAAAACAAGATCTTTTCCACCATTACCTGATTAGAATTCAGTTGTTCAGTCAATGGTTCGCTGCCGGCGTCATTGGTAATAAAAAAATTACCGCTAATATCATCTGCCCCACGCCCCAAGCTTAAAATTTCACCTGATTCATCTTTTTTAAAAACTAATTTACTGACTATGTCTTCACCGTTAAAATTCGTTGCTCCATAGTCAAGCTCCCGGCCGCGGATTTCTCGAGCGATTTTTTCCAACAAATAGCGGCCTTCGTTTTGCAAACGCTGAAGATTGCCGGTCTGCTGCTGTAAATTATTGACATTGATAAAAATAGCCGATGAAACCATGGAAACAATAGCAAAAACGCCAACCGTCACCACCATTTCCATTAAAGTAAACCCTGATTGTCTTTTATTGTTATTCATAACTAACGCCAATTATAAATTGTGTCTTCGACTACTGCCTGACGTGGCGATCCGGAATACTGCCAAGTTGTTTTTGCTATGACGTCCAAACCGATTTTTAAATTACCGCTGGCGCAATCATTTTCTGATATTATAAAATCAGTATCATCACATTTAAAGTCTGACGGATTATTGTCCTGGCAACAAATATTCTTTATGGTTATTACCCGCTTATAAGGCGAAAGCTTGTTGCCTTGGGCAATATTAGAATAAAAACCGTCTGAATCAAAAAATAGTTGACTTGATTCAATCCCTGACAAGGCGCCATCTCCGAAATTAATCGAATAGTCGCCGGCATTAAGATCATCATCCCACTTAGTGGCACTTTCGGATACGACCATTTTTAACCAATTGGAATCACGGATATTTTTAACCAACTCTATTCCTTCGCGCGATAGATTGGCGCCGACAATGCGCATTTCCGCTTCTTTTTCCGCATTAAAATTAACTAAAAACAAAGACCAGACGCTGAATAGCCCGATATTAATAACGGCCACTGCTACGATCAGCTCAACCAGGCTTTGGCCTTGCTGATTGATTTTAAATTTTTTGAAAAAATCAGACATACTTAATTGCAAATTCCTGATGACAAGCCTAAACGGCCAGAAATAGTATTGCCCTCCAAACAATAACTACTATCTTCTTCATTAAAAATATTAACGTTAATCGCTGTTTGATTTTCCGTTAATTGCATCTTGCCGCGCGGCGGAGCAAAAACCGCAGTTAATGTTCCGTCATTGGCGCCGCCAGCTGTAATTGCCAAGCCGACTTTTTTCAGAACAATTGTCTGGACTGTTTTGGCTCCACCACTGACTTTTTTAGCCACAATTAGAACCGTACAATTATTAATACCGCAATCTTTAATCTGCCATTCGTAAGAATCCGGCACAAAATTATCAAAAACTTCACCGGTCAGTGACATATTTTGCGCTTGTTCCAACGACCACAAAACCTTGCCAGCTTCTTGTCGTAAATTGCGCTCTTTTTCATTAGAACTGTAATTAGCTACCACAAAAGTTGTCAGCAAACTCAAAATAGAAATTGCTACCATCAATTCCATTAAAGTAAAGCCTGAATTTTTCATTTTGCTTGCCATTAAATCAAACCCTTAAAATACCATAGCGTAAAAGCTTGGCCAAAAATCATAAAAACCATGGCTGCCGGCGCCAAAAAAACTCCTAAAGGCACGGCGGTTTTTGGCGTTGCTTTTTTAGTGATCATTAAGCCGACAGAAACTATCGCGCCACCGATATAAGCCAAAAAAATCGCAAAAATAACAATCGGCCAGCCTAGCAAAACTCCCATCAAAACGCCCAAGCGCAAATCGCCGCCACCCAGCCATTTACCCCGAGAAACAAAATATTGTACCGCAAAAAAACCAAAACCGACTAAACCGCCAATCAACATTGAAACAACTGAAGCGCCGCCGAGCCAGCCGAAAATAAAAATAAAAAAAATCGCCAATAGACTGATTTCGTCCGGGATTTCCATAAACTTCAAATCATAAACAAAAATTCCAATCAAGGCGGAAACCGCGATCAGATCGCGAGTTAATAAAAATGAATGGCCGGCATTAATCGGCAACGCGTGATAATAAAAAATTACAGCAAACAAAATGCCAGTTGTCATTTCTACCAAGGGATATTGCCAACTAATTGGTTTTTGGCAATAGCGGCATTTGCCTTTTAAAAGCATGAAAGAAACTATCGGCACTAAATCATAAAAAGCTAAAATCCGCTGGCAATGCGGGCATTTTGATCGGCCGGCAGCAACCGATTCGCCGGCACGCAAACGGAAAATCCAAGCATTCAAAAAACTGCCGATAATCAAACCTAAAAGAAAAAACCAAGCCACTGACCACATAAAAATTATTTTTTTACCCCCTCTTTAGACAAAATATAACGGCCGGCCGGCACATTATTCAGACCGGCCTCCAAAGCAAAATTAACTTCAAAAAAATCCTCGCCTAAACTGCCGACGACATAGCGGTAAATGTCGGTATTCAAGGGGTCGGTTATGTTATTATTGATTGGACCGTTATTTTTTTTGAGCAAACAGTCGCCAATCAAGGCGCCAGCCGGACAATTAGGCAAAACATAAGTGCCCGTTTTAAGGTAATAATCGCTCATGGCTGACTGGATTAATTTCAGATCGCCCAAGCGCTGAAAATCCCTTTGCCAGCCTTGGGCAAACCACACCCAAAAAATCAAAGCAGTTAGCACTAAAATGGCCAAAAGCGAGTAAATCGCAATTTTAAATTTAAGTCTTTGGTTCATACATTTGCTTAAATTATAACACAAATATAAAAATCCCGCCAAACGACGGGATTTTTAGGATTCGGATTAAATAATCGAAATTAATTGCAAGTTCCCGCTGTTGGAGCAGCCGCAATATTACCTCTAAACCCTTGGGAATCAGCACAAAAGATATCTCCGCCAGTATTGCCGGTGGTACAAAGAGTGCTATAAAAAGCAACATTAGCAGTATCGGCGGCAAGATTGGCAACAACTGGAAAAGTATTCCAAGCGGCGGCGGCACAAGGAGCAGTTCCCAACTTAGTGATAATCGTCGGAACATCAGAAGCAACACTAAAAGTAGTGACACCATCTTGATTCAAGCCATTGGCTCGATCTAATTCAAGCTGAGTAGCGGCAGTAGTAATATTTGATTGAACTTTAGAATTATTGGCTTTTTGCCTGGCATCGCTCAAATAAACGATAGCAATAGACGATAAAATACCGATAATGGCAATAACCACCAACAACTCAATTAAAGTAAAACCTTTCTTATTCATAAATTTAAAACCTTAAAAATTACATTGAACTTTATTTTCACTCGCGAGTGAATAAAATCATACCCATAAATAATGTTTTTCGACCTTTAAATAATTAATTTATCCACAGGTTAATTTCTTGTTTTAATTATACCATTTTTTAACTAGGTAATGAAAGAGGCTCCCTTACAAAGCCACGAGATTGCCACGTCGTGCGGATTACCGCACTCCTCGCAATGACAAAAAGAAGTTGACCTTTTACGACGCCGATTAAAACGATGAGGACAGCTGCCACATCGGTAAGATAACCGCTGTGACGAACAAGCCGACTGCCACGCCCAAAACAATCATAATGATCGGCTCAATCAAATTTGACAAGTTTCTGACTGAATTATCGATTTCTCGGGAATAAAAATCAGAAACTTTTTCCAATACTTCTTCCAATTTTCCCGACTCCTCGCCAATACTGATCATTTGCACCACGATTTGCGGGATATACTCATTATCAGCCAGAGCTTCGGAGATCTGACTGCCTTCATCCACATTCTTAATGACCTTTTCCAAAATCTGCTCATAAATAGCGCTATCAACCACGTCCTTAACAATACCCAAAGCTGGTGCTATCGGCACGCCGCCGCGAACCAAAGTGGCAAAACTACGGCAAATACGCACTAAATAAATATGACGCCAAATCTTGCCGAAAATCGGTACGTTTATTTTAATATAATCACTGACCTGCCGGCCGTAAGTTGTGCGGACAAAATACATCCAGCCGAAAATTACCGCCGCTACTGCCAATAAAACCAACCACCAAAAAACTGAAATAAAATTGGAAAAACCGAGCAACATCAGAGTAATCAAGGGCAGAGTCGCGCCAGATTCTTTTAAAATAGCAGTAATATTTGGAATGACAAAAGCGATAATAATGAAGCCGACCACAACTAAAACCGAAATGATAAAACCGGGATAAATCATGGCGCCCTTAACTTTGGCTTCCAAATCATAATCTTTTTCTTTCTGATCAGCCAAATAATCCATCACTTCGCTCAAGCGGCCGGAGATTTCGCCGGATTTGATGATATTAACGTAAAAATCAGTAAAAACTTCAGGAAACATATTCATTGACGCCGACAAAGACGCGCCGCCATCAACTTCATTTGACACTTCGGTAATAATATTTTTCAAATAAACGCCTCGGGGCTGACGAGCTAAAATCCTTAAGCTTTTTACTAAGGGCAAGCTGGCGTTTGACATAACCGACAACTGCCGGAAAAACACCACCAATTCTTTGGTTTTTACTTTTTTTAAAAATGGCAGATTAAAAGAAGACAGCTGGACACCAGTTGGCTCTTCTGATATATCAATAACCGTAAGTTTTTTATCATATAATAACCCAGCGGCCGCTTCCGACGATACCGCTTCGATAATTCCCTGAAACATTTTGCCAGCCTTATCTTTGGCTTTATAATAATAATTTGGCATGCTATTTTAAGACTGTGAATTTTTTAATAGTTTCGAATTATTGGAAACAGCTAAAGCATCATCCATATTTATTTCTTTATTTTTGACGGCTTCCACCAATGTCTGCTCTAAAGAAACCATACCGTCTTTTTTAGAAGTCTGGATGATGTCGTTTAATTGCTTGACATTGCCACCGGAAATCGTAGCCCTGACCGCATCGTTGGACATCATCAATTCGTAAACCACTTTCATGCCGCCGCCGATTTTGGGAAATATTTTCTGGCACACTACAGCCTTAAGCGAAGTCGCCAACAGATCACGAATCCTATCCTGATCAAAACTTTGAAAACTGTCTAAAATCGAGGAAATAGCAGCTGCAGCCGAATCGGAACTCATGGTTGTCACTACCAAAGAACTGCCGCCGGCAATCTCTAAAACATCGGGAATCACTTTAGTGTCAGTTAATTGCTCCAAAAACAAGACATTGCCATCCTCTTCTTGAAAAGATTTTAAGGCGCTAGCCACTGTTTTAGCGTCTTTACCGACTTCCCTTTGCTCAATAACGCTTTTGTTATTGTTAAAAATATGCTCAATCGGATCTTCAACAGTAATAATGTATTCTTTTCTGGTATGATTTATCTCTTCCACTAAGGCCGCGGCCGTAGAAGATCGGCCAGAACCGAACGGACCGGCCACAATAACTAGGCCTTTTTTTAATTTAGCTAAAACTTTTAATTGCTGCAAACCCAATTCATCCAAGGTTTTTATTTGCGCCGGAATATAACGCAAAGTGGCCGATAAAAAACCGCGCTGATGGAAAATATTCACTTTGAAACGGAAATTCTTATCGAAATTATAACCGAAAATAATTTCCTTGTTGTCAATCAATTGGGTCTTTTGCGTGGCGTTCAAAATATTCTCAATCAAGGATTCCATAAAATCCTGCGTGATAATTTCCTTGTCTTCCAAATATGAAAGTTCACCGTTAATGCGCAAAATCGGATAATTGCCAACGCCAAAATGAACATCAGACGCGCCAGATTTAATGGCTTCAGTCAGAATCTCTTTAATTAAAATGATTTTTCCGGCATCCATATTTTTTAAGCTACTAATTTTTTGATTTTTTCCACCACTTCCGACGGCATAAAATGAGCCTTGATCAAATAATCATTGGCGCCCATTTTCAATCCCTTATCAACGTCTGTTTTTTGGCTTAAATTAGTTAAAAGGATGACTGGCATGTTTCTAGTTTTAGCGTCATCTTTAATTGCTTTCAAAATATCAAAACCTGACATTTTTGGCAAAACCAAATCCAATAATAAAATATCGGGCTGATTTTTTTTAATGAAGCCCAATCCTTTCTCGCCGTCATAAGCGACATTGACCTTAAATCCCTCCATAGCGAATTTGGTTTTATACAAATCAGCTAAAAACACGTCGTCCTCTACGATCAAAATATTGATTTTCTTTTCCTTCGGCATATATGAATTAATTTTACAATAACCAATCATCAAATTCCAAATTGGAAAAATCGATTTTGGTTATTATTATTTTTTGTTAATTTAGTTTGATTATTGTTTCTTGATTATTGGCTATTAACCTAATTCTGTGTCACACGCATCACCTCATCAACTGATGTCTGGCCTAAAACCGCTTTAACCAAGCCGTCTTGCATCAAGGTGATATAGCCTTGTTTTTTAAATTGAGCTTTAATGGTTTCGCTGGTAAAATTTTCTTTGGAAATAATTTCTCTTAAATCACTGGCGACTTCCAATAATTCAGCAATAATCGTCCGACCGGTATAGCCGGTATTATTGCAAGTCTGACAGCCTTTACCGCGATAAAATTTCAATTTGGTTTCCGGCTTGAAATATTCTTTCGGCACTTCTGATAATTCCTTCTTAACGCGTTCCAAAAGCGCCGGCGGCAATTGAATTTCTTCTTGGCAATCAGGACAAACTTTGCGTACCAAGCGTTGAGCCATCACTAAATTCAAAGTAGAGGCCAGCAAAAACGGCTCTGCCTCCATATCAATCAAGCGCGGAATAGACCCCCAGGCATTATTGGTGTGTAAGGTAGAAAAAACCAAATGGCCAGTCAAGCCGACATGAATAACTAATTCGGCTGTTTCATTATCCCTAATTTCACCGACCATGACAATATTAGGGTCTTGACGCAAGATAGCGCGAAGCCCCGAAGCAAAAGTAAAGCCGACATCCGGATTAACTTGCGATTGATTAACGCCATTAACATAATATTCGATCGGGTCTTCCAAGGTAGTAATATTAGTCTCATCCCCTTTCAACATATTCAAGATTGAATATAATGTTGTAGTTTTACCGCTGCCGGTAGGACCAGTTAATAAAAACAAACCGAACGGCTTCTTGATATTCCTTTCAATTATATCAATATGATACTGGGTAAAACCTAATTGCGCCAAAGTCGGCACGCCGGCCGAAGTATCTAAAACACGGATAACTACTTTTTCCGAATTAAGCATCGGCAAAACCGATACGCGCAAATCAACTTCTTGACCGTCCATCTTAGAACGGATACGGCCGTCTTGCGGCACTCTAGTTTCGTCTAATTTTAAATTAGATAAGACTTTTATTCTGGAAACTACGGCATTATGCAAATAACTAGGTAAATTCAAAGAAGTATGCAAAATACCGTCAACGCGATAACGGACATGGCTTTCATTGCGTCCCGGTTCGATATGAATGTCCGACGCCCCGCCCTCAACGGCATTCCTGATTATTACTGACACAATCTTGGCTACCGGCGCGCTTTTAACCCGTTCATCCGAAGTGCCGCCTTGTTCGAATTCCAATAACTCCTCTTTGCTGGCAAATTTTTCTTCCGCCGACTTTAAGGCGCTGGTAATTTCTTTTTTGGAACCTTCATATTGTTTCAAGACATGACGAAAATCAGCTAAAGAAATGACATAATAACGCGCCTGCCAGCCGACTTGCTTGATTAAAAAATCAATCGCTTCTGTCGCCAAGAAATTTCCCGGATCAGCCATGCCGACTTTAATCGTCTTACTCTCTTGTCCGAATACTACCATCTGGTAATTCTCCGCGGCCTTAACCGGCAAAATATTTAAAATCGAGGCTGGCACTTCCACGGCCGACAAATCAGCCACCGGCCAATTAAAAGCTTTGGCTTTGGCCGCCGTAAAATCGCCAACCGTCATAATGCCGGATTCAATCAAAATATCTTCCGGATCTTTCTTATTTTGTGCCGCCCTAATTGAAACATCAGACAACTTAGCCTCATCAACCAAGTGAGAAGCCGTTAAATAATTTTTTATCCTGTCGAATGAGTAATTTTTAACCATGATTATTGGCTGGGTATTCTTAAAACCGGCAGACACTCCGGCGTGGCCACAGCAGCCGTCACTGGCAAAGGCGAATCTTTCCTGGCAAACGGATTGCCGCGATCGGCGCTTAAATTAACACTGACGAGCGGCCAATCGCCGCATTGCTTCAGCTCTTTCAGGCCGCTAAGCGTCTCCTGATTGAATTGCTTGATCGGCTGGCCGGCAGTTGAATAATCCTGAGTATAATCAGACAAAAACAAATCAATATTAAAATAAAAAAATAAAGCGCCAACCATGGTCACCATTAAGGCAATCAAATAAAAAGAAGTAGTTTTATTTTTCTTATTCTCTGGCATTTATTTTTTAATTAAAGAAGCATTATTATAATAAACCACCAAGCTCAGTTCATACAGCGGGTTTTTATTGGAAAAACTAATGGTATAAATATCATTCATCATAACACTATTTTGCAATAATTCTACTAATCCCTTTAAGGATTCGTAATCGCCACCGACTAATTTCATTTTAATCGTCACTTTGCCAAGACGCTTATCGCTGTTTTTATTAATAGTGGCTCCAGAATCTTCCACGTCCATATTAAAAACAGTAAAGCCGGCTTTTTGCGCTAAAGTCGTCAAATGAATCAGCAACGAAGAATACTCCGGCTTATCCGGCATAGCCATAGACAAAATTTTCTTTTCCGAGGCGTCCAATTCGACAATTTTACTGCTATAAGCTTTAGCTTGATCCAGTTTTTGCTGAGCAATCTGAATATCTTTATTTAAGCCTTTCATCACATCAACATTCTGGCGATAGGTGTCATAAGGGCCGACGATTATCAAAGCATAAGCCAAGCAAAAAATCGCTATGCTCAAAATAACCAAAATCAACCGGCGATGCCGAGTAAAAAAATCTTTAAGTTGTCTGACAAACAACAGTCTATTCATAATCAGTTCTTTTTAGTGTCAAAAACATGATCGGCTAAAAGCAATCTTAACTGGAAAGAAACGCCAATAACTCCGGCCTTGCCTTCGGAATATAATTGGGTATTGCCTATTTTTACCTCTTTGACAAAATCAGTGGCGTTATTGAAAACAGCCAATTGTTTAGATAAAGTTTCATAATCACTGGCCACGCCCGGCAAAACCAATTGTCCCGAGGTGTCAGCGCTTAAATTCGTATAATAAACTCCGTCTAAAGTATACTTTTCCAGCAAGTCAAAAAAATTGCTCCAATAAAATTTGCCGTCTAATCGATTTTTGATAGCCAAAATCTTATCAGCAGTTTCATTATTCAATTGTTCACGAATGCGATAATCGCCAATTTGTTTTTCCAAATCAGCCAATTCTTGATTCTTGATCTTAATTTTTTCAGCCACTTGCAGTTGCTGATAAACCAATAAGCCGTAAAGCGCTGAAATAAAAACGATCGGAATAATGATTGCTAGTAAAACGCCGCCCAAACCGCCACGACTGACTTTAATACCGGCAGAAGCGTCAGACGGCATCAGGTTTACTCCCATCCAAGACGGACGAATGACTTTTTCCGCCAAATGATAAGCTGGCAAAAATTTATGCTTGCTCTTTTTTGATTGATCTATTTTTTTCTCAACCGGCTTGATGATCGGCTTCATAACCGGCTTCATAACCGGTTTTTCCATGCTTGGTTTTGGCACGGTTAAATAAGGCTTCTCGGCCAAAGGCAAATGGCTTTTCGGCCTATCCGGCGAAGGTATTGATTGCTTTGCTTCCCGATCATGAACTAGCTGGTATTTATTGGATTGATGGTGAACTGGAGAAAATAATGACTTGAAAATTTCCCACCAGCTGTCAGTCGGCGATTTTCTGATTTTTAATTTTGCCGTCGGTTTAACCACTTCGCGTTGCGACAATATTTTAGCTGGCGGACGATGATTATTTGACAAACCAGACTCTAAAATATAATTAATCTTACTTTCTTTAGTCGGCCTATTAATCGCTATGTCAGACGAAGCCTGAAAAGCATTGGCTGTTTTCGATTTTGCAGGTTTTTTTGCGCTGGCAATGCCGGTAATCAAAGACTGCGGACTGCCCAAAAATGACCACCAAGAATGTTTTTCTCTTGGAGGTTTGATTTCCTTCGACTCGTGATGCTTGATAGTTGAGGTTTGTTTGAACTCAGCCTTAAACTGAATGGGCTTAGCTACTGGTGATTTTGGTAGTACTGATAAAACCGGTTCGTGCTTTTGCTGGACATTAACCTTAGCCATCTCCGGCGACAGAGAACTATTGCTATCGGAATAGCCTAAAATTTTACGCCACCAGCTTTCTGACGGTTTGTCGCTGCCGCCTATTTTTGCTGATTTTTTAGAATCATTTAATTCAATTTCAAAAACTTTAGGGCGACGAGCTATTTGCTGTCGTTCCTTTTTTTCGGCTCTTCTTAGCTCTTCTGGCAATAAATTAACGCTCGCCATAAATTATTCTATTTCTCTCATCGCTAAACCGACGGAAACGGAAAATCTAGCGCCGATTCGATCCAAAACCGGCTTTAATTCTAAAGGATAAATTACTCGAGACCAGGGATCCCCAACGCTAGCATTCAAATTAAAAACACCTGACAGATAATTGGATAAATGACCCAAAGAAGCCGTGCCGCCAGTCAAAATTATTTTTTCCACCTTATCGCTATGGCTCTCATTATACATGTTAAGAGTGAAACGGATTTCATTCAAAATCGGCGCAAAAGCCTTTTCTACTGTTTGCGGCAAAGAATTTTCTGCTGTTTCGCCATCCAAAGACAAATCCTGTTTGAATTGCTCAGCACGGTCTAAATTAATATTTAGGGCTACCGAAATCGCTTTGGTAATCGATTGTCCGCCCAACTCCAAGCTTCTGGTCAGCATCGGCACGCCTTTGCTAACCACGCAAACGCTAGAAGTAGCGGCGCCGATATCAATTACCATAACCGTTGATTTGTCATTGCCGACTAGCGATCTGATTAAGGCAAAGCTTTCTGTTTCTAAACTGAGCAGCGTCAAATTAGCTTTTTTAAAAATTTCAATATACTTTTTAATCAAATTTTTGCTGGCTCCAGTAATTAATATTTTAACATTTTTCTGCGGTTTTGAAAAAATTTTCTTAAACGGATTTGCCTCTTGATCTAAACCGCTCAAATTACCGGCCGAACCGGCGACTTTGGCAACGGCATTATTAGGATTAACTTCTATTTCTTCAATAATTTTCCAATCTAAAATTATCTCCTCTAAAGGCATCGGAATAATTTTTTTCGCTTCCCAACTAATTGCCGATGCTAATTCTTTTTTATTCATTAATGGCAAAGTGATAATAGAAGTAAAAACAGAAAAATTCGGCAGGGCCGCAACAGCTTTAGTGGCTGAAACTTTGGATTTTTTGCAAATATCAATCAAAATCGCCGCCGCCTCGTCAGTATTGGTAATCAGGCCGGTTTCATTAATGCTAGCCGGACTTTTTTCCGTAAAACCGTAAGTCACCAATCGTGGCCTTTGTTTGAAATTCAATAATTCCACCACCTTGATTGATGATGATCCCAAATCAACTCCTAAATAACTGTATTTGCTTCCAGATGACATAATATATAAATTAGTTTTATTCTTTTGCTTATAGAAATTAGAATTCAAAATCCCTAATTACTGGCAAGCCTTCAGCCAAACCCTTTAAGCCGGGAGGCGGATTAGCAATCAAGCGGCCATCATAAATTATTCTTTCTGAACCCTGCTTAATATTGGAATAGGTGCGATAGAAACCGAAACTTTTTGCCATAATCAATCCAACAATCGTCAGTGGCTTATTGGAATCGCCGGAAAAGAAAATGCCGTGGCCGATTTGTTGGAATCTGGGGTACTCATCGGTTAGTGAAACTCCGCAACTGGCGCCATTTTCATACAAACAACTGGCAGTACCATTGCCTAACAGGATAAACGCGCCAGCCACTTTCTCCACATCGGGATCAATAATCACATCGCCTTTTACCACCCAAGCTACCGAAGCCAGCTCGCCTAAAGAACTAAGAGCGCTCGATCCATAAGTAACGTTTTTTTTAATTTCCAAATTACCTTTAACGATAATTAAGCCATTGCCTTTCTCGCCGCTAGCACCATTTATTATAACATTATTTTCATTAATAACTAAATCCCCGTTTACCACATAAACCTTATTATCCAAGGGTTGTAAAAAATTTGGCGCGCCATTAATTATCTGTTGGCCATATTTATTATAATTATAAGTAATAGAGCCGATAGTAGTATGGTTATGAACAGCCGTTAAGCCGGCGACGTCGATTTTACCCAAAGCATTCTTATAAACTTGACTGCTGGCGCCGTCCGATAAATAACTTATCCCCACATTTTTAACGACTGCCGAACAATTTTTGGAGCTGAAATTATAAACGTCTTGGGCAAAAATACAATAAGTGGCATTAACTCCGGATACTGAACTGCGTTGTTTGATATTGCTTTGGCCGTAAACCGAACCGAATTGCGTTTCGAGCCAGGGATAAACAATGCCCGGCGCGCCTAAAACGCTGAAATTAATCCAGCCGGCGCCAGTAGTAGAAGCGACATCATTATTGCCATTCCACGCCCAACCAGCTAAAGAACCATCAGTGGAGTCAGAAGCTGAGCCGTAAAGACTGCAAGTCGAACTTGAATTTGAACATAAATTGCATTCTATTCTAAACGACTTAGCATCATCAGCAACTACCTTAGAACAATCACTGCAATTAGAACAAATATTGCCACTCCCGCCAACAACCGATTGTACTAATTGATCTGGAATATTTACATCACTAAAATTAGTTCTAGTAAAGCAGTTCTTACAACTATCGAATTTAATCGGATCATATTCGGTACAGACATTTTCACTCACCTCATTGCCGGTATTCGGATCAGTACTGGTCGTTGTCGTCCATGTCTTGCAAGTCTTAACGCAATCATAACATTGCGCTCCTTTTTCAATAGTACCCGGATATTCACCGCGATTACCGAAATCAATCAAGCCGGCGTCTTTTAATGACAAGATTTTAGCCATGCCAGTGATCTTGCCGGTTGCGATATCCAATTTTGCCTTCCATTGCCAACCGGGCGGCTTAGTGTCTCCAAAAGCTTCACTGGCAGAACAATTTGGATTACTGACAGGACAAGCGCTAGCCTCGGGGCAACTCGGATTGCCATCACAAATATTATTGGGATCGCAAGTCTTGCCAAAACAGACCCAACCGACATATGGCGCCCAGCCCCAACCGTATAATTCATCATTTTCTACTCTAACTTTATAAACCGGCTGAGCCGGAAAACCGGCAAATTGCTTATTGTCGCTATTTAAAGAAATCCACTCGTAATTACTGCTATACAGCCAGCCGGAAACGTCATAAATCGGATTTATCGCATGAACACTGCTAAAATGAACTAATAAAATCACTATTGGCACTAAAATTGCCGCCAGAATTAATAGAGTGAGTTTTAATAATTTAAAAGACATCAATAACTTAATTTGATATATCAACCCAACCATAAGTTGTCGCAGTAAGCCTTCTGCAACCTACAAACTTGCCAACACT
>Ga0172370_10005247_pt1 | contig 16800 bp, 15 predicted proteins | sample LakKiv5m_FD_114538 | JGI IMG/M metagenome (GOLD analysis project Ga0172370, IMG submission 114538) | Freshwater microbial communities from Kabuno Bay, South-Kivu, Congo - kab_022012_11.5m | ecosystem: Environmental > Aquatic > Freshwater > Lake | place: Democratic Republic of the Congo...
AAGTGTTTGTTATTTGTGTTACTCCAAAACACAAACAACGCCAAGGATAATTGCTTGGTCAGTTTTGCAGAGAAAATAAATGCCTGAAGACGAACATTATTTAAGTTAAAAATCTACAATTCAGAGTACTATGATAAGAATTGCCGGAATCAATATCCCAGATAACAAAAGAATAGAAGTCGCATTGACATATGTTTTTGGTATTGGTCTTTCTACAAGTCAGAAAATTCTTGAAGAGCTTTCTATTGATGGAAATACTCGTACCAAAGATGTTTCTCTCGAAGATGCTAATCGTCTCCGCGAAGTGATTGAAAAAAAGTTTCGTGTAGAAGGTGAGCTCCGACATATCGTGAGAGGCAATATCAAACGTCTCAAAGAAATTGGTTGTTATCGTGGATCTCGACATGCGAAAGGTCTCCCATCTCGTGGACAGAGAACAAAGACAAATACTCGTACTGTACGAGGCAATACTCGTAAGACTATGGGTAGTGGTCGCAAGAAATCAGCTGACAAGACATAAAATATAATAATGTATTTTCCTCAAGCTTTAAAATTACAAGAGAGATAATTATGGAAGAAGAAGTAAAGAAAATTGAAGACACTACCGTTGCTCCTGAAAAAACAGAAGGAGAAGTAGTAAAGAAGGTCAAGAAATCGAAACGTCAGATTTTGAAAGGCCGAGTCAATATTCAATGTACATACAACAATACTATTATCACAATTTCCGATTTGAATGGTGCTGTTTTGGGGTGGTCTAGCTCAGGACATATGAGTTTCAAGGGCGCAAAGAAATCAACTCCGTATGCTGCAACACAAGTCGTAGCAGATCTGACTGAAAAAGTGAGAAAGTATGGTATTCAGGAATTGGAAGTTTTTGTCAAAGGTGTCGGATCAGGACGTGAAGCAGCCATCCGCGCTTTGTCTAACAATGGTTTCACATTGCTTGGTATCAAAGATCTCACAGCTATTCCTCACAATGGTTGTCGCCCTCGCCGTCCACGCCGTATCTAGTTTTGTATAAGTTTAGTGAAAATGAATTATGCCAAATAATATTGATTCCAAATGTAAACTCTGCCGTCGTGCCGGTGAGAAACTCTTTCTCAAAGGAGATCGTTGTTTGTCTCCAAAATGTGCAATGGTACGTCGTCCATACGCTCCTGGTGTCCATGGTCACAACCCATCTCGTGGTGGAAGTGAATTCGGAAAACAGTTAGCAATGAAGCAAAAGATCAAACGCTTGTACGGTGTAATGGAACGCCAATTCCGACATCATTTCGAAGAAGTACAAAAAGTCCCTGGTATTACAGGAGATCAATTGGTTTCTCGATTGGAACGTCGTTTGGATAATGTTATTTATCGTCTTGGATTTGCATCTTCTCGTGCTCAGGCCAAACAACTCGTGAGTCACAAGATGTTCTCTGTCAACGGTACTCGTATCAATATTCCTTCATATGAAGTTCGATTGGGAGATATCGTAGAATTGAAGAGTACTAAAAAAGAGAAGCAATTTTTCAAAAATCAAGAAGAAATCCTCAAAAATAAGAAAGATGTTCCTCATTGGTTGGAACTCAATGTCACAAAGCAGTCAGGAAAAATGATCGCAATGCCGTCACCTCAAGATGTAGGTGTTCGTGTGGACGCTCAGATGGTTGTCGAATATTATTCAAAGTAATTTTTTCATTTATCTCTAATCATTATTGTTTCCGGTAAACGGTCTATAGCAATCAGGTCCGACAGTTTATTCGAAACTTTTAAAGAAGTATGCAAATCATCACTTGCCCTCAAAAGCCAAAGTATACAGAAATAGGACTCAACCATGGAAAGGTTGAAGTTCTCGGATGTTATCCTGGATATGGTACGACTATCGGGAACGCTTTGCGTCGTGTCATCCTTTCTTCTTTGGAAGGTGCAGCTGCCAAATCTGTGAAAATCAAAGGTGTTTCTCATGAATTTTCGACTATTGAAGGTGTCATGGAAGATGTTGTGCAAATTATTCTTAATTTGAAACAAATCCGTTTTCGTTTTCATGGAACAGGTACAGTCAAAGTGAGTTTGAAAGCAAAAGGAGAAGGTGTTATCACTGCATCACAATTCAAAACAACATCAGATGTAGAAGTGGTGAACGGTGATCATGTGATCGCAACTATCACTGACAAAAAAACCGAACTCGATATGGAAGTAGAGATCGAAAATGGTATCGGATACGTTCCTGTTGAAAATCGTGAACAAGAAGATCGAGAAATTGGCGTGATCGCTATTGATTCTATCTTTACACCAGTGAAGCGTGTGAACTATGAAATAGAAAACATGCGTGTTGGTAAACGAACAGATTATGATAAAGTAACTTTGGAAATTGTTACTGATGGAAGTATCTCTCCTCTCGAAGCATTTGAAAAAAGTGTTGCTATCCTTGTTTCTCAATTTTCTTCTTTGACAGGTATGGAAGGAATGATTCAAGAAGTCAAAGAAACTTCTGAAGAAGAGGAAGTAGTAGAGAAGAAACCAAAGAAAGTTTCTAAGAAGAAAAAAGAAGAAGAAGCCTAAATGACCTTTTGTGAGTAAACTATGAAACACAGACACTCAGGACGCGTATTCAGTCGCGGACGCAATCAGCGAAGAGCACTTATTAAAACTTTGTTAGGAAGTCTTATTGTGCGTGAACGTATTACTACCACAGAGGCCAAAGCCAAAGAGATCAAAAATTTTATTGATCAAATAATCAATAAAGCCAAAGTAGCTCGACGTGATTCTCTCCGAAGACCTGCTATCATCCGTGAGTTTCAAGGTCTTATTCCTGCTATGGCATCTAAAAAACTTCTCAGTGATTTCAGTAATCGTTTTGAGGATCGTGTGAGTGGATACACTCGAATCGTGAAACTCGAGCGACGCAAGAGTGATGGTGCAGAAGTAGCAGTGATTGAATTTGTCTAGAGAATCTTTCGTTATAAAGCTAATAAAGCTCAAGAATTATGGCACAGAATAAAAGAACAATGATTGATCGTAAATATCACCTGTTTGATGCAAAGGACAAGGTACTGGGTCGTTTGGCGACACAGATTGCTCGTTTGCTTATGGGAAAACACAAGGTAGGATATGCTCCACACATCGATGGAGGGGATTTTGTCGTGATTATCAATTCAGACGGTTTGGTAGTGACTGGTAAGAAGAGTACTGACAAGATGTACCATCGTTTTAGTGGATATCCAGGAGGTATCACTTCTATCAGTTTTGAAGATCAAATGAAAAAAGATTCTCGAAAGATTCTTTGGCAGGCAGTGTACAATATGCTTCCAAAAAATGCTTTGAGAGGCAAGATGCTTCGCAGACTTCATATCAACAAAGGAAGTGAACATGAAGAGAAGATTATTCATATAACTCATGATTAAGCTAAAAAGCTACAAGTTAGATCATTATGGCAACGAAAGCAACAATTGAAAAAGAAGAGAAGAAAACCACTCCGAAAAAAGTCGTCAAGAAAGCAGTGACGAAGAAAAAGGAGGCTGTTTCTGCAACTCCAAAAGTCGTGAAAGAGAAGAAGAGTGAAGAAAAATATGTCTATGCAGTCGGACGTCGTAAGACAGCTATTGCACAAGTACGACTCTACCCAAGCACTGAAGCTTCTGTCGTTGTCAATGACAAGAAAATTCGTGCATATTTTGGCACACCTTCTCTCGAAACTATTGCTTTGTCTCCTCTCAAATTGACTGGTCTCGAAGAAACTTTCAAGGTATCTGTCGTCGTACGTGGAGGTGGTCTCCATGGTCAAGCTGATGCTATCAAGCTCGGTGTTGCTCGTTGCCTCATCAAGCACGATACACTCCTTCGATCAGTCCTCAAATCTGCAGGCATGCTCACTCGTGATGCTCGTGCTGTCGAACGCAAGAAACCAGGACTCAAAAAAGCTCGTCGTTCTCCACAGTGGGCAAAACGTTAGAGCCACGCCTTCTTTCACAGAATACATATCAGAAAAACACTCACAATATGCGGGTGTTTTTTATTGAAAAATTATGTATGATAAGAATCACTTTGAATAGATTAAGTAGTGGAGTTTGAGTGGAAAAAGCCAAAAAGTGAAGGATCTGTTGGCGCTGTTGGTATTGGTTGAATAGGCTCAAAATTTGGCTGTATTTGTGTGTAGGATAGGTATTTGTGATAGTTCTTTTAAAATCATTGACATAATTTTACAAGGACATTATTTTGTGGGAAAATAAGGGAAAAGAGTGATTTTGAAGTTCTAATCGCCATTTTTACTTTATCAAGATATAACCAAAAAATATGGCATTCAATGAAAACACAAGAGTTAAAATTCCAGCAATTCTACATCTTTGCAGGTTAGGGTTTGATTATTTGCCATTGTCAAAGGCAAGGTGGGATGAAGACACTAATATTTTTACTGATATTTTTTCCGAAAGCATAGCAAGAATAAATCCTGATATTGATCCTGATGATATTAGACGAGAATATGAAAAAATATCTTTAGTGCTTGATAATGAGGATTTGGGGCAAGAGTTCTATAAAATGCTAACTGCAACATCAGGAATTCGTTTGATTGATTTTCAAAATTTCAACAGCAATTCTTTTCATGTTGTGACTGAGCTTCCATGTAAAAATGGAGACGACGAATTCCGTCCAGACATTACGCTATTAATAAATGGAATGCCACTTGCTTTTATTGAAGTAAAGAAGCCAAATAATAGGGAGGGCATTTTAGCGGAAAGAAATAGGATCAATGTTCGTTTCCAAAATGAGAAATTTAGGAAATTTATAAATATTTCCCAGCTATTGGTATTTTCCAATAACATGGAATACGACAATGATTCAATCGATCCTATTCAGGGCGCATTTTATGCATCTTCATCTTACGCAAACGCCAATTTCAATTGTTTTCGAGGGCAGCCAGATTAATGGATATGTTAGAGGAGGGTGGTGTTGTTGGTGAGGCAAATGGTGCGGAATATAGAAAAGTATTGATTCAAAAATAATGAACATATATTTAGACATTGATGGAGTTCTTTTGGATAAGCATGGAATCTTGGCTGATCATGCGGAGGAATTTTTGGAATTCATGATTGATAACCATGAGGTTTTTTGGCTCACCACTCATTGTCATGGTGGAGAATGTGATGCTATTGAACACATTTCAGTTAAAAACAAAATATCCCCAAAGCTTCATAATCTTTTGCGAAAAGTAAAGATGACGGATTGGGCAACATTAAAAACAGATGCTATTGATTTTTCAAAAGATTTTTCTTGGATTGATGACTATGTCATGAGTGCTGAAAAAGGTGTGCTTATGGAAAAAAATGCGCTAATGCGATTACATGAAGTGAGTCTAAATGGAAATCCTGATTTATTGGCGAATATGATGACCATTGATTACACTAGGGGATCAATTAAAGATGAATGTGAGCAAGAAGTTGGGCTTAGCATTTCATTTTCTGCAGAAGAATTTGAATTAATAAAAAAGGGTTTTCATTCTGATCAGGGAATGGATGAAAGATGGAGGTTTGCATTTCATGGTGACACTTTATATATCATGCGTCATTGGACTGGTTGGGTGAATTATAAGTTAAGGTTTAAGGAAAGGGATGGTAGATATTTTGTCTATGAATCATATAGGGCAAATTTGATAGAAAAAAAGAATGATAAAATTACTGCATTTGAAAAGAATTGGCATGGGGCGTTTATAATTTTCTTGATTGAGCGTTATTTATTTAACAATAACAGAGATTTTCTTTTTGATTCACAATTGGTATATGGACACCTAGCTATTCCAATTGATTCAATTCATGGATATGATCATTGGAAGAATGTTGAAATAATTGGTCATTATATTGCCGAAAAAAATGGAGCCGATAAGGAAATTATTAGTGCTTTTGCATTTTTGCATGATATTGGAAGAACTAGAGAATTTGAAGAATTGAATCACGGAGAAAAGAGTGCCGAGTTAATCAAAAAATCTTTTCAGCTTAATCTTGATAATGAGCAATTGAGTAAGTTATTGATTGCAGTTGCAAATCACGACAAATCGGATGCGAAGAGTGATGACATTACTATTCAAACTTGTTGGGATGCTGACAGATTGGATTTGCCGAGAGTGTATATTTTTCCAGACAAGGATTTGTTATATACGCAGGATGGAAAATCAGAAGAAACATTTAAGCATTTCAACATTGGGAAATGAGAAACTATGAATGAAGAACAAATTAAAAAAATATCCAATAGTATAAATGATGCAAATTTTAATAGTTTGCTTCAGTGGAATAAAATGGGGGTAGTATTGAAAGTTGAAATATTAGCCAGTGAAAATTCTTGTGATCATTGTAAAAGTCAGAATGGTAAGATTTATTCAATTGCTGAGGCAATTAAAAATAAACCTTTGCCATGTAGGGAATGTAATAATGAGGTTTATGGTTATTGCAGATGCACTTATCTGCCAATAGTATAATTTTTTAATTTTAAATAATATATGGGCAAAGACAGCAAATTGAGATTTTTGGGTTATGCTTGGACTGTGTTAGTCAATCTTTTTACGATCATTGTTGTTTCGCAGGTCGGGTGTCCGTTTTTGCTTTTTTAGCAGTTACAATTAGAATTTTGTGTTATAATAAATCAAAAGCCTTTAATTTATTTTTAGACTCAGTGGGTCTTATAAAAATGTTTAATAAAATAAAAAGTATGAAAATCAAAAAGAGAGTTGTTCTCGCTGGTTTTTTGGCGATTTTATCTGTGACGATGATCGCTTTTTTTGTTGGGAAATATAAAAATCAGGTAGTAAAAAATGCTTCGGCTCCGACCGCATTGGCAAGAGATGAAGAGAAGACGGTGCTTCTTTATAAAAACAACAGCTATGAGCAAGGTGGACTTATAGAAATTGCTTCGACTGATGCACCAGTGATTAAGATTGGCAGTGTGGGTGTTTCCGGCAATGCAACAATTACGACATATCAAGCTACTTACGACGATCTGTTGAAATATCTGATTCATAACGATAAATACGAGCAGAAGAATAAAACTGTTGATGTGAGCAAATTATCTCAAATTAGCCAAACAACTTTACAGGTAAATTCTGATAATGATTCTTCTATGCCACTGTCAATCGGTGATAATGGCATATGGTTCGTGCAAGCCAACTTAAACGGTGTTATGGGGGAGGCTTTTATAATAAGGACTGACGTTGGTGCAATTGCTTCGGAGGGTGATAACGAAATTATCATATGGAATCAGAATTTCAAGACTAAAAAATCTATTCCTAATGCGTCTGTTGCTGTTTACAATCTTAATGGAGGTGTTAAGCAATTAGAGTCTACGACTTCTGATACTGAAGGTATTGCCAAGGTGAAGGCAACCCAAGATGCCGACATTGCATTAGTTGAAAGTGATGGCAATAAAGCTGTTCTTCCCTTGAATTATAAATATTTAAACATAAGCAATTACGCTTCTTATCAAAAGAAGAGTTTGGATAATGAATATTTTGTCTTTACTGATAGACCCCTTTATAGACCGGGAGACAAGGTAAAATTTAAAGCTATTATCAGACAAGAAGATGATGCTGTATTCACTTTGGCCGAGGGAAAGGTAAACGCAAAAATAATAAAAGGCTATGATGATTCATCGGTAATCGCCCAGCAGAATTTTACGATTTCGGGCAAGGGAGCTATAAACGGAGAATTTGACCTTCCTGCAAATGCCGAAGCTGGAAATTATACTCTTGTGGTTAAGTCAAAGGATAGCGAGGGAGTCTGGGGCAATAATTCTATAAGTTTCGACGTGGAAGAATTTGTTAAACCAGAGTATGGCATAGAAGCTACGAGCGATGATTCTATTTTGATAGCTGGAGATACCATGAACGTTAATGTGCACGGAGGATATTTTTCTGGTCAACCTCTTGCTGGTGAACAGGTCAAATATACGGTTTTTTCTTCATCATATAGTGATTACGGATATCGCGATGAATTCGATCCGAGTGCAAAATGGCATTGGTCATGGGACGGTTCAAGCGTATTTGACGGATCGGTAAAATTAAATGAAGCCGGGGACGCTGTTATTTCTTATAAAACACCTAATACAAAAGAGGGAGAGCACAGTAAGGTTTATACTATTCAAGCTGAGTATGTTAATGAGAGCGGAAGACCGTCTGTTTCTACGGTGAATGTTTTGGTTAAGTCAGGAGAGTTCGGTATTTATAAAAAGGATTATTCTTGGGGATCTAGCGTGAATAAAAATGTTACCATGCCGTTTGTGGTAACCGATACTGCTGGCAAGACTGTAACAAACAACATGCCTGTAAAAATTAAGACCGAGTGGTCTTATTGGAAAGAAGTGCAAGAGGATGGTAAAACAAAATACGAAAAAGAAAGTGAAGATCTTCCTGACCAAAGCACAAATAGCGGGAATGGTGAATTTTCATATTCATTCACGCCTTCAAAAGTAGGCCTTTATGAAGTCACAGTATCAGCAAATGATCCTCGAGGAAATGTGGTTGAAAATACATATTCAATCTGGGCATATTCCGAAAAAGAATATAGTCGTTTCAGTGATTACGGACAGGGCTCTATGGGAATCACTGTTCAGACCGATAAGGAAAAATACAATCCTGGTGACGATGCAAAAATCATAATACTTTCCAAAGAATTGGATCGGGATGCGCTTCTAACAATGGAAAGAGGAAGAACTCGCAGATACAAGGTCATTCATTTGAGTGGTAATCAAACTACTATAACGGAAAAAATTCAAAATGATGATATTCCCAATATTTTTGCAAATATTTCAACATTTGGCTCTAAGGACATAGATAGTGATAGTGCTAATTTGTTGGTATCTAATGCATCCAAAAAGATAAATGTGAGCATTAAGCCCGATCGTAGTACATATGGACCTGGAGATATGGCAGTAGTTGATGTTTTGACAACTGATAACAATGGCAAGCCACTTTCCACCGATACCGCAGTTTGGGCGATAGACAAAGCCCTTTATGAGTTGGCAGATTCCAATATGCAGAGCATTTTCGACACATTCTGGCATCAGCGAGGAAATGATACTTCGGGATCTTATTCTTTACAGGGTATAAATTCATTCGGCGCAGAATCGGGAGGATGTTTCGGCAAAGGCACTCAAGTATTGATGGCGGATAAGACATCGAAAAATATCGAGGAGGTTGCAGTTGGAGATGAGGTTGCCACTTATGGCGGAAACGGAAGCAGTGAAATGGTTATCGCAAAAGTGTTAAAAACCGAGGATGTCGTAGAAAATGGATTTTTGGTGATTAATGAAAAATTGAAAATAACAGCAAATCACATTTTGTGGGTCAATGGCGATTGGCGTCAAGCTGGCGTAATCCAAATCGGTGATACCCTTAGAGGTGTTAATGGTGATGAAAAAGTTTATTCGATTGAATGGAGACGGGAAAAGGCTCACGTGTACAATTTGGAAATCGAAAATCAGCATACATATATTGCGGAAAACGTATGGGTTCATAATGGCAAGGGAGATAGTATGAGAACCGATCTTAAAGATACGGCTTACTGGAACCCTTCCGTGCAAACTGATTCGACTGGGCATGCCAAGATCAGTTTCAAGCTCCCGGATAATTTGACGACTTGGGTTATAGCGACTGTGGCTGCATCGGACGATACAAGAGTTGGACAGCAAACTGCAGATATTGTCGTTTCCAAAAATATAATAGTAAGACCAATGCTTCCTAATGTACTGCAGGAGGGAGACAAGATAATTTTGGGATCCATGGTTCAAAATTTTTCCGATAGTGATCAGAAAATGAATGTGGAAGCTACTTTTGATTCTGGAACTGTAGAAAATCCCGTGCAAACTGTAAATATTAGCAAGGGAGAATCTGCTAAGGTTTATTGGAGCGTGTTGCCTAAGACCGTCAACGAACACGCAAAGTTTTCAGTTAAGGCGACTTCCATTGAAAGACCTGAGTTAAATGATGGTATTGTTTTGGAAATTCCTGTTAAAAAGTTTGGATTCCCAGAAGTTTCAGGGACATCTATTGTTAATGATGGTCAGTTTCCGCTCAACTTCCCTCAGGATGCTTTCAATGAAAAATCTTCCGTAAAAGTCCAAGTTTCCGCTTCGCTAATCGGTTCTCTTTCTTCCGCAATGGATTATTTGCTGGAATATCCATACGGCTGTGTTGAGCAAACTACAAGCAGTTTTGTTCCAGCAATAATCTCAAAGCAAAACAAAGATTTATTCCAATTCAAAAAAACCGATATAAGCATAGATGATGTTGCCAACAAAGGAATTGCCAGACTCAAGGATTTGCAGAATTCTAACGGAGGTTGGGGTTGGTGGGGTCAGGACAATAAAACCAATCCGTTCATAAGTGCGTATGTCGTTGAATATTTATTTAAAGCGAAAAAAATAAGCTACTCCGTGGATGAGGATATGTACAATAGCATGTTGTCATACGCAAAAAGTGATCCAGATGAAACACTTACTCCTGATGAAAAACGCTTGGATAAAATTGGAAAAACTTATGCGCTTTCTGTAATAGAAAAAGGAAATCATTCCGATAGATTGATAAGGGATTTCAATGGCATAACTCCTGATGAACTATCGCTCATAGTGATGGCAAATGTAAATAATGGAGACATGAATCCTGCTGACAATGGATTAAATGTACTAGCTGGTCTTGCTAGGGATAATGGCGAAAGTACTTACTGGGATGCGGGAGACATGAAATATTTCGGAAGCAAGGAGGCTTCAACCGCATTAGTACTTCGTGCGCTTATTGCAGGAAAAGGAAATCCTGATTTGATTGATAAGGCGGTGAAATATCTGACTCAAGACAGAAAGGGAGGCAGTTGGCAAAACACTTTTGCGACAGCTCAGATTCTGCAAGCATTCGTTGATTGGGCAAGATTGAAGAAAGTTACTGCAACGAATTCATCTTACGCTGTACTTGTAGATGGTCAGCAAGTTGTTCAAGGAAAATTCAACGACTATCGTCAAATAGATCAAATAAATATCCCGGTAGAAAAATTGAAAGCGAATGGTTCACAAATATCCATCAAAAAAGATGGTGAAGGGGATGTATATACGACTATTATATCTACAGCGTTCAGGACTGATAGAAATGCAAGTGCTTTAAGTAAAGGATTTTCAATAACACGGTCGTATAAGCCAGAAGGAGCCGATGTTAATTCTCCTCTTGCTGTCGGGGATGTAGTTGATGTCATGCTTGCTGTCAAAAGTGACTTTGATGATAAGTATGTGGTAATAGAAGATCATTTGCCCTCAGGACTGGTTCCGATCAATCCGAAATTTAATAATGAGCAAGCGAGTGGTGGAGGAGAAGCTGCGCAAACTACGAATGGCAAGAACTACGGTAGTGATAATAGAGAAGTCACCAAAGACGGCATGATCATTTCAGTAGAGGATCTTTCCAAGGGCACAACTGAGTTCACTTATAGGGCACGAGTAGTGAGTCAAGGAGAATTCAATGTTGTTCCAGCAGTTGCTATTAAAATGTACGCTCCTGAAATATACGGAAGGACTGCTGTGCAAAAAATAAGTGTGCAAAAAGAGAGACAAAATATTATTAAAAACATTGCGCAAAAGAAAAACACTCTCATGTTAATCATTGGCGGTGCAGTTGTTGCTGCGTTGCTTGCTGGAGCTGGAGGTTACTACATATGGAGAAAAAAACGCAACGCTACATTGGAGCAATAATCTTACTTGCGATAACTATTGGCGGCATAGTCTTTGCTATGCCGCTTTTGAGTCGCTATGCTGGTCAGTGTTCAAAGAATCCTGACATTAATATAGTTGGTAAATTTGAAGCTGAAAATTTTACAAGGGCTTTGGATGAAACAGGCAGTAAATTCGCAAAGTGTGACGGTAAAATGATTGGAGCTGTTGTTCCGCATCATATGGTAGGAGGAAAATTCATTGCAGATGTTTTTTCTGAAGCGAAAGATGTTGATACGGTTGTTGTTATCGGACCGAACCACTGGGAAAGGGGAAACTCGCCTATCATTACCTCTAACAGTGACTGGGTGACAGTGAAAGGCAAGGTGCACATAGATACAGATTTTGTGGATGGGTTGATATCTAAAAAAATTGCGACAGCAGAAAATGATGCCATTGGAAACGACCATTCTGTCGGGAATATATTGCCTTTTGTTGCTTATTACCTTCCCACTGCAAATGTTGTCCCGATAATATTAAAAAGAGATATTCCAAAGGAACAGTTTGATAATCTTTTGGAATATATTGCTGATCAACAAAAGTCAATGAATATGCTGGTCATAGGCAGCGTTGATTTTTCTCATTACCTTACCGCTGAACAATCTGAAAGAGAAGATGAAAAAACTATCAAGGCTATTTTGAATAAGGATTATGCTATGATAAGCTCGTTTCATAATGACAATATGGATTCGCCATCATCCATTAACGCCTTACTTAAAGTAACTGACATGCTTGGATCAAATAAAATGCTTTGGAGGAATTCTAACTCGTTCAAGGTTTTGGGCAGTGATATCAATAATACAACCTCGTACTTTGAATTGGTATTTTGCAAGAATGAATAATATTAGAAAATTAATCCTGGTTGCGGTTATATTGGCTAGCGCATCTGCTATCTTGTTTTTTGTTGGCAAAAAGACCATATCTTTTAGTAATGATTCGAGTCAAAAAGTTGTTCCGATTGCGAGTGCCACAGATAAAATGGAAAACACGGTCAATATACTTTTTGTAGGCGATATGATGTTTGATCGCTATATACGTCAGACTTCTGAAAGACATGGGTACAATTTCCCTTTTCAAAAAGTTGAATCATTGTTCAAGAGTAGTGATTTGGTGGTTGGAAATCTTGAAGGCCCCATAACGGATAATGAGTCCATAAGCCTTACTTCTAAAATAGGAGAAAGGGATAATTATGTCTTCACGTTTGATCCTAAAACAGCTCGGGCTTTGGCGGATGAAAATATAAAGCTTGTTAATATTGGCAATAACCACATCACAAATTTTGGAAGCAGTGGAATTGCAAGTACGAGAAATTATCTTTTGCAATCGGGCGTGGATTTTTTCGGAGATCCTGAAAGTAGAGGTTCTTGTATGACCCTTGAAAATATCAAAGGGTTGAAATTAGCTTTTGTTAACTACAATCAATTCGTGACAAATGCAAGGCAAAAGACGCTTGATGATATTAATAAAGCCAAGGATTCAAAAGCAGATATAATTGTTGTCTATGCTCATTGGGGAATGGAATTTGCTGATCAACCCGATCAGAAAATAAAAGATTTGGCACATGAGTTTATTGACGCTGGCGCAGATTTAATAATAGGTTCACATCCACACGTTATTCAGCCAAAAGAAGAATACAAAGGTAAAATGATTTATTATTCACTAGGAAATTTTATTTTTGACCAGTATTTTGATCCACGAACGCAAAAGGGGTTAGCTGTCCAGATAAATATAAATGCTACCAACAAGAATATAAACTCTAAGGAATTTCAGGTTGAGATGAGAAATAGCGGGCAATCCGTGAGTTTATGATAGACCTCTCGTGCTTTTGTTTAATACTGGATAGTTGCCAGTCTGTTTTTGAGGTGTTCCGGCTGTTGACAGGATGTCTCAAATGGTGTATACTTATCGATCACAATACATAAACAAACAACTCGAGTCTTTCGGGTTTATAAAAGGTGTAAAATACCTATTTCAAAGGAAAAAGGAGACTGAAAATGAAGAGATTGTTGCTTGCGGGTCTGATGGTTCTACTTACGGTTACTCAGGTATTGGCTACGTCCAGCGACTTAGCTCAACGGAAACAGATCATCAAGCAGGAGTTCGCCGAAGGAGACAAGATCGCCAAATTGACCAAGAACGAGAATGCTGTGGCTATCATGAAGTTTCTTCACGAAACAGCTTTCATTGGTCAGCCCATCTACAACAAGAATGGGCGCGCAGTGAAATTCTTGGAAGTCGGCGGCAAAAAGGATTACTACCTTTGCGTAGTGCCTTTGCTCAAGAAGGACAGGAACGCGAGCAAGGAGTGGAAAGAAACATATGACGAAAACCTTGCAGCATTTCATGTTCCCGATCCTAGTCAAGCATTGCTGGTATTCAAGGAAAGCTCGCAGTTTTCTCCCACATGGCAGGGTTTGATCCTCATCCACGAGGGAAGTCATGCTCTCGCTTTTGCAGCTCACGTCTTTGACGAGATCGAAGATCCTCTCAAAAGGAGGACTATGGACGAGCTTTATGCTTACAACCTGGAATCCGAACTCACAGAGAAGATAGGCGGGCGCGAATACAGCAAGCTCGTCCAAGAGGAAGTGAAGCGTCTGGAGCAAGGCTACAGAAAAAACAAGGAGATTTCCCTTCCTGATTATCTGCGTTACAGCGAAAGGCTGGATAAGATATTCGGGAAGTCATGCTCTAAGCTGGAAACTGGCGTGCGCGGCTCAATCCTCTGGATTACTGCCGTATTCCGTGTCATCGAGAAGAGCTACAAATCTCCCGACGAACAGCAACAACGCAAAGCCGATTTCCTTTGGTCTGCATATAAGAATGGCAACATGCAGTAATTCAATCTGCATCTATAGCTAGAATTTGCCCTGCGTATAAATAACGCGGGGCATTTTTTTGTGTTATAATAAACAATATGAATGAACGTGGACAAATATTTTCATACTACATATACAAAGTTGGACTGCATATTTTTGCTGTGATTGGTTTTGTGTTGGTTGTTGGTTTTTTTGCGGTGCGCTGGCATTGGACAGACGTCACAGGATCAATTGATGTCAATAGTGAGCGTTTTTCTCAGACATTTTTAGGCAAAGAAGCACAAGCACAAAGTAAAGTTTTGGGAGTTGAAAATCAAAAAAACTCTACGGATATGAATTCACTTGATGGTTTGGATTCCCAAATCAAACGACTTTCTGAAAAGAAAATGTTGAAGGCGAAAAATTATTGCATGATTGATATAATTGGACAATATTCCCCTGGAGCGGCATCGCAAATAATACAAACATATCAAAAGACCGATGCTGATATTCTGGTTTCAAAAATGATTTTAGCTGCAAGAATAAGGATTGAAGAAAAGAACGGAAGTGATATTTTTGCCAATTGCGATGCAGGCAATATTCAGACTGACGATGATTTAATTAGTAAAAAATATCTAGGAATGGAAAGCAAGACAATTTTTCCCTGGATGGATAATGAGCAGTGGGATACTATTAGAGAGGCAATCGTTAAGGATAAGGATGTGATAGAGAAGGCCGCATCAGTTGCTGGAATAGAACCTCGATTACTTGTATCTTGCGCGATTGTTGAACAGGTGCGTTTATTTAATAGTGATCGCGAGCTCTTCAAAAAATTTTTTGAGCCATTGAAAATTCTTGGTAATGCTAATAAAATCTCGCTTGGCATAATGGGAATCAAGGAAAATACTGCAGTTGAAACAGAAAATCATTTGAAGGATTCGAGTTCTCCATATTATCTAGGAACTGATTTGCAGCATACCCTTGATTTTGAAAATGGAGATGGTGGCGGCAGTAGATATGATCGACTGACTGAAAACACGCATTACTATTCCTATCTATATGGCGCGATATATTTGAAGCAAATAATGACCCAATGGGAAAAATCGGGTTATGACATCAAGTATCGTCCAGAAATTGCCGGAACACTTTTTAATGTTGGTTTTCCGCGATCCAAACCGAATCCCAATCCGAAAGTTGGCGGAAGCAATATTGAGGTAGATGGTGTAAAATACACCTTTGGATCATTAGCTTATGAATTTTATTATTCAGGTGAGCTTATTGATGCGTTCCCCTACGTAGTTAACTGACATTTGTTGAATTTTAACGAAAAACAATATTAGCAAAAACTTGACAATCGTCTAATAATCGTCTATTATTAGTCTATAAGCACTAGCTAAAAATTCCATGTTTAGCCCAAAATATTCAATAACTAATAGGCTTTTAGGCAACATAAAGCGTATTGCGGAGATTGTTACTGATCTCAATAGTCGCAGCTTTTCCAGAGTTGTGTTTTTGGAGATGGAAAGGCGGGCCAGGGAAATATCGGTCTATTCTTCAACCAGTATTGAAGGCAATCCCTTGCCACTTACTGATGTTAAAAAAATTCTCAAAAACAAACCTGAATATGTTCGCGACAGCGAGAAGGAAGTATTGAATTATAATAAGGCCTTAGTTGAATTGGATGAATTGATAAAAACAGAAAAAATTTCTTTGGATATTGAGTGGTTGGAGAAAATTCAAAAAATGGTTACGGATGGACTTATTGCTCCCCACCGTTGGGGGCACATTCGCAAAGAACCAGTTTTTGTTAATGATCCAAGAACAAGAACTACAATATATTTGCCGCCAGATCATCAAGAGGTCATTGGTATGCTGAATGAATTGTTTGATTTTTTGAAAAAAAATACCAATGCAGTTGATCCGCTTATTTTGGCAGGTATTTTTCACAAGCAATTCGTTATTGTTCATCCTTTTGTAGATGGAAACGGTCGAACGGCGAGATTAGCAACCAAAGTCTTATTGGCCAAAATGGGCTTGGATACGTTCAACTTGTTCAGTTTTGAAAACTACTATAACAGCAATGTAACCAAGTATTTTGAAGAAGTCGGTTTGAGGGGTAATTATTACGACATCAAAGACCATATAGATTTTACGAACTGGTTGGAATATTTCACAGATGGAATCATTGATGAACTTTTACGAGTTAAAAAAGAACTGGAAAAGGAAACCGTTAGTCCTGATAATGCGTTGAAAGATTATCATCAAAAAATTATTGATTTTATAAAGGATA
>Ga0172370_10005249_pt1 | contig 16796 bp, 11 predicted proteins | sample LakKiv5m_FD_114538 | JGI IMG/M metagenome (GOLD analysis project Ga0172370, IMG submission 114538) | Freshwater microbial communities from Kabuno Bay, South-Kivu, Congo - kab_022012_11.5m | ecosystem: Environmental > Aquatic > Freshwater > Lake | place: Democratic Republic of the Congo...
CTTGAGCGTGTAGATCAGCGGCGTCGGCGTCACCGTCGGGGTGGCGGTCGGCGCAGGCGTGTAGGGCGCGGGCGTCGCCGTCGGCCGCGGCGTCGCCAGCGCCGCGATGGCGACGGTCGGCGTCGGCGGCAGCGGCGTGGGCGTGCTGCGCGTGATGATCTGCCCGGCACAGCCGGCCAGCAGGAAGATGAGGGGTGGGATCAGGAGTCCCAGGGCACGGTGTCGCAAAATCGGCGCTCGGTCAGAAAGGATGCAATCACAATTATACCCGAAGCCCGCGCAGCGGGCAAAGTGTCCATGCATCGCGCTGGCCGCTGAAAGCATGACCTGGTTTCGGGGCTTCAGCCGGTCTGTTTGCCAATGGCAGAAACCGGCTGAAGCCTCGAAACCGGAGTAACGGGCCGCCAGGCTCAGGCGACGAGCCGGACGAACTTGCGCCGGCCGATCTGCAGGACGTGCTCGGCGTCGGGCGCGGCCATGAACAGCGGGTCCGTCACCGCCGCGCCATTGAGCTTGATGCCGCCCTGCTGCGCCAGCCGTCGGACTGCGCGCCGCGTGGGCGCGAGGCCGGCGTTCGTCAGGATATCCCGCACGGCGGTGGGCGTCAGGAGACGCACTTCCGGCATCTCGGCCGGCAGAGGGCACGGTGTCGCAAAATCGGCGCTCGGTCAGAAAGGATGCAATCACGATGATACCCGAAGCCCGCGCAGCGGGCAAAGCACCGGTCCTTTGCAACAGGAGTCCCAAAATGTGTTCTTCATGGGGCTTTACTCCGCGCAAAACCTATGATATAATACAATTAGTTTGACAGGGAAATCAAAAACAACGCACGCCGCACCGGGATCGTCAAACAGTCTGGGTGCGCCGAATGGCTCGTTACTTTCCCATACACGCTACGTCGTAACTGATAACAGTTGCGGCATCATCATACGCTGACCTTTGTGGAAAGGAGAGACCTATGGGTACCTCGTTGTGGCGCCGGTTGGGCGTCATCGCCCTCATCATCGTGGTCTTGACCGTCGGGTTTGCACCGGCCGCGGCCGCCAGCCCCGAGCAGGGCCCCGCCAATGCGCCGTCGGCCGGGTGTGCGCCGACCTACTATCGCGTGCTGTACGGCGACAATCTCACCCGGATCGCCTGGCGCTATGGTGTGTCGGTCTGGCAGTTGCAACAGTGGAACGGCATCAGCAACCCCAATCGGATCTATGCAGGGCAGATGCTGGTGATCTATCGCTGTGGTTATCCGCCCCCGCCGCATCCGCCCGCGCCGCCAGCCCCATGGCCGCCCGCGCCGCCCGTCCCTGCGCCATGCGGAGGGCAGAACTGCTGGCCGGTTCCGCAACCGCCATCACCTCCAGCCGGTAGCTGTTGGAACGGTGATTACTTCAGCAATCGTGACCTGTCCGGGCCGGCGGCGCTGAACCGTTGCGATGCCGATCTCAACTTCAACTGGACGGGCACTTCGCCAGCGCCGGGCACGCTCGGGCAATTCAACTTCTCTGCCCGTTGGACCCGCGTTTTTTACATGAACTACGGCACCTACCGGGTGACGACAACCTCCGATGATGGCGTGCGCGTCTGGATTGACGGCGTGCTGGTCATTGACAACTGGGGCATCCACCCCGCCACGACCTGCCAGCGAGACGTGCTGGTCTACGCCGGCAATCACACCTGGACCGTGGAGTACTTCCAGGCCGAGGGTGAGTCGCTGCTGCAAGTCAGGTCGCAGAAAGTCTGGTAGACCCAGATCGTCGTATCCTGCGCTTCCGGGGTCGCGCGCATTCATGCCTCGCCGCGATCCCGGAAGTTTTCTCTTGTGTTGAAGCCGCCTCGGTTGCTTTGACAAAGCCCCCTTCTTGCCGTAGAATAGCATTTGCACGCGCCGGGGGGTCTCCCGGCGCGTGCTGATTGTCTGACCGAAGACCGGATAGCCATGCGCCATCCCGCGCCTTCCGTCGCCCGAAGGACACCGAAATGATAGACAGACGCATTCCGACCAGCGCCGCGATCCGCCAGCAATTCCTGGACTTTTTCGCGAGCAAAGGTCACGCCATTGTGCCCAGCGCCTCATTGGCGCCGGGTGATGATCCGACGCTGCTCTTCACCAATGCTGGTATGAACCAGTTCAAGGAGATCTTCCTCGGCCTGCGCGAGCCGGCGGCGCGCCGCGTCGCCGATTCCCAGAAATGTATGCGCGTCAGCGGGAAGCACAACGACCTGGACGATGTAGGGCGTTCGCCGATCCACCATACTTTCTTCGAGATGCTTGGCAATTGGTCGTTTGGCGACTACTACAAAAAGGAAGCGATTGCGTGGGCCTGGGAGTTGCTTACCCAGGTCTGGAAGCTGCCGAAGGAGCAGCTATGGGCCACGGTTTTCGAGGATGACAAGGGCGACCTGGGGCGCGATGAAGAAGCCGCCGGATATTGGCGCAGCGAAACCGACATTGATCCCAGCCACATCGTCTATTGCGGTCGTAAAGACAACTTCTGGGAGATGGGTGATACCGGGCCGTGCGGCCCATGCAGCGAGATCAACATTGATCTGGGGCCGGAGGCGTGCGACAAGCAGGGTGTCGTCGGCCACGTCTGCCAGCCCAACGGCGATTGCCGGCGCATCACCGAGTTCTGGAACCTCGTCTTCATCCAATATGACCACACCCGCGATGGTAGCCTTGTGCCGCTGCCGGCCAGGCATGTTGATACTGGTATGGGCTTCGAGCGAATTGTCAGGCTGCTGCAGGGGGTACGCACGACGTATGAAACCGATCTCTTTACACCGATCCTGGCTCGGATCAGGGCGTTGCTCGGTGTGAGCGCAGACCCATCATCGCTGAGCGCGGAAGAATCCGCCGCGCGCCAACTCTCGCAGCGCGTGATCGCCGACCATGTGCGCGCGATTACGTTCTTGATCGGTGACGGCGTGCTGCCCAGCAACGAAGGCCGCGGCTACGTCTTGCGCCTGATCCTGCGCCGGGCGGCCCGGCATGGCCGGATGCTCGGGTTTGCGGGGCCGTTCCTGGCCGAGATCGCTAAGACCGTCATCGAGACGATGGGCGCGCACTACGACGAGTTGGTGCGCCGTCGCGAATTCATCTTGAGCACCATCTCGCAAGAGGAAGCCCGTTTCAGCCAAACGTTAACCGTCGGCATGGAGCGGCTGGGCGCGCTGATCGCCGACCTGACGGCGCAGGGGCAGACGGTGATCCCCGGCGATGAGGCGTTCCGGTTGTATGACACCTACGGGTTCCCGCTCGACCTGACCCAAGACGAAGCGCGCGATCATGGCATGACCGTGGACGCGACGGGCTATCAGGCTGCGATGGCGGAGCAACGCGAGCGCGCTCGCGCATCCGCTCAGTTTGGCGCCGCTGAGATCCAGGATGCGCAGGTCTATCTGGACCTGTTGCACGACCTAAAGAGCGATGGTCTATTGTCGCCCGCAGGCGTCGTGCATAGCTACGACGAAAAGATTGAGGTTGAGACGACGTTGGCGGCCCTCCTGCGCGATGGTAAGCCGGTGCAGGGCGCGCGCCCGGGCGAAAAAGTGCAGGTTGTGCTTCCGGAAACCCCGTTTTACCTGGAATCGGGCGGTCAGGTGTCGGACCTGGGTTACATCGGGCGCTATGTCGAGGACCAGGAGGAGCCGATCTGGGAAATCCGCATTGATGAGGTGAAGCGGCTCGTCCCTGGCTTGATCGTCCATGCCGGCGAAGTGCTCGTCGGCGCGCCCGCGGTCGGCGACCCCGCCGTGGCATTGGTGGATGAGGAACGCCGCTGGGACATCATGCGCAACCACACGGCGACGCACCTGCTCCACAGCGAGCTGCGCTACGTCTTGGGCGAACACGTCCATCAAGCTGGCTCAGTGGTTGAGCCACGCCATTTGCGGTTCGACTTCACCCATTCGGCGATGCTGAGCCAGGCCGAACTCGATGCGGTCGAGCAGTCGGTGAACGATGCCATTTTGGCGGATTATCCCGTCCTGACCTCGCACGCCAACTATCGCGACGCCATCACCGATGGCGCGATGGCGCTCTTCACTGAGAAGTACGGTGACGAGGTGCGGGTCGTCAAAGTCGGCTGGGAGGGCGAGGAGTTCAGCAAGGAGTTGTGCGGCGGCACGCACGTCCAGCGCACCGGGCAGATCGGCTTCTTCCATATCGTCTCGGAAGAGAGCGTCGGCGCGGGGGTGCGCCGGATCGAGGCGGTGACTGGCCGCGGGGCGATGGAGTTGGTGCAAAGCCGCCTCCGGCTGCTTGACCAAACTGCCGCGGTGCTGCGGGTGCCGCCCGATCAACTCGACCGCGCCGTGCGTAACCTGTATGCCGAGAACCAGGCGCTTCAGAAAGAGGGCGCCCGGCTCAAGGCGCGTCTGGCTTTCCAGCAGACCGAGCGCCTGGCCGCCGAGGCGATCAAAGTAAAGGATGTGGCGGTGGTTTCCGCGCAGGTAGAAGGCGCCGATGTGCAGACCTTGCGCGACATGAGCGATTGGCTGCGGAACAAGCTCGGTTCGTCTGTCGTCATCCTGGCGACGGCCGTGGATGATAAGCCGCAAATCATCGCGGCCGTGACCGATGACCTGGTGAAGCGCGGCCTCCACGCGGGCGAATTGGTGAAAAACGTGGCGCGCGTGGTCGGCGGCGGCGGCGGCGGCAAGCCTTCATTGGCCCAGGCCGGCGGTCGCGACCTCAGCCGGCTCCCCGAGGCGCTGGCCCAAGCGCCTGACCTGGTAGCTCAGGCCCTGGCCGATCCGGCCGCGGCCCGCGCGAAGGAGCCTGGCGCAAAGAAGGCGAAGGGCGCAGCCTGAAACGGTTTGATCAAGATCGAGATGGGGATGTTCGAGACAATTGAGTTGTCGGCCGCGGACACACTGAGCAGCGTGCTGGCCCGTCTGCGGGCGACTGACGCGGGCCGCGTGCTGTTGGTGGTACCGGCCCGGCTCACCTTTACGGCCGCCGATCTGGCGGCGCTGCGCCGCGAGGCCGCGACGCGACGCATCCAAGTAGCTTTGTTGACCTCTCAGGTCGGATTGCGGCGCGCCGCCAATGATGCGGGCATCAACGCGTTTCGCAGCCGCGGGTGGGCCGAGCGGACGGTCTGGCGCACGCTGCGGCCGGCGCGCCGGGCGCGGCCGCAGCCGCCCACGCCCGGCAGCGTGGAAGCGCCTTTTGCGGCCGGTCTCTTCAGCCCGCGCTCGCCGACCGGCTTCCGCCCTTCGGCCTTCCAACGTTCCTTCAAGCGCAGCCCCAGCCCGTGGTGGGTCGAGCTTGGGCTTGCCCTGTGCCTGTTGGCGTTGGCCGCTGGCATGTTGTACGCCTTGTCCATCATCATTCCCTCCGCGACCATCACGGTGACGCCGGTGTCTGAATCGCTTCAGATTCGGGTGTCGCTCACCGCGATTCAAGATGGCGCAACCGACATGGCGGCGGGTACTGTGCCCGCGCGTGTCTTGAGCGCGCAGGTTTCCGGCGATGGCAAGGCGCCGACGACGGGCCAACGGCAGGAACCGGCCGGTAAGGCGCGCGGCCAGGTCGTGGTGATCAACCGGACAACGCGCCAGATCACCATGCCGGCCGGCACAGTAGTGGCGACCGCGACCGGCAACAATGCCCGCTTTGTCACCCTGGTCGAGGCGCCCCTGGCGCCCAACGCGCGGGCCACGGTGCCGATCGAGGCCACGCTGCCGGGGCCGATCGGGAACGTGCGCGCCGGCACGATTACCCAGGTCGAAGGCCCGCTGGCGCTTTCGGTTGTCGTCGCGAATGATGGCCCGACTGGCGGCGGCACGTTAGCGCGCGTCGGCGTCGTGACGGAAGACGACAAGACTGCTTTACAGGCTAAACTTTTCGAGCAGTTGAAGAAGAGCGCCTACGACCGGTTGAATGAAAGGATCAGCCCCGGCACATTTGTGCCCCCTGAATCGGTCAGCTACCTGGCGCTCTCACCGACCTTCACGCCGTTTGTCGGCGAAGTCGCCCCCGAACTAGACCTGAACATGACGGTTCAGGCTGTCGGCTTGAGCGTGGACACGCGCGCCGCGCAACTCATTGGCCTGAGCCGGCTGCAAGACGCCATGCCGCCCGGCACGCGCCTGATCTCTGACTCCATCCGCTTTGTGCCCGGCGCGGTCTCGATGCCGGATGACAAAATGGTCAAATTCGAGTTGACCGCGGAGGGCGTCCTCTTGCGTGGCATTGACCGGGAGGCCGTGCGCAGCGCCGCGCAGGGGCTTTCCGTTGCCGAGGCTTCGGCCGCGCTGATGGATCGTTTCCAATTGGCGCAACCGCCGGAGATCCACCTGGGGCCGGATTGGCTGCCGTACTTTGTTCCGGTCAACCTGCCGGAGTTGCCGTGGCGTATTCGAGTGATCGTCAACTGGGATACTGCGGCGCAACTGGCGATGAAAAAGTGACCATCGTCGCGCCGGCGGATTTACCAGACGGCCGCTTGTTGGCCCTTGATTTGGGGCAGGCGCGCACTGGCGTCGCGATTTGCGACGAATTGGGGATGCTGGCCGTCCCGCTGACCGTGTTGCGCCGCCATTCCACGCGCGCCGCGGACTTCGCCGAAATCGTTGCGTTGGCGCGCCGCGAGCGCGCCGCCGGCGTGGTGGTGGGGATGCCGCTCGATAGTACGGGGCAGGTCGGCGCACAGGCGCGGTGGGTGCGTCGCTATGCGGGCCGGCTGGCCGGGGCGTTGCCGATCCCGGTCGCCTTCTGGGACGAGAGCTACACGTCGGAAGATGCCGCGCGCCTGGTGCGCGAGAGTGGGGGGCGCACGCCCTTGGACGCGGCCGCCGCAGCCGTGATCCTGAGCGACCTTCTGGAAGCGCGGCGGCAGCATACGGAGGGGTTGTGAGATTTTTTCATGGCGCGGTGCGCGGGCTGTTGCGCTTTGCGCTCTTCTTGACGCCGCTCATCGCGTTGGGGGTGTTCGGTTTTGTGCTGGTGAGCTTCGTCGCGGCGCAGCTTGAGGATACGCCGCAGCCGCCGACGGTTGCGCTCATCAAGCCCACTTCTGAGCAGCCGCTCGACCTGCGGCCGGAAACCCTTGAATTGCGTTTGCTGGGGCTTTACCTGCGGATGCAAGGCTCGGCCGTGGAGGCGACCGCCAGCAGCGACAGTACGCTGCGGCCGTTCAAGATCGCACTTGGCGAGACGGCCTTCTCGATCAGCGAGCGGCTGCAAGACCAGGGCTTCATCAACGACGCCAACCTCTTTCGACTGTACATGCGCGTGAATGGGCTGGACAAGCGCCTGGCTGCGGGCGACTTCGACATCGCACCCAACATGACCATGGGGCAGATCGCCGAGCGGCTGCAACGGCCGCGCATCCAGGAGATCGTCGTCACCTTCCCGGAAGGGATGCGCGCCGAGGAAGTGGCGGATCAACTCAACGTGCAAGGCGTCATGGACGGGGAGGCGTTTCTCTCGATGGTGCGCGGAGGCGCCGCGTCGGCGCGCGCGCTCGGCGACTATCCGTTCATCCCCGATAGCGCGGTGACGTTGGAGGGCTATCTCTTTCCGGACACTTATCGGCTGCCATCGCGCGCCACGCCAACCGATCTGCTCCAGCGCATGTTGGACAACTTCGCCCGCCGCGTGACGGCCGAGATCGAGCAAGCCGCCGCGCAAAAAGGGCGCAGCCTCGATCAGGTCATCAACATGGCTTCGATCGTCGAGCGGGAAGCGCAGCGGGCCGACGAGCGGCCGCTGATCGCCAGCGTCTATTGGAATCGCTTGAGCGGCGTGTGCAGCAAAGAGACGGGCGGCGCCTACCTGCAGGCCGACCCAACCGTGCAGTACGCGGCCGGCCGGCCGGGGGAGTGGTGGTGGAAGCCGCCTTCGGTCGAGGCGTATGCGCAAGTGCAGTCGCCCTACAACACCTATCTGCGGCCTGGTTTGCCGCCGGCGCCAATCGCCAGCCCCGGCCTGTCGGCGATTCAGGCCGCGGCGAATCCGACCGAGACCCAATACTGCTTCTTCGTTGCTACCAGCGACGGCTCACACGTCTTCGCCGTGACGCTGGCTGAGCACCAGGCGAATATCGCGCGCTATCAGCGATGAGACGAACGACGGACGACGAACGACGGATAGTGAACGGCAGGTTGTCCGTGCTGCTATTTGCTATTTGCTGTTTGCTCGCTGCCTGCACGTTGCCAGGCGACGCTGCGCCGATCGTCAAGATCGGTGTGATCGCGCCGTTCGAGGGCGCGGGCCGGCCGTTGGGCTATGCCATGCTGCCGGCGGTCAAGGCGGCGGCGGCCGAGGCCAATGCGCGGGGCGACTTGGGACGCACCCGGGTGCTGGTGGTGGCGTTCAATGACGACCTGTACGGGCCGACGGCCGCGGCGCAAGCACGCGCCCTGACGCTCGATCCCCAGGTGCTGGCGGTGATTGGGCCGTGGTCGGCCGAGACGGTGGCCGCCGCCAGGCCCATCCTGGCGGCGGCGGGGCTGCCGTTCATCGCCGGGGGCGATCTGGCCGTGCCCGCGGCGGGCGAGCGGTGGGGGGATGCCGTCCTGACCGAGGCGGCGAGGCTGGCGGGCGAAGATACACGCCGCTTGTTGGCTGTGCTTGCCGATGATGCGCGTCGCCGCGGACATCCCGCTCGCGGCGGCCCCGCTACGTTGCCTTGATGATGTTATCCCTTGCTCAGGCTGGTCTCCGACTGTGCCCGGCTCGGTAGGAGACCGGCCTGAGCGGGAAATTGTTCCTTGACAAGACCTTAGCGTACTTCGTACCCCGCTTCGGCTTCCTTGACTCTCCGCAAGCGTGGCTGCGGGGCCGCCTCGGCCGGCCATTCGACTTTGTCGTACACATCGGCCAGGCGCAGCTCGCAGCCGATGGAGGCGAGCTGTGCGACCGCGTCCAGCCCGGTGTATGTCGCCAGGAGCCAGCGGTCGTCGCCGTGTCGCGTGTAGTGTTCGATGGTCGGTTTGTTCTGCGAAACCAACAGATAGTCGGACAACGATTCCAGTGTGCGATAGAACTCGAACTTCGCGCCCCGGTCGTAGGCCTCGGTGGATGGCGAGAGTACCTCGATGATCACCGTTGGATTCAGCAACGTATCTTCGTTGCGATCCTCGAATTCGGCTTTGCCACAAACGACAGCCACATCTGGGTAAGCGTACAGCCCGGCGCTCGCCGCTTTAACGCGCATGTCGCTCACGTAGGCCTCGCAGGGCCGGTGTTTCAGTTGCGGGCCAAACGCGCTCGCCAGGTTGAAGGCGATGAGGTTGTGTCCTCTGCTGGCGCCGGCGAGCGCAAAGACTTCACCTCGCCAGTATTCGCTCTTGGTTTCGCCCTGACGTTCGAGCGCCAGATATTCCTCCGGCGTCAAGTACGGCACGAGCTGGGGAAGCGCAGCCATTTTGTCACCTCACTCATTGAATCCGCTACCGAATCACTCGATGCACTACCGGCGGCGCGACGACCGGCGCATCGCTGTATTTGTAGGCGGCGGCCAGCCGAGCCAACGCCGCATCGCAGGACGCCGCGTCGCGGGCGTGCACCCAGAGCAGCGGCTCCCCGGCCGTCGCCTGGCCGCCGATCTTGCCGCGCTCTGCGAGGACGACGCCGACGGCCGGATCTATCGGGTCGCCCTTCCGGGCGCGGCCGCCGCCCAAGTCCACCACGGTGAACCCGACCTCGCGCGCGTCCACGGCCGCTACATAGCCGCCCCGCGGCGCGGCCAGCGGCCGGATGATCGGCGCGCGGGGCAGGCGGGTCGGATCGTCCACGACGCGTAAGTCGCCGCCCTGGGCCGCGATCCATTGGCGGAATTTGGCCCAGGCCGCGCCATTGTCCAGGGTGGCCGCGGCCTGGGCGCGCGCCTGCTGCGCCAGACCTTCGAGGTCTCCGAGACCTCGAAGGTCTTTGGCTGCAATCAGCAGCATCTCGGCCGCGACATCCACGCAGTGCTGGCGGAAGTCGGCCTCCCCGTTGGCAGGGCTGACGCCGTGCAACGTCGCGATCGCCTCGATCACTTCCAGGCTGTTGCCCACCGCCAGGCCCAGCGGCTGGCTCATGTCGCCGATGAGCGCGGTCATTGCCCGGCCCAGCCCGCGGCCGATCTGGGCCATCAGCGCGGCCAGCGCGACCGCTTCGGGCAGCGTCTCCATGAACGCGCCTTTGCCCACCTTCACGTCGAGCACGATCGCATCCGCGCCGGCCGCGATCTTTTTTGACATAATCGAGCTGGCGATGAGCGGGAGGGCCGGGACCGTGCCGGTCACGTCGCGCAGCGCGTAGAGCTTGCCGTCGGCCGGGGCCAGCTCGTGCGTCTGCCCGGCTACGACGATGCCCACGTCGCGGAGTTGGCGCCGGAACTGCGCCAGCGACAGATCCACCCGGTAGCCGGGGATAGACTCCAGCTTGTCGAGGGTGCCGCCGGAGAAGGAGAGGCCGCGGCCCGACATCTTCCCGACCGGGACGCCCAGGCTGGCGACCATCGGCCCGACGACGAGGGTGGTCTTGTCGCCCACCCCGCCGGACGAGTGCTTGTCTACGATAAAGGGCGCGACGTCGTGCAGGTCGAGCGTGTCGCCGGAGAACGCCATGGCTTCGGTCAGGCCGGTGGTCTCTTCAGGCGTCATCCCGCGAAAAAAGACCGCCATGCAGAACGCTGCGGCCTGATAGTCGGGCACGTCGCCATTGACGTAGCCGCGGATGAAAAACTCGATTTCGGCGCGGGTCAGTTCACCGCCATCCCGTTTCTTGACGATAATATCTACGATGCGCATGGCTGCCTCAGACATGAAACTGTTTCAGCCCGATTATATCATACAAGGCGTAGATCGTGGCACTGGGCTCGCCATACGCGAATGCAAAATGAAGCGCATCTTCGCTCGGTCGCTCGGTTGCCCCCTTGTCAATTCGCGCTATTTCTGGTAACATCTTCATGTGAAGCCCGTGTGATCTTCTCCTTCTTGCCCTGATTTCGCCCGGTCGGTCAAGAGTCGCTATGCAAAGGAGTAGAACTATGAACGAGCGATACCGGTCTTTATCTGTCGAGCCGTTGGTAGTTTTGTTTTTGCTTGTCGGCGGCCTCATCCTTGCTGCGTGCCAGCCGCTTCCACCGCGCATCTCTGAATCACAGACTGTCGTCGCTTTGACCACGCCGCCCCCAGACGCGTGGAATCACGGCGCGGGACGCCCGTGTGTTGCATGCCACGCGCGCCCGGAAGAAGCTGCCGAGGAATTTGATTGGCGCGCAATCCCTGAGGCGCACGGCGCATCGCCCGGCGACAAGGAAGAGGAGGAGGGGGAAGGTCCGGCCCAACGTACGAGCTTCTTCATCCGCCAGCGTGCCTACCCCGAGGCCGGCCTGCCCGACGGCGCCCGTATGAAGGCATTGGCGCAGATGCAGGCCATGCAGCGCGAACAGGCCCAGGCACAGGCCGGACTCGTCGAAGCCTGGGAAGCCATTGGCCCGGCGCCGATGAAGAATTCTTCCATCGGCCAGTCCTTCGTTGTGGATGTCAGCGGTCGCGTGAAGGCGCTGGCCGTGGACCCCCGTAACTCAAACGTCGTCTATCTGGGCGCGGCGCAGGGCGGCGTCTGGAAGACCACGAACGGCGGCGCAAGTTGGCAGCCGCTCACCGACAACCAGGCATCGCTTGCTGTCGCTGCGCTGGCGATTGACCCGCAGCACCCCGATACGGTCTACGCTGGCACCGGCGAGCCGACCCTCGGCCTCGACAACTACTACGGCGCGGGGATCCTCAAGACAACCGATGGCGGCGCGACCTGGACGCTGTTGGGCGCAACCGAGTTCGGCGGTACGGGCATTGCCGCCATTGCTATCCACCCGCAGAACTCGAGCATCGTTTACGTCGCATCGGCGCGCACGGGGGTGGCCGGCGCCACGCAGCCGATCCGCGGGGTTTTCCGGTCAGATAACGGCGGCGCCAGTTGGACTGCGCTGTTGACGTGCCCGGATTGTCTCGGCGCATCCGACCTGGTGCTCGATCCCCAGAATCCCGATACCTTGTACGCAGCCTTCGTGGGCTATGGCATCTACAAAACCACCAACGGCGGCGGGCAGTGGGCGCAACTGACCAATGGACTGCCGCCCTCCAATTATCTGCGCATCGAGCTGGCGATGGCGCTATCTAATCCCAGTGTGTTGTACGCTGGCTATCATTACCGTCTGGAAGGTCAATACGACGGCGCGCTGTTGTTCAAGACCACGAATGCCGGCGCGACTTGGGCGCAAGTGCGCGCACCGAACTACTGCACCGGCCAGTGCTGGTACGATAACGTCATCGCCGTGCATCCGGCCGCCCCAGACACCGTCTATTTGGGCGGATCGGCTAACTACGAATGGCAACCGGTGCGACGTATCAAGGAGGTGGTGATCCGCACGACGGATGGCGGCGCCTCCTGGGAGGACATGTCGCCGAACACCAGCGCCGATACCAGCCTGCATCCCGACATGCACGCCATTGCTTTCGATCCGCAGAACCCGAACACGGTCTGGATCGGCAACGATGGCGGCGTGTGGCGATCTACCGATGGCGGCCGCACGTGGACGAATCGCAACACCAACCTGGCGACGCTTCAGTTCACCGGCATCGCCGTTCACCCGACAAACCCGCAGATTGTTTTCGGTGGGATGCAGGACAACAACAAGGCCAAGACGACCGGCGCAGCCGCCTGGGATGCCCTGGATGTGGGGGACGGTGGCTTTGCCGCGATTGATCCGTTCAATCCGCAGTATTTTTACGGCTCGCGTTACGGCATCTCGTTCCAGCGCAACGATCAGGGCGGCAGCGCGCCGCTCGAGGCGTGGCCGATGAAAGTCGAAGGGATTGACCGACAGGATCGGGCGCTCTTCTACGCGCCCTTTGCGCTCGACCCGGTCCGGCAAGGGGTGATCTTCTACGGCACGCATCGGCTTTATCTCAGCGTGAACCGCGGCGATTCCTGGACGCCGATCAGCGGCGACCTGTCGAAGGGCCAGGGCAGCGTTTCAGCGATCGGCGTGGCGGCCGCAGCCGGCGGCACGCTCTACGTCGGAACTTCTGACGGAAACGTGCAGGTGACGGAGAATGACGGCGGCGCGTGGACCAATAGCACAAAGGCCCCGCTGCCGAATCGCTGGGTCTCCGATATCGCAGTTGTCCACGACAACGCGCAGGCGGCCTATGTCGTCTTCAACGGCTTCAACGCCCACACGCCGGCTGCACCCGGCCATGTCTTCAAGACGACCGACCGCGGCGCAAGTTGGCGCGACATCAGCGCCAACTTGCCGGATGTCCCGGTGCTGACAGTCGTGCTTGATCCCGATGCGGCGGGCGTGATCTATATCGGGACCGATGTGGGCGTGTTTCGTTCGGCGGATGATGGCGGAAGCTGGCAGCCGTTTGGCAACGGCTTGCCGCATGTGGCCGTCGTGGATCTGGCTTTCGACCGCGCCGCCGATATGCTGTTTGCCGGCACGCACGGGCGCAGTGTTTGGAAGGTGCAGGTGGGCGGCGCGCCCCCACCGCGTACTCACTTCATCTACCTGCCGATCATCTTGCAACGCGTCGGCTCCGGCGTCACACCGACCGTAACCCACACGCCGACGACCACGCGCACGCCGACGCGTACCCCTACCGTGGGCGGTACGCGCATCCCGACCCAGACACCGACCGCCACTGCCACGCGCACACGCACCCCCACCGTCGGCCCGACGCCGACGCGCACGGTCACTCCGGGCGGGCCGACGCCCACCCCGACGCGGCTGCCTTCGCAACGCGTCTATTTTGACGATTTCAGCAATGCGGGCAGCGGTTGGCAGACCGGCACGATCGGCGCGTGCCAGAGCGGTTACGTGAGCGGGAAGTTTGGCGTGGCAGTGCTGGCGCTCAATCAGGTATGCCTCTATGCCGCGCCCACGACCGCCCGCGCAGATGGCCTCTTTGAGGTGCGGGCCAACAAGGCGAGCGCCGGCGATGGCAGCGTCTACGGCCTGGTGTTCGGTCTGAACAGCAAGGCCACTTTCAGCCAGTTTTATGTTTTCTGGGTGGATGCCTATGATGGGACGTATGTGTTGCAGCGTTACAACGGCGGCGTTTGGAGCAACCTGGGGGGCGGCGCCGCGGCGGCTATTCAGCGGGATACGGGCGAGAACCGGCTGAAAGTGCGGCGCGACGGCAACCTTATTCATCTCTACGTCAATGGCGTGTTTCTGGCGACGGTGACGGACGACAGCTTCCCGGCCAACGGCTTCTTCGGGGTGGCGAACTGGGCGTACTACAGCGTTGCCTCGGCCATTGCCTCCTTCGATGATTTTACCGTCAACGTACCCACGTTGATCCTGGCCGACGATTTCAGCAATCCGAATAGCGGTTGGGCCGTGGGCGTGGCTGGCGCGTGCCAGGCAAGCTATAATAACGGGGAATATGTGGCGGCGACACAGGCCGGCTATGCGTGCGTCTATCGGGCGCCGGGCGGCTGGCTGCCCAGCGGCCTCTTCGAGGTAGCCGCGCGCCGGCAAGCGAGCGTCTATCCATCATCCTATGGCCTGATGCTGGGCGAGGATGGATCGTTCAGCCTGCTATACGTGTTTTGGGTCAATCCAGATAGCCAGGAGTATGTGCTGGCGCGTTGGAACGGCAGTTGGGCCGCGTTGACCTGGGATGAGGAGAATAATGACGCCTGGACTTACTCCGAAGCCATCAATCCGGGGACGGGCAGCAACCGGTTGCGCGTCAAACAGGATGGCGGGCAGATCAGTCTGTGGGTCAACAATCAGTTTCTGGAATCGGTAGCGGCGACGAGTTTCCCTGGCGGCCGTTTCGGGGTCGCCAACTGGGCGTCGAACTATGCGCCAGGTATCTCTTACTTTGACGACTTCCGCGTCACCGCGTGGGAGGAGCCGTCGGTGGCGGCCCAGGCGGCGCAACTCCCGATCGGTCATGGCATCCCGCTGTCGGCGTTCGATCTGCCGCGTGCTGAGCAGCCGTAGCCCACACATATCTACGACTTTTCTTCATGCGCCTGGCGCAGAACGCCAGGCGCATGAAGATCGCCCCCTACACCCGCACAATCATCCCTTCATTTGGCCCAAGCTCGAGCGCCGAGAGCGCCGCGGGGCGTGGGCCGGTCATCTTGGTGGAGAGGAGCATCTCGCCCTGTGCGGCCACCGCCGATAGATCGAGATGCTGCGTTTTGCCTGCAAAGTTCAACACAATGACCAGGCGGCGGTCGTCATAACGGCGTTCGTAGACGAATACGTCGGCTGCGCCTGCTTCCAGCGACCGATATGCGCCGATCTTGAGCGCCGGCTCCGTCTGGCGCAGGGCGGTCAGCGCGCGGAAGAAGCTGAGCATTGAGGTCGGATCGGCGGATTGCGCGGCCACGTTGCGTTCGGTGAGGTCCGCCGCCACAGGCAGCCAGGTGTGCACGCCGGGGGGCGCAAAACCGGCGTTGGGCGAGGCGTTCCACTGCATCGGCGTGCGCTCCGGGTCGCGGCCGACCAGGTGCGCGATCTCCGGCTGGTTGACGGCCGGCGGGTCTTGCACCATGTCCGGCGGGATCGGCACGTCCGCCATGCCGATCTCGTCGCCGTAGTAGCAGGTCGGCGTGCCGCGCAGTGTCAGCAGGAGCATGGTCGCGACGCGCGCCTGGCTCGCCCCGATGCGGGTTGCCAGCCGATGTTGGTCGTGATTGCCCAGCACCCAGTTGGGCCAGGCGTCGGCCGGCAAGATTGCCTCGTAGGCATCCACCATGCGGCGCACGGTCGCGGCGTCCCAGGCTGCGAGGATGAGCTGGAAGTTGAACGGCAGGTGGCATTCTTTGCCCGTTGGCCCGCCGTAGTACGTCACCAGGGCCTCGTTCGGCATGTAGATTTCGCCGACCATCATCCGGTCATCATAGGCGTCCAGCACGTTGCGCATCTCCCGGATCAGGTCATGCACCTCCGGCAGGTTGGCGGTGTAGATGTGCCGGAGGCGATTGTGTGGGTTGACGCCATCCCAGGCCGGATGCGCCGGTTCATCCCGAAAAAGCGGATCCTTCAGCATCAACCAGATCACGTCTACTCGGAAGCCGTCTACCCCGCGATCTAGCCAGAAACGCATGGTGTCGAGCAATGCGCGGACGACTGCGGGGTTGCGGTAGTTCAGCTCCGGCTGCTGGCGGACGAATTGGTGCAGGTAGTATTGGCCGGTGTGCGGGTCGAATGTCCACGCTGGCCCGCCGAAATAGCTGAGCCAGTTGTTGGGCGGCCCGCCATCGGGCGCGGGGTCGCGCCAGATGTACCAGTCGCGCTTCGGGTTGTCGCGGCTGGCGCGGCTCTCGATGAACCAGGGGTGTTCGTCGGAGGTATGGTTGGGCACCAGGTCGAGGATCAGTTTCAGGCCGCGGCGATGCGTCTCGGCCAGCAAGCGGTCGAAATCGGCGAGCGTGCCAAAGAGCGGGTGAATCGCGCAATAGTCGGCCACATCGTAGCCGAAGTCGTGCATGGGCGAAGGGTAGATCGGCGAAAGCCATATCGCGCTGATATTGAGGCTTTGCACGTAGTCCAGCCGACCGATGATCCCCGGTAGGTCGCCCACGCCATCACCGTTGCTGTCCTGGAACGAGCGCGGGTAAATCTGGTAAATGATGCCGGTTTGCCACCAGCGAAAAGCGTCGCTCATCGTTGGCCTCCTTAGTCGAGTGTCTGGGTCATGTGCTGTTATTATACCCGAAATACACCATCTGGGTTAGAAAACCCATTGACTTTTCGCTCACGTTATGATACCCTGAAACCGGCCGGCCGAAGCGGTTAGCGGTGCAAAAGAAGCGCCGAGTGGTGGAA
>Ga0172370_10005254_pt1 | contig 16785 bp, 19 predicted proteins | sample LakKiv5m_FD_114538 | JGI IMG/M metagenome (GOLD analysis project Ga0172370, IMG submission 114538) | Freshwater microbial communities from Kabuno Bay, South-Kivu, Congo - kab_022012_11.5m | ecosystem: Environmental > Aquatic > Freshwater > Lake | place: Democratic Republic of the Congo...
TCGGATGGCGCCAAAAAAGCCTGTCAGGCAACTTCCGTTTTCGGTATGGATGGAGCTGGCAAAAGCGACACCTCGGCGGCGGTCGGATTTGGAGAACCCTCAAGCGGCGTTAACGATACGCTGATGAGGTGGTTACGCCATCGTGTTGACCTGAGTGCCCAGGTTTCCACTGGTGGCCAACGGCAGGGCCTGCAGCAGTGCCAGCGCGCCGGAGGCCTGTATGTCCATGGCCTTCTTCAAGACCAATACCTGGGCAGTTTGGGCAACTTGGCCTTGTTGCATTTGCGTCGCCGCATTGACCAGCGCGGCAGGGGAAACATCCATAGCAATATCCTTTTGTGGCTGTCACCTATATCGGCGCGACCTACTGCATTCTTGAGCAAATGGCGTTGGTAAGCAGTTAATTGTCTTAAGTGTCCAAACCAGTTGTAAGAATCCTTCCACTGCGCTTCGGATTGAGTTAGCCATTGCGCTGATTTCAGAAGCACCACGAACAGGGTTAGTTTCCACTGTTGTAAATTCAATCATCATCACCGAAAAGAGCCTCACCAATCCCCCAACCAATGACGATGGCACCAACGGTTCCCCAAAATCCCAACCCCTGGTTTTCCGAGGCCTGTCGATCTCGTTTTTGCCGATCGACCCAGCGCTGCAATCCAGCAGTTTCGGGCGCAGGCGTCAACTTGAGCGTCAACTCAACCTCAATAGTTCCGGTGGTGGGCAGACCTTTGCGCCGTAGGGCGGCATTCGGGTTGGCTAAGGTATCGACCAAATCCCGCAGCCAGACCTGGATCTCCCGCATGGAATGCCGGAACGCTCCAGCCAAAAGCACGCGCGCTTCTTCATCGCTGCCGTGACAGTATTGTTGATTTACCGTTCTGTACGCATCGATGATTTCGTCCAGAACCCTCTCAAAACGCCCCACGACACGGCAGACATCGCGGTCGCTGACACTTTCCTTGGCAACCACATCGGTCATCAGACCCTTCATCTGATCGGAGATCCGGTGGATGGAGGCACTTAGCACAGACGTCCCATCCTTAACGACATCAAAAATTGATACAGCCCGGACGGTCGGCACCGACGGCTCGGCAAGGGCTGCATCAAGTTTTCCGAGAACCGGCGCCATGGCTTCGCCCAAACAGACAAGGCGTGACGGTAGAGTGATTTCGTCAGTCATGGCCGTCACCCCTTCACACACACCACCTGCTTGAGCGTGTGCAAGATTTCGGTCAAATCAGCCTGATTGGCCATCACCAGGTCGATGTCCTTGTAGGCACCCGGAATTTCGTCAATCACATCCTTGTCCTTGCGGCAAATCACCCCTTGGGTTTGCGCCACCATGTCGGCCACAGTAAATTGCTTTTCAGCGGCGGTACGGCTCATCTTGCGACCAGCACCATGGGCGCTGGAACAAAAGCTCTCGGGGTTACCAAGGCCGCGCACAATAAAACTGCGCGCACCCATGCTGCCCGGAACAATGCCCAAATCACCCTCGCGGGCACGAATGGCTCCCTTGCGGGTGACCCAGACGTTTTCACCGTAGTGGTGCTCTTGCGCCACATAGTTGTGGTGACAGTTCACGGCTTCAGTCGTGACAGTAAAGGGTGGCAAATGGCGCTGCAAGGCAGCCAGCACCAGTTCCAGCATCGAGGTGCGGTTTTGCATCGCGTAGTCCTGTGCCCAGTGAACCGCTTCGACGTAATCGGCAAAGTGTTCAGTCCCTTCAGGAAAATACGCCAGATCGCGGTCAGGCAACTGGATCATCCAGCGTTCCATGTCCTTACGCGCCAGTGCGATGAAGTAGCTGGCAATCGCGTTACCAATGCCACGGCTGCCCGAGTGCAACATCACCCAAACCTGGTTGGTCTCGTCCAGGCAGACTTCAATGAAATGGTTGCCGCCACCGAGCGTGCCCATCTGGTTGGCCCACTTGGAGAACTTGCCAAACGCTTTGAGCAATTCAGGGTGGCGGTCCGTCAATGACTTCAGGCCGGGCTCGAACGGTTTGGCTGCATCCACCAGAACACGCTCATCACGGTGCTGGTCACGTCCAACGGGTACGTCGCGGCTGATCTGGTCGAACACCTTTTTCAGTGCTTTCTCATCAACTTCATTGGCCGTGATCGACAGACGTGCGGCCACCATGCCACAACCCAGATCCACGCCGACTGCTGCCGGAATGATGGCCTTGTGGGTGGCAATCACCGAACCGATCGTGGCCCCAATGCCCAGGTGAACATCGGGCATGGCCGCCACATGGTGGTGGATAAACGGCAGGCTGGCGATGTTGCTCAGCTGCTGGCGTGATTTGTCATCGACCTCGTCGGTCCAGATTTTGACTGGGACACGCGCGTTGGTTAAAACTTCCTTTACCGGCATGATGCTCTCCAATAAATTCGGCGCAGCCCCACTACAAAGTTGCTGCTGGATTGTTTCGATCTCAAGGCTCAAACAGTGCGCCTTGATGTGACCTATTGCAAAAATTTGTGTTGACTCACTTTGGCCGATGGATGCGCCCATCTTGAATGCGACCCGACACGGCTTGCCAGCCAGTCATGCACATCGCCACGGATGTTGCGTCCTGCCAGCAAAAAACCTTCAAACACCGACGGCGCATACGGTGCAAACAGCAGAGGCATGCGTGCCTGCTCAGGCGTTCTGCAGGCCTTGCGGCCGTTGCAGGCTTTGCAAGCTGCCACCACATTGAGCCAATCATCCGCACCACCTTGCGCGGTCGGCACAATGTGTTCACGGGTCAACTGCCGGTCATCAAAATGACCACCGCAGTAAGCACAGGTCATGCGGTCACGCCGGAACAATTTGGGGTTACTCAAACTTGGCACAGCATCAAACAAATTGACGCGCGAGGCACCGGTGGTGGCCACAATGGCATGCACGTCAATTCTGGATTGCAGACCAGTCACCGCGTTGGTTCCGCCATGAAGCGTGTGGATGACAGAGCCCACCGTCCACGCCACGCTGTCGGTAGCGTAGTAGGTGGCGGCGTCTTCGGGCGTGATCCAATCCTGGGGCATGCCACGCACATCGAGTTGCAAAATCTGAACCATCACGTCTTCCTTGTGTTCACCAGCTTCGTCGTTGAAACGTTCATTAACAATGGGTGTCATGCAAAAGTGGCGCGGTATGGGGGATTCAAACCCCCGACTTCGCCCTAGACAGGGGCGCACTCTGATCACTGAGTTAATACCGCAAGAATTGGAATGGGTTGACTTATCAGGATCGAACTGATGACCACCGGGATCACAACCCGGGGCTCTACCTCTGAGCTAAAGCCAACATATACATGGCTCCGTACCGAGGCATCGAACCTCGCTCTATGCTGGTTAACAGCCAGTCGCATACACGGCTCGTACGGAATAATTGGTGCGTCTGGAAAGATTCGAACTTCCCGCCCCCTGGTTCGTAGCCAGGTGCTCTATCCAAATGAGCTACAGACGCATGAAAACTGAAAAAATGGAGCACAGGGCGAGGATTGAACTCGCGTGAGGTTTCCCTGTCGGATTTGCAGTCCGATGCCTTCGACCGCTTGGCTACCTGTGCATGTGAAAAATTGGTGCCCCAGGTCGGACTTGAACCGACACGCCCGAAGGCACTGGTTTCTAAGACCAGCGCGGCTGCCATTACGCCACCGGGGCAAAACATTCTCGAAAACGACAAATGAATGGGTCGCTTACGACAATGCTCTGGTGGGGATGAAGGGAATTGAACCCTTGCCTGTCGGTTAAAAGCCGAATGCTCTGCCTTTGAGCTACATCCCCATGAGTGTTCACCTTCTGGGCGCGACGAATCGCTTTGTTGGGTTTGCGATGCGATCCTGCCTTGCGTTTCAAGGCCAACACGACGAAGGGATTTCGTGTGGCCGGAGGTTTTGGCTTTCGTTTCATTGAATTTCCTGAAGTGAATGAAGAAATTGGTGGTCGTGGTGCACGGAGATGGAGTCGAACCATCGACGCACGGCTCTTCACGCCGTCGCTCTACCGACTGAGCTACCCATGCAAAAATTGGAAGCAGAGGCTGGATTCGAACCAGCGATTTCGAGCTTATGAGACTCGCGAGGACGGCCGGACTCCTCTACTCTGCAAAACTTGTCAATGAATGAATTGGTCGGTGTACGAAGATTCGAACTTCGTGCCCCTGCGTCCCAAACGCAGTGCTCTGACCAGGCTGAGCTACACACCGAAAACTGGTAGATGCGACTGGACTTGAACCAGTGCACGCCGCCTTATGAGGGCGGTGCTCTGCCGCTGAGCTACGCATCCGTTGAAATTTCATTTCGTCAGCACTCACAGCGCCCGGTAGCCCAAAGGGCATCCCGCTCTGGCACGCTGCATTGAGGTCACTTTCCTTGAAAAGCAACACCAACACATTCCGGCCGGGGTCCAGAAATCCTCGCGACGGCCTGGTTGCAAACACTGACGAAATGAAGCTGGAGGGTAGTGGTCTCCTCCAGCACATCTCTGCCGGTGCAACTCAGTAAAGTTGCACCAACGCATGACATCCACTTGTTAAAGAACGTGCGCGTTTCAGATGCGATGATCTGAAAAGCAAAAAACCCGGATCAGTTGCCTGAGTCCGGGTTTAGGTAGGGAATTTACCTGTGAGGGGCTACACGCCACCTCCGCCGGGACTTGGACTAAACGATGTTTCAAATGAGTTCGCCGGCAACTGGCGGGTGAGTTCATTCGAAATGACGCTTGGGGTCAGGTTGAACATGGAATACGCGCAATCTCGGTACGTCTTATTGAGCGCGCACGAGCCTGCCCATGGTTTTGACATGGTTGGCAGGTGGAGTCGGGCTTGACGTATCACGATGAATCTCTGGTTGCGTTGAAAACAGTTGATTGAAAATTGAAGACGCGCAATGGTAAACGATGTTTACCTAAAAAGTCAACAACTTTGAAAATTTCACAAAATATTTTTCTCTTGTCGCTTTGACGCATCACGCAGCATCTTGAGCAGCTTGACGCGTGATCCCGGTGCAGCCACAAAGGCGCGCTCAGCCATATCCAAAAACGCCTGCAACTCGGCGGACTGGTTTGCCGGGCTTGTTGCCGATTGCTCAAGCGCACCATGGGGCTCATCCATCCACCCTTTTGCCTTGCTGCACAACACCTCGATCTGCCGGGCCAGCCTGTCACCAATTGTTCTTGCCCCTGATTTCATCCCTGAAAAATAGGTGTTGTGAACCTGTATCAGCGCCGCAAATTCACGGTCCAGGCCGTTGATTTGCTGGGACGGTGACTGCGCCATGCGCGCCGCCACAAATTCAGAAAACAACTGCAACAGGTTGGCTCGGCGTACGGTTGGGCGATCAGGAATGTGCATCCCCGGATTGTTCCATAGTCAACAATGTTGACTTCAATCGCAACAACCCCTACGTGTGACAGCGACCGGACTATGCAGCGGGCCGGGCTCAAAAACTGCGCCTTTCATGAGCCATCTGAAAACCCGTGTACGATTCCCGCGACAAGCTCACACCTTGAGCTCAACCGGAGGTCTTCCATGAATCGCAGTGAACGCTTCTACCAAATTGACCAGTTGCTTTGCGTGCACAAAGTCATGAGTCGGCAGGACTTGCTGGATGCACTGGAGGTGTCGTGGGCAACACTCAAGCGGGACTTGTCGTACTTGCGCGACCGCTTTAACGCGCCCATCATTTTTGACCGTGATGCGGGCGGCTATAAATTTGGGACACCCGGCGTTGGCACTGCGTATGAACTGCCGGGATTGTGGTTCAACGGCGACGAAGCCTATGCGCTGTTGACCATGCACCAGTTGTTGTGCGAGCTCGAACCTGGGCTACTGGCACCGCATGTGGCACCACTGCTGTCACGGCTGGAGAGCATTCTGGGGCGCGAGAAGCTTGGTTTTGCCCATATAGCCGACCGTGTCCAGATCGCGCACATTGGCAAGCGGCGCAAGAGCCCGGCAAATTTTGGTGTCGTCTCGCGTGCTGTTCTGGAAGGGCTGCAACTCAAAGTGCAGCACTATTCTCGGGAAAATGACAGCCACACCGATCGCACGTTGTCGCCTCAGCGGATCACCTTCTACCGCAACAACTGGTACCTGGAAGCCTGGTGTCACAGCAAAAGGTCGCTCCGGCGCTTTTCTGTTGACGCCCTGGAAAAAGTCTCGCTGCTCAACACGCCGGCAAAAAAGGTCTCAGCCGCTGCGTTGAAGTCTGCTTTTGGATCGGGCTATGGCATTTACGGCGGCAGCACGACGCAGATGGCGAAGCTGCGCTTTTCTGTCGCTGCCACGCGCTGGGTGGCCGACGAAGAATGGCACCCAGAGCAAGTTGGCACGCTTGCGGCAGACGGGCGATATGTGTTGCAGATTCCGTTTGCCGAACCCACTGAACTACTGATGGACATTCTGCGCCATGGGCATGAAGTGGAGGTGCTGGAGCCTGCCAGTTTGCGCCAGGCGATTCAGGATGAGATTGCCTTGATGCGGGGCGTTTACGCTGCGCCGTGACGCATCGGCTTCTGCTGCCCATCCTGCACAGTTGTGTGTGACGATTTGTGAATCACCAGCGGTGTCGGGCGCATTTTTTGCGCCCGTTGCACCTTAGACTGCATGGCAACAAAGGAGCCCCGAATGACCCCCCGATACACCCAAGCCCTGACCCTGGCCGCAACCGCCCACGAACTCTGGTACTACACACAGTTGGCAGAAATCTTCACAACCCGACAGGTAGCACCAGCGGTCGCCATCAGCCGAACTTGCGCGCAAGTCGCTGCCATCCTTGCCGGTGGGGACGCATCATGCCGTGGGAATACGTAGGCGACTGTGGCAGCGGCCAGCTGCCGGATGATGTGGCATGGGTTGATTTTTGTATCGAGGCCGCGCTGCATTACTTGAAATTCGCCTTGGGCGATCCGCCCATCGGCTGCGAAATCGGCTTGATGATGAATGAGCACGAACTAGGCAACTACCCCAGCGTTGGCGTGTACTGGGCTTTCCCGGCCAGCGAGCCCCCGTATGCTTACATCAGCCGTGCCGAAGACTTGCTTGATCGTTACAACAAGGCCGTGGCGTGGGATCAACTCTACCCGCTGCCTGAAGATGCCCCGGCAGAGGAACCAGAGGGTGCCACGGAAGACGCTGCCCCATTCGAGAATCCAGCCGCTTGCAGCCTGACCTGGCACACCTACAAAGCGCAGCGCTTTTGCTGCAAAACCTGCGGCTGGCAGGGTGTCGGAGGCGACTTGGAATTTGGCGAAGAATTTGACCAGTTGGTCGAACTGAACTGCCCTCACTGCGACACCAAGCTGTCGTTTGTAATGTATCCCACCTTGGCGCAATCGCGTGCCAATTGGGATAACCTTTCAGCCGACGAGAAGGCGCAGGTTGAACAGATCGAACAGGCTCGCGCCCGCTTTGACGCGCTGTGTCTGAAAACGCCCGAGCAGCTGCCCGATGTTTCTGCACCCGCGTTCACCCTGGTCTGGGACTTGGCCGACGATATGACTTTGTTGCGATTGGGCGATCAAGTCATCTTTTTCGGGAACCCGCCGCCTACGAAGGCTACGAGCGGTTTGAGGATGTGGCGCGCATTTTGAAGCAACGCTATGGTGCCGCCTTGCTTGATCTACAGCCAAGTGAGGCCAGCCAATCGTGGCTTTACGGCGATTCACTGAGCGCCAAGGATCGGTTGGCCAGCTTCCGGCAGGAATTGTTTGGCGACTCCAACTTCAGCCCAGAAGTGGCAGAAGCTCTTACAGAGTTTTCAGCGAAAGCACATGCTTGCGCCATGCAGATGCTCGAAAACGCGTCCTACATTGAACAGGAACTCCCCAAGATCAAGATCACTGAAGAAAGCCTCCACCAAATCCAACAGGTTTGCAGCGCACTTGTCGGCACCAAGCACGACGTGATCTCTGAATTGAGCGATCTGGAGGATCTTGATCTTTTGCCCGGGGCAAATGAAGTTCAGATCAAGGTGCGGCGGCTCATGAGTTGGATGGCAGAGGAGTTGCCAAAGTTGCACGGACTGGTACAGACGCTTGAGGGAAGGTGTGGCCAAGGTAAGGGTGACGACCTTGCATTTTTACTGGTTGCGGAGTCGGCCACCCACATCATGAAGGCCTTTTCTGAAATGGGTGACGCTGCACAAAGGTACTTGAGCCTATGCAGTGACCGATGATGAAGCGTGATTGGGGGCGATGAATGCACGACCTAATTGAACAAGGGATCTTCCGATGACCTAGGAGCGAGAGCACAACCATTCGCGTGGATTGGGCCAGGGTGCGCACCGAAACCAAGCGCCAACAGCGCACTCGCGACAGATCGGTGATCAGCATGTTGGCCGTCATTGCACAACCAAATCTGCCCGAAGGTCAAACAGGCGCAACATTTGAGCCTGTAGCCAGTGATACTGCAATCGAACTACAAAATGGAATCGGTTATTTATGACTGACAAATTCAATTTTCTTGGCATGGTCACCTTGCCAGCCTATCAAGGGCTGTCATTGGCCGCCACCGCTGTGCGTGCATTTGAGCAGTTCAGCGATCTGATAGCCGGGCAAAAGCCAACAGCACCATTGGCCGAAGCAGACCGGTTTGACTTTATGGACGAGTGCCTGGACGTGGTGTTGCCGCGCCGTGACTTGCCTGCTGGTTTTGAATTTACGGGCTTGACACTGGCCGAATTGTGGGCTGCGCTGAAGGCTGCGCCAGTGCCAGCGCATGAGCTTGAGGTGTGGCACCGTGCGATGACGGGCATTGAAGTTGAATCACTGCGCGAGGCGGCCCGCCGTCGTACCAAGTCCCGGCCAGATGGCGTGTTCCTGCTTTCCAACTCCTTCTTCATGCCAAGCTGCATAGCAGATCCCGAATGGAATACGTTTGACCCCAACCTTGACAAACTGATGCACACCGCCAATGCAGATTGGAAAACGCCAAGAAGGTCGCGCGCAGCTGTCGAGGTGCTGGAAGAAGTGACGCAACCAGGCCGCAAGTGGCCGGTTGTCGGTCAAAGCTATCCAGCTGCCAGTGATGCCCAGATCGTGCCCTGTGTTCGCTATCCACAACAGCGTTTGCAACCGCAGAGCAGCGATGCGACCTACCATGAGTTTCAACTGGTATTGCCCAGCCTGGAAAGCAGCTATTTCACCCCGCGTTTTATGGCGCGCAATGTGTTTGCCTGGCTGCGCGTAACGCGCCATGTGGACGTACTCCAAAGTGCCGTGTTGGTCCTTGACGAAGTCGGAAGCGACTGGGCCACTGGTGATAACACTGGCGTGGTCTGCCCCGTGGCCGATCAATGGCTCGAAATTGCCATCAGAGCCTTCTTGGACATTGCCGAGAAAATGCAATGCAACTTGGTGTCTTGGATGTCTGGCGGGATTCAACACCGGTTGCATCCGGACTTTTCTCAGGCCGCTGCCCACTTGCGCTATGACAAGCAAATTCCGGATTTGATGCGGCAGCTTCTTGGCCCATTGGCAGATGAAAAAACCTTTCCGTACCCAATACGGCTTCATCAAGAAGTGAACTCACATAACGATTCAACACCAAGTATCGAGGAGACTGAAATATTGCCTGCCGTACTCATACGGACATATGACTTTGAGGAAGTCATCGATTCCCATGACGATGAAGTACCCGCAGAAGACCCGGGCCATGGCAACCATTGGGAAACCCTGTACACCCTGGAAAAATTGACCAGCGAGGTGATTAGCCGTGATTTGCAGGATTCCAAATTAGTCAGCGAACACCCGTGTGTCGATGTCGTCAATGGCACTGACCGCACCGAGTCCGTGGCGTGCCTGCGTTGGGGCGGTGACCGGATTGCCCATGATTTGCTGGTGGTCAGCAACGCGCAGTCTGAATCACGAAGTTTTTTCAGTGGCTATCCGGTAGCGCTGGATGGCATTCGCCAGACCCTTGAGCTTGATCACTTTGTGCCGTGGCCCTATGGCATAGAAGCCTGGGCTTACGGTAACGTCACCCAGGGGGGATTGCCGCTGTGCTTTTTTGACACGCGGTATTACGCTGGCAGTGCCGTTTATCAGCCGGGGCAAATGCTGGAGGTTTCACTGGCTGCGTGGGCCTACTCGCTGCAACCCATCACGCTGCGCAAATTTGAAATCAAGGAGGGGCCGCTGTGGCAGATGGAGCGGCAACGGCGACTGGACGAAGGCGAGTCTGAAGAAGAAGCGAACCGGCCAGTGGACATCCACATGACCGGATCCAGCATCTTTCTGCCGCGATTTGGCAAAGTCGCCCCTGATGAAGCAGAGTATCAGGGGGTCATCAGCGCTGTCGACACGATTGCGCACGACGGCCAACTTGTCTACCGACTTGAAATAGTGGTGGCGCGCCCGGATGACGACGCGTTCAAACTGGCGATTTATGCGTCAGAGCATGTGCTTGATGGCTACGTTCCGCGCTTGGGTGAAGACGTGCAAGGTGTGCTTTGGCTGCAAGGCCAGATCATCGGCCTGCAACCATCCGCAGTCGGCACTCAAGAATGATCCCTGCCCATGCAAATGATCCTGTTTTCCGGCCCCCAGGCAACAGGCAAGTCCAGCTTGTTCAAGTCATCGTTTGTTGACACACATCTGCGGATCAACCTGGACATGCTGCGCACCCGCCATCGCCAAGGGCTGCTGATTGCGGCTTGCCTCGCTGCTAATCAGCCCTTTGTGATCGACAACACCAACCTGACATCGGCTGAGCGCGCAGGACACATCGCACAAGCCAAAGCACAACGATTTTCGGTTTTGGCCTATTGCTTTAACCTCCCCTTTGAAGAGGCGTTGAAGCGCAACAGCCAGCGTTCTGTGTCAGTGCCAGAGAAGGCGCTGCGCAGCGCCTATAAAAACTGGCAAAGGCCGGATTGGTCTGAGGGCTACGACAGGCTGTTTGATGTCACAAGCGCCGACGGCCAATTCACCATCACCGAGGTTTTACATGCATAACGACACCATGGAAGCGCGTTTGCGTGCCTTTGAGACCGCGCTTGACCAGCCGGTGCCCGTAGGGTTTCAAATCGTTGTCCGGTTGGATGGCCGCAGTTTTACCCGGTTGACCAAAGAAATTTGCGCGCTCGAGTCGCCTTTTGACATCCGGTTTCGCGATCTGATGGCCACCACCTGCCAGCACTTGATGGCCTGCGGTTTCAATGTGCTGTTTGCCTACAGCGAGAGCGATGAAATCTCTTTGCTGCTGCACCCGGCGGACGTTGCCTTCTCGCGCAAGCCGCGCAAATTGATTTCCATTCTGGCGGGCGAAGCCAGTGCCGCTTTTTCAGTCGCGCTTGGCCGTGCTGCTGCCTTTGATGGCCGACTTTCCATCTTGCCAGGGGATGAACAGGTGGTGGACTACTTCCGTTGGCGCATGGCGGATGCTGCACGCTGCTGTCTCAATGGCCATGCCTACTGGCTGCTGCGCCGACAAGGCCAAGATGCCCAGCAGGCCTCCAACACATTACTGCGCACCAGTCAGTCTGACAAGCATGACTTGCTCTTTGCCAATGGTATCAACTTTGATGCGCTGCCTGCCTGGCAAAAGCGCGGCTTTGGGGTGCATTGGGCCGCCGTTGAAAAGTCCGGTTTGAACCTGAAGACGGGTGAGCCCACCATTACGCAGCGGCGCAACTTGCAGCTTGACTTTGAATTGCCGATGGGAGATGCCTATGCCAACGCCATCCAGAGGCTGCTGACGGGTGGTGATTTTTTGTCGTGAAGGTCCACCATACGCTAGCCAGTAAAGCGCAGTGACTTGCATCTGTGTTGCTCCGATTGGGCTGTCACCCTTGCAGCCGCAACCGCCGCGCTGCCAGGGTCTCACCTTCAAAGACCCAGTAAAGCGCACCATTGACTGCTTTGGTTTTAGCACCTGATGCTTGAAGAACTTTCAACGCTGCCGCAGACAAACTGAGCACTTCACCCGCGTAAATAACCTTGTTGTTGTCTGCCACGATGCAATGGGTTGGAACCTCATCCAAATCTTCAGAATCTTCAACGAAGTCCAACTGCGCACCCGGCACAATGCCCAGGCTGGCCAGATTGATCGGTGGCTTTCGGGCGATGGTCGTTTTCTGCCACACAAAGTCTTTCAACGTCAGATTTTGAAATTGCAAACCGTTTGTTCCCAGCATCACAGCGCAAACAAAGGCGTGCAGGCGATTGAGTTGTGGCAGAGCGTTTTCTATCCACTTGGCATTGGTGTCTTGCTGAAAGGCTTGGAGCAGCTCGTTGATTTTGATCGACACTGCCGATAAACCTTCGGACACGATGCAAAACAGGTTTTCGTCGGCGTAGTAATCTGGGTCCAATGCAAACGCCTTGACAATGGTCTGCCCCAGGCTTGATGCGGTATGCCAGCCCGGCATGACGGTGTAGCCACCTTCACCGCTTGTCAACGCATTGGAGACACGCAGGTTTTCTTGCAAGACCTGATCATAGGTAGCCATGCCTTTTTGCTGCACTATCGCCACAGCAAAAAGTGGTTCCAGCAGGTCTGAAACTACTTTGGGCGAACCAAGGTAGTTGGGTTGCAGGGCTTGCTGAAATGCCAGCGCCATGCCATCAACGGTTGGTTCATCCGGGCCACGCGTCAGGTGGATTTCAATCATTTCCAGCAATGTCCGTGCGTCTTGAACATCATCGGTTTCCGCATATTGCTGAGGATGGCGATTCGCCCACACCGCGGCCACTGCCCAACCGGTCGCAACGGGCAAAAACTCGACGCAATAAATACAGATGCCAGTCCAACTGCGGTGCAGAAACAGCTTTCCATCCTCAAAATAGACAAACCACTTCTCTTCCATGCATGACGGAATGAATCCGCGAGCAATGCGCGCCATTTCAGCCGGTGAATAGACCTTGTCCACGGCCAAACGCTTACGCGCCGCCGGCATAGGTTTGCGGTTCCAGTCTTCACGACGTGCCACCGGTCGCTTGAGCGGTGGCGGGTTAGGCAAACAAGCCAACCCCGCCTCCAGCACCGCGAGATCGCGCTTGCGGCCCAGCTTGTTGCTGGTCTGTGCGATCAACTCGCGCGCTTCTTGTGGCCAGGCCCAACGCAGACCAGCGGTTTCATCGCAGCCGAAATCCAGTTTGACCGCACGCGCATCAACCGTCATCAAAAAATACCGATTGATGGTGGTGCCGCCCACAAATTCACCGGGTATCGGCATCAGGATGCGTGCGTCAACGCCGGTTTCCTCTAACACTTCACGCAAGGCAGTCTGACGGGGTGACTCGCCCGGGTCGGGTCGCCCTTTGGGGAAAGTCCAGACATAACCGTCGTAATGGTTGGCAACCTCGCGCAGCAGCAAACGGCCGTCGGTGCCGATCAGCACACCACCATAAGCCACTTTTTGGGTTGTCTTGAAATTCCAGTCCAGCGGCAACGCGTTAATCATCGGTGGTTTCCATCCGCGCACATTAATCATAAAAAGGGCACGCAGGCGGTCGGTAGCAAACTGCAACAAGCAAGTTTTCACACTGAAACAACAGAACAGACATTCAACATGGCTTCAGCGCTGGTTTCTAAGCAACAAGGTGGCGGTGTGCAGCGAACTGTTCCGATCCGCCCGTCTCCAGCACTGATTTCCTGCAAAACATCTGTCCATGGCGTTTTGTGGAGCTTGTGGGCTCCTAGGGTAACCGCCCGCGTGGTCGCTGCCAGTCATCCGGCCACCGGCGACACAGTGGCCTGATTTGCCTTGCGGCAAATTCTACAAACCAGCCAGTTTGGCAATCTCTGGTTCCAGGGCAATCTCCAACACCCATTTATTCAAATCCGCCAGCCGGTCGGCCTGGGCATACATAGCCGTTGTGGTCTCAGAAAACTGGGCTTGAAGCCGTTCCAACGATTCGCCCTCCAGCATGGCCACTGCAATTTTCGGTTGGCCACGGTCAAGGTACTTCTCACTTCGCGTCGGGTTTTTGACCGCTTTGAGCTCGCCGATGGCAACTTGCTCGCTGGACCGGGCTGACAGCAATGACTCGAACAGCTTGACACGTTTGACCAGCTTGTCATAGTCAGCCAACGCCCGTGACACGCCCTGGCTTTCATTGGCGGCACCCAACGTCTGACGGATGTAAACAATGGCATCTTGCACTGCCAGCGCACTGTCAATCTGCTTCAGGCAGTTGTCCCGCAAGTCAATCAAGCGCGTCTCTTGAGCTTCGCCCAAGTATTCGGTCACCGTAGTCTCTGCCAGTCCGGATTTGGCTGCCTTAGTCAAAGCGCTGAACTCCTTGGTCAGGCGCTCGGCCACCTTGTGCCAGCGCGTCAGCGTGCATGCGTAGGTTTTTTTGGTCATCTTGTGTCCTTTCAACTTCAGATATCAGTGATCCTGATTGGCATACATGGCCGACCAGACCCGCATGTAGGCATCGTGGCGCTTGTGGTTTTTGACCGCGCTCTTGAAATTGCCGTAATGCAAAGCCATCACCTGGTCGTGCAGCACCCGCGCTACCTGGGCGCGTGGCACTTTGGCGCGGTATTTGTAGTCGGTGCCCTTGCCCACTTGCACCACCGCATCGGCAAACACCGACTCAATGTCGCCTTGCGTGCGGCCGCGCACCGTCAGGGTGTCAGTGTCGTCAGGCTTTTGCACGATGCTCAAAAAGCTATTGGGTAAAAAAATCCACACGTTGCGTCTCCTTCAAATTGGGCTGATGCCAAGGGCTGGCTCAATGGCAAGCGCTGCCGCCATACCCGGCCATTCAGGTTCTTCACAGTCATGGCACAACACTGCGAACTCCTCGTCGCTCACCACATCAGCGAATCCGCCAGTGGCGGTGGCGTGAACGCTCAGACAAAGCACCGCGTAGCTCACGTGGGGCTGGTAACGGTTCAGTTGGCGACCACAGCGACAGCAATTTGACGGGTTGTCATCAACGGGGTAGCTGTCTTTCAATTTCAGTGCGGCAGCGACGGTCGGCTCATGCACTTGCCAGCAGGCTGGGCTGTCATAGACAAACATTTCACCAGCATCAAGCACTTGAACCGCCGTGCGCGATTGACCTTGGTGCAGTTCAAAAAAATATTGTTGAACCCGCCGCTCCAGGCACCATTGCGGTTGCTGCGGCACTTGGTGGCAAATCAGACATTCAAAAACTGGGTAAACGCTCATCTTGGCCATTCAGAAATATTCATCAATGCCGCAAGAATAGGTGGGTGTGGGCTCAAATAGTGCGCCTGAGAATCCATTGGGGAAAATTTGATCTCTTGGTATCTTCCTGAATCCGTGACCCCATAAACCGAGATTGTCCATTAGACCTTTTGCCCCAGGCTACTGAAGTCCAGCGCCTGCCCGGCGTTTGCCCAAAGCCCCTCAAACCAAGGCCTTCGCTTACGAGGCACAGCCAGACGAAATGTCGGTCGATCTGACCTCTGGGAACTGCCATCCCAAAACGCCCCTACCGCCAACACCGTGTGATGCAGCGTTGAGAGCGTGTGATGCACCTTCTGGCGCATCACCGCATGGCGAAACACACTCATCAGGTTGTAGGCCAGCATCGTCACCCCCAGCGCCGCCTCGGTCGCCCAGAAGTCACGCAAACAAAAGCTGCCCAGGCCAAAGTCCGCCTTGAGCTCCTTGATGCGGTTCTCACAATCGGCTCTGCCCCGGTACAGGCGCCAGCTCTCCAGCGCTGGCAGCGTCATGTCCGTCACCATGGCACCGTAGCGCCAGCCCTGCAAATCCTCATCATCGGCAAACAGCGACAGCGTCTTGCCAGCGACCGCACCGTGATTGCGCCGCACATGCTGGCGTACCACCACCAGACGCTGCACCTGTGGCCAACCTTGGGGCTGGTAGCTCACCTCACCTACCTCCAGACCAGGCTCGACTTGCTGCCATTGGCATTGATCCACAATGGTTTGTTGTAGCGCCTGTGTCAGGCGTGCGCTGATGATGTGGCTGATCTTCTTGCCCACCAGAAAGTCGATGATGGTTTTGTCATAGAAGCCGCTGTCGGCACGAAAGAGTCCGACTTTGGTGGCGCCCAAATTCTCCAGCGTGGACTCCAGAAAGCTCAGGGTGTTGTTGGCCGCGCTGGTGTTGCCCGAGCGTAGCCAGAAGTTGGCCACCAGTCGCCAGTCGGCCACAAAGGCCAGCAGCGGGTGGTGGCTGGCGCGGCCGTGGTGTTTGGGGTTGTAGCCTTTGGCTCCGCCTTGGATTTGTGTGCCCCAGCGCGTCAGCACGGTGGAGTCCACGTCCAGCGTGATGCGGTTCAGGCGCAGTTTGTCAAAGAGCCAGCCAAAGCTGCTGCTCTGAACCCTGCTTGAATCCGCTTGATCGCAGCGCTGGAAGAGCCGCACGATGGCTTTATGGCCTGCGGCTTTGCCCCAATCAAACAGACGTACCAGGGTGGCGTCCAGTCGGGTGATGTCGGCTTGGGCAAAGCGTGCTGCACCGCACCAGATGCTGACGATCATTTGTTCGATGAGTTGCTCGGGTGCGTAGCCGCGGTTGGAGCCGGGGGCGGGAAGTTGCCAGCTTCTGACGCCGGCGCGAAAGTCCAGGCCGTCGAGCATGCGTTTGAGCAGGGCCAGTCCACCCCAGGCGGTGACCTCGCGTGTGCTGAACTTCAGTTCGAAGGGGTCATAGGTGGACATGACAACCACCAGTTGCACGTAAGAGCGTTGATTTCATTGAACTATTCCTAATGGATTTCATTGGAAATTTGCCAAAAAGATGCGCGCCCATTGTGCTCCTGAAGACCGCTATAGGTCTAATGGACAATCTCGGATAAACCCAGTCACCATTTCCCCCAAGATTTTCGTCAAAAA
>Ga0172370_10005260_pt1 | contig 16770 bp, 13 predicted proteins | sample LakKiv5m_FD_114538 | JGI IMG/M metagenome (GOLD analysis project Ga0172370, IMG submission 114538) | Freshwater microbial communities from Kabuno Bay, South-Kivu, Congo - kab_022012_11.5m | ecosystem: Environmental > Aquatic > Freshwater > Lake | place: Democratic Republic of the Congo...
GCGCTTCCCCATCCTCTGCACGGCCGCGAATGCTTGGATATTCGCGCCATTGTGCCTGCTCGGCATGTCTGATTGGCACGCGCCCGAGCGGGGTTGGCTGTTGACAGCCCTCTTCACGTGCCTGTTGCTGCAGAACCAGTTGCTGCACGAGGCCGCCCATGCGCTGGCGGATCGACATGACGCAATCGTGACCACATTCTTGAGGTTCGGTGCCCGATGGGCGCAGGCCGGCGTCCTGGTCTTCGGCATCGCCGGCCTGGCCCTTGTGGTCTCGATTGCAGCCACGACGGGCCAGACACGTGCAGCCGTTGCGGCAACCGCGAGCGCGCTGCTGATTGCGATGGCCACCGCCGCCGCGCTGACCCCGACCGCGCTGACCTCCGCGCCGCGCGCCGCGCGCATCCGCACGGTGCAACGCTGGGTCGGCCTGGTGGCGGGCGGGTTGGCATGGGCTGCCGCACGCTGGCCGACGCTGGGCGCGTGACCCTGAAGTCCGCTTGGGCGCGTTCAGTGAGCTGGAGGGGTTGTCGGGCCGGAATCGGGACGCATGGGCCGGACGCGGTACAGCGTGTACATGGGCGTGCCACCGGTGCTGGTCACAGTGACAGCTTTGGCCGCCGGAAAGGCGCGGATGAAGTCCGCCTTGGACACCGCAAAGGCCCGCACGCGACCGGGAGCATTGAAACCACCCGAAACATCAGATTCTTCTGGAAAAAGAACGTCTTGTGCGTCCCGATCCGGTTGCGCGGCGACGGCCCGCCAATCGATGGGTGCATCGGCGTCGGCCCCCACCGGGAAGAGCGCCGGACGCACGCGGCCCTCGCTGATGAACTCCAGAACGCCAGCAAGATCGGATCTGGGCAAGAGGGGTTGGCGCACGCCGGCTGCCTCCAACTGCTTGACGACATGGCGTTGCTCAGCAAACGAGTTGTGCGGCGCAAAGGAACGCACGCTCCCATACAGGCCGATGGGCAGCGCCCCGGCGGCAGCAAGGACCGCCGCCAGTCCCACCGTGACCAGTGCAGGTGCGACAAAGCGCCGCTGGATTCTGGTCTCGATCCACCGCGAAAGATCCAACAGACCCGCGGCTGCGACCACGGCCAGCCAGGGCATGAACTGCAAGTGCGGCACGGACGTGGCGTTGTGCCGATACAGGATCACGTAGAGCGGCAGCGACCCGACGAGCGCGAGGGCGGCGACGGCCACGGTTGGTTCATCGGCTCTGTCGCGCCAATGCCGCCGGGCGCGGTGGGCCGCGTAGCCCAAGACCGCAAGTGCCAGGACGAATCGGCAGGCGACAACGACATCGCCAGCGAGCCATGGCACGGGGGTACGAAAGCCGAGGATCAGGTTGCCAAGCAGGACCGTCAGGTGTGTCTGTGCCGCGCCGCCGCCACCGGCGAGAAAGGCCAAGGGCGGGTCGTCGGCGAGAGAGGCAGCCAAGAAAAGGCCCGGACCCACAAGCCCGGCGAGCGCACACCATGCAATGCGGCGGACCGACAGAAATCGAAGTCCGCAAACCGCCAGAAACGCGACCAGGAATGGCAGGATGATCAAGACGTACGTCAGCTTCGTGCCAACCGCGGCGCCCATGAGCAAGGCTGCGACCACGACGTTCCACGTGCGACCGCCACGGTTCCAGCGCAGCAGCAGAAGCCAGGCTGCAAGCACGGCGTAGCATCCGAAGTACTCATAGAGGTACAGCGTCCCGTAGCAGTAGAAGGTCGGAATCAACGTCAGCAGGATCGGCGCCAACACGGCCACGGACTTCGCAGCGCGCGGCGCAATCAGCAACCGCTGGAACATCCATAAGAAACCAGCAATGAACACGAAAGGCACGAACCGGATCAACGGGCCGTGCAGAGGCGGAACAAGTTGCGCCAGCCCGATGATGGGCCAGTAGACCAGGGCCGAGGTGTAGGAGTTGAACAGCACGGGCAGACGCAAGTCGCCCCAGCACAGGCCGAAGATGGGGCGCAATGGCTGGTGAAAGCCCCCCCCGTGGCAGGCCACTTCGGCGCCGGCCAGCGTGTTGGGCTGCACGTAGCGAAAGGGGTGGAAGTTCAGGCCCCCGAGCAGTTCGGCATTCAGCCCCCAGGCCAGGCAGGTGTAGCCGACAGGGATCAGCAACAGCCAAGGCACCCACAGCCAGGTTCGCGGCGTGCCGGGCTCGTGCTTGGCGGCGGCATGCGGCCCAGCAGAGCGAGGGACGCGCGCGGCCCCACCGCCCTTCGCCAACTGCCGAGGAATGTCCAATCCGAGCCCCACAGGCTGCTGCACCGCCAAGCCCTGAGGAGGGTGGCGTCCATGTCCACGTCTGTCAAGGCAACCGCCACATGCCCCGCAACGCCGCCCGACACCTTGTAACCCGCTGTTCCGGCTTTACATGCCACAGCGGTTGCGGCACGCTCTGACCCGCGCGCTGACACGCCGGCATCTGGATGGCAGTCGACTTGTGGTCCGTTCATGTGTCCGGGCTCCTGATCGACGTCGTCGCGCCCGGACACGATGACCTGCACACCTGAACCCATCACTGCGTCCATGCGAAGTCCACTGCGCATCGCCCTGCTGCAAGCGCGACACCCGGATGCAGTGGTGCGCGGCGATCCCGGTGCGCCGGTGCTGGGGCTGCTGGCGCTGGCGGCGTGGGTGCGAGCCAGGCTGCCTGGCGCGGCTGAGTTCCTGTTGCTCGATACCTACTTCGCCGACGATGACGCCATCGCCGCTTCGCTCGGCCGCTTCCGGCCCCACCTGGTGGCAATTTCCGGTTTCACTGTCTGGGCATCGACCGTCGCGCGTCTGGCCGCCCTGGCGCGCCGCTGCGCCGGTCCAGATGCGTGGATCCTGGTGGGAGGACCGCACGCCAGCAGCTATCCCGACGCGTGTCTGCGCCTTCCCGGTGTGGATGCCGTCGTGCCCGGTGAAGGTGAAATTCCTTTTCAAGACGTAGTGGAGCACCTGCTCGGCCATCGCCCGTTGGACGGCGTTCGCGGTCTCTGGCGCCGGGTGGACGGCGTGACGCACCACGGCCCGCCGGCGCCGCCGCTTGCCAACGTGGACGAAATCCCTCTTCCCGCATGGGATTTGTGCGACTTCGCCAAGATCGATGCCGCGCCCGGCGTCAACAGCCCACTCATCCTGCCGCCGCACAGCTACCGCGAACTGATGACCTCGCGCGGCTGCCCCTACCACTGCGGTTTTTGCCACAACATCTTCGGCCACCGCTTTCGCGGCCAATCGCCCGAGCGCGTGCTGGGTGAAATCGAACACTACTACCGCCACGATGGCATCCGGCACTTCGAGATCCTCGACGACATCTTCAACGGCAACTATCGACGCGCAATGGAGATTTGCCAAGGCGTCGTCAAACGCAAACTCGATGTCAAGCTCTACACCGGCAACTCGCCGCGCATGGACACGGTGGACCGGCCCTTGCTCGCGGCGATGAAGGAGGCGGGGTTCGTCTACATTGCCGCGGCGTTCGAATCGACCTCGACGCGCGTGCTGCGCGAGTTGCTGCACAAGACGACGGACATCGAACGAACGCTGGAAAATGTCGCCATCGCCGACGAGTTGGGCATCTTCGTCAAGGGCCTGTTCATGATCGGCGTGCCCGGCGAGACGGATGCGGAAATCGAGTTGACCATCCGTACAGCAGAAACGTCGCGGTTGCATCATGTCTTGTTTTCCGTGCTGAATCCGTATCCGGATACGACGGTCGGCGAGGAACTGTGCGCCGCGGGAGTCGATGTCTCGGCAGACCAGATGAACGGCTTTCGCAGCAGCCGCAACTTCGCCGGCAAGCCGGAGCACAGGCTGAACGCCCAGGTGCGCGAGGCCTACCGTCGCTTCTGGACACCCGCGCGCATCGTGGGGTTCATTGCGCGCCACCCGTTTGCGGAGTCGGTGCTGCCCGGTCTGCTCAATCCATCTGTGTGCGCGCCGGGTTGGCGCACCTTTCGCGAGGCGATGGGCTTTCCCGATCCGCGCTCGGGCACGCAGGCCGCGTTCACGCCGCCGCCGCGTCTCGATGTACGTCTGGATCGAACTGCGCGCTGGATCGGCAAGGCTGGCCAGCACACGGCGGCGGCGCTCTGGGATCGCTTGCCGCGCGGGCCGGCCGTCCATCCAGACATCGCCGGTCGCGTCGGAACCCGCCGCAAAGACGCACCGCCGGAGTGAGGGCCGGTCGACGTCAAGTCGTCGGGGTGTTGGCGGCGCCGCGTGCCCGCGTCACGCCGACCCGGCCGCGCAGGTCGGCCGGGACCACCGGATCGCGCGGCAAGCGCTCATGCAAGCGCACCGCCCAATCGCGACCTGCCATGCCCAGCGACACCAGCGCTTGCTCCAGGACAGGAGGCAGGAACGCCGGTGACGCGATGGCGGCCCGCGTATCCGGAGCCCCCGCCGGCATGCTCAGCGTTTCTCGAACGAGTTCCAGGATGCGCCGCAGCACGACCGGACGCGCCGCGCCACGCAGGACGTTGTGCGGCGCCGGGTGCCGCGCGATCGCGCCGAGCACGCGCCGCGGCGTCCAAAATCGCCGGTATGCGAGAGAGACGAGGTCCTTGAACTCGCGATCCGGCAGATCCGAGAAATTCACTTGCCTGCGCATGTAGTTGCCAAGGCGCTGCGGCGAGACGTCGATGCCTTGGCTGGCAAGCTTGTCGCCGAGCGCCGTGCCGCGCAGTGGCCGCATCAGGAAGAAGTGCGCGAAATGCAGGCGCGAAGCTTCCGCCGTGCGAATGGTCAGCTCGATCTCTTCGCGCGTCTCGCCGGGCGAGCCAAGGATAAAGAAGCCCTTGACGAAGATGCCGAGCTGATCGGCAATCGCCACGTTTTCCATGGTCTTTTCGATGTCGACGAATTTCTTCATCTCGCGCTGCAGGCGCGGCGCGGCGGCCTCGAAGGCGGCGCTCATGAAGACCGAACCTGCCGTGCGCAGCGCTTCGAGCAACGGCCGGTCGAGCATGTCGAAGCGCAACCCATTGGGAAAGAAGATCCGCACATCGAGTTTGCGCTCGATGATGCCGCGGCAGATGGCCATCGTTCGTTTGGGGTTGGCATTGAAGATGTCGTCGACGATGTCGATGTTGCGCAAGCCGTGGCGGCGGACAAGTTGTTCCAAGTCATCGACGACCCGGGTAGCGGACTGCGCCCGCCAGCCGCGACCAAAGCTGTGGTGGCAGAACGCGCAGTCGAAGACGCAGCCGCGCGAAGTGACGATCGGCAGGTAGCGGTGCGGCGGTGGAATCAAGCCGATCGTCGGATGGGCCTGCTCGATCTGTGACAGGTCGATCAGGTCATAGGCGGGCATCGGCAGATCGTCCAGGTTGCGGATCTGCGGCGCGGGCGCGTTGCGCACGACCGCGCCGCCCTGGCAGTGAAGCAGGCCGCGCACCTCGTCCACGCCGATGCGGCCCACGACGTGGTCGAGGTAGTCAACGAAGGCCACTTCGCCCTCGCCCGCAATGACACCGTCCACTTCGGGGATGTCGAGCACCTGGTCCGGATACGCTGTTGCGTGCGGCCCGCCGGCGACAATCCGCGTGGCAGGCCCGCAAACCTCGCGCGTCAACTCAGCAATCGGCGCCAACCGATCCCACCAGGCTGACAAAGTGGACAGTCCCACGACAGCTGGCGACAGGCGCTTCAATTCACCGCGCAGCGTCGCGTCGTCCAGGTAGTAGGTGTCCAGCAGGTGAAACGAGAACTGGTCCGGGCGAGCAAGGCGCACATAGGCCGCCAGAGACAGCAATCCGAGCGGCGGCGCCCCGGTGTCGCCATGCGCAAACGCCAGCTGCGGCCGCACGAAGACCAGCGCGACGCGCACGACTTCGCGGGGCTCCCCTGCTGCACAGACCGATTGGGACGCCATGACGGGATCGTAGCTCCCGCTCCCGACGCTGTCACGCCCAATTGCGCACACCGTGATGGAGGCGGACGGCGCAAGGCGGTATGCTGCGCACCCATGTCTTGCCCTGCCAGGTCCCGGAGCCGTGGATGATGTTGCCCCGCCTCGCCCGACAGGTCCGCATCGCCCGGCGTTTTGCCGTGGCGCGGGTCACGGGAGGGCGCCTGCCCCTATCGGTCGCGTTCATGCTGACGCACCGCTGCAACTTCCGCTGCGCACACTGCCAGATTCCGGGCACGTGCACCGATGAGATGTCGGCCGGCGAGTTCTGCGGCGCCATCAACGAACTGGCCGCGGCGGGCATGACGCGGGCCAGCTTCAGCGGCGGCGAGGCGCTGCTGCGCTCCGACACCGCGCAGATCGTGGCCCACGCCAAGTCGCTCGGACTGTTCACGTCGCTGAACTCGAATGGCTGGTTGGCGCAGGAAAGGTTGGGCGAATTGGCCGGCTCGCTCGACATGGTCGTGTTTTCGCTCGACGGATCGGCAGAGGCGCATGACGCGAGCCGGTCCCAGCCCGGTTCGCATGCCCGTGTGCTCGCAGCGATCTGCAAGGCGCGCAGCCTGGGCATCGCCGTCGCCACCATCACGTTGGTGCAGCCGGACTGCCTGTCTGTCATCGACGATGTGCTCCAGATCGCGGGCGATCTGGGGTTCTGGCCCTATTTCCAGCCCATCCAGGAGAATTGCTTCGAGCGCCGCGCCGGCATCCGCACCGGACCCGATGACGGCTGGCTGCGCGACCTGGCCGACCGCCTGCTGCGGGCGCGGCGCGATGGGCTACCGGTGGGCAATTCCAGTGCATGGCTCAAGCTGCTGGCGTCTGGCAAGAGCCAGGGCGGCTGCGCCGGCTGCGCCGCCGGCCGCTTCACAGCGACAGTCTTGCCGGACGGCACGCTGGTTCCGTGCCACATGACCCTGGGCGACCGCGCGTGGCCGAACGGAAGACGACTCGGTTTTGCCAAGGCTTTTGACGAAATGCCCAAGCCGCTGCCGACGGGTGGTTGCACGATCAGCCCCAACCGCGAGACGACGCTGCTGCTGAGTCTCAAGCCCACTTCGGTGCTGGCAGCTCTGCGCCATTTGCGACCGCCGCCAGGGCGGGGCGGTTGAGGCACGGTCAGCGCGGGGCTTGCGGCGGACAGGCATGAACCAGGTAGGGGATTGGCTCGCCAGAAGACCACGCCCCCTGCGCCGCGACCATGCGCACGATGTGGCAGCCGCGGGCCAACTTCAGCGTATCGACAAGGGCTTGCACTTGCGCAAGGCCGTTGGCATGGCTCGCTGGCACGAATCCGGACGCTTCAGTGGGTTGAGGGTGCACCGCGAGCACGTCTGGCGGCAGTTTGTTGCCTGCCAGCCTGGCCTGATCCAAGGGCATACGAAACGCGCGCCACGCGGTGCCTCGCTCCGTGGTTTCGAACTCAAGTTCGATGAACGAAGGGCTCACCGGCAACTTGCTCGCGGCGACCACCCCAACGACCCGTTCGGCGTTGGCATCGAGCGAACCGTTGACGGGAACACGCAGCGCGAAAAAGTCCTCCGCGACCTGCGCTTGCACGGGGGATTCCCAGCGCCACATCCCCGATTCGCCGGTGTTGAGCGCATGCCCGTCCTCGCTGAATTCGCAGTGGTCCTTCCATGCGATCGCCGACACGGCGCCGCTGCGCTGCACCGAAACCTCGAACCGCACGCCGTAGCGCGGTGACGCCAGCCGGACGTGCGCGCTGTCGTCCGATTGGGTCCGCAGGGCCTCGAAACGCCAGGCTCCTTCCTGCCACGTCTGCGGCCGGCAGACGGCGGTCAAGGCGAGCAAGAGGGAGGTCTGCTCGACAACGGCGCGCGGGCATCCGGCCTCCGCTTCTCCGGAATGCGTACGACAATCACGGCCTTTGCGCTCGAAGCGCACGCCGAAGCCGCTCCACTGGACGTCCATGCCGTCGGTGGTGACATCAATGATCTCGTGCTGCAGTCCGCTGGCCAGCGTGCGCGCCAACCCGTGCCGCCCGGGCTCGAGGCCAGCGCAGAAGCGCGGCGCCAGCCATGCCGAAGCGCGGCGCAGGACCTGCTCGGCATCGCCCAACATCATCGGCGCGTCCACGGGTGGGGCTGCGACAACGGTGGCCGGCGCCGGCAGTTGCGTGGCCGTTGCCGGGGCGGCAAGACCAACGGCGCCCGTGTCGGCACGAGCGCGCGCCGCCGGTGCGGGCGTCTTGGTGCCGCAGCGGCAACCCGCCGTACCCAGCAGCGCGATGCACAGACCCGCCAGGACAAGTCGGCTTGAAACAGAAAGGTTCGTCATGGCTTGTCGCGCTCTACCTCGAACCGCAGCACGGATGCGCGGCTGGGCGACGACGGTAGCAGTGGCCCGATGGCAACACAATGCGCCCGTTGGTGGCTCGACGCACATTGTGCGACGCCATGGCCCTTGTGCAGCAGGCTCACGACGCCGCAGCAGACAGGCGACTCACGGGGCTGCCTTGCTCAGCGCCTGCAGGATGGCCGTCTCGGCCTTGGTCTCGTCGCCGACGACAAAACTCTCGTGAATCCATGAAATCTTGCCATCGCGACCCACCAGATAGGCGGTCGGCATCTTGGGCGGGGCAAAGCGTTCGGCCAATTGTTGCTCCTGGTCGTGCAGGACCTTGAGGGTGAGCTTGGTGGCGATCACGAATCGCTTGAGCACATCAACATCCTCATCAACACTGATCGTCAACACGGAAAACCCTTTGCCGGCCAGCTTGCGCTCCAGCGCGGCATAGCGAGGCAGGCTCAGCTTGCACGGTTCGCACCACGTCGCCCAGAAGTCCACCAGCACGACCTTGCCGTGCTGTGCCGCCAGATCGAACGGCGTGCCGTCGAGCAATGTGCCGTGAACGAGCGGCGCCGGCTGGTCCAGCCCCGGCGTCGTACCCATCGGCGTCAGCCCGCTGACAAGCGCCAGGGCCAGGGTGGCCGTCGAGAGCAACATGGCAGTCATGGAAACCTCTTGCAATCAAATGGTTCGCGACGTCACGCGAGCCGTGGTCAGAAGGCGCACTGCAGCCCGGCCTCGATCATCGACATCATCCGGACCTTGAGCCAGGGAAAGTCGTCGAAATGTTGCCACATCCAATCATACTTGAGATCCAGTTGCCAGGCGGTCGTGCTCGCCGCGCCGCCGAGATCCAGCGACACTTTCAGCCCTACCAGATTACCTTGCATGGCACCAAGTTCGCGGTCAATCGTCATGTAGCGCAGTCGCTCCTGGTACACGCTGCGGTAGAACGAAGCGCCTTGCTGCCAATACACCCGATCGCGCACGCGAATGCTCAGCAGGTCGGTGGGCGCCCAGGTCAGGTGCGCCTCACCGGTGTGCGAGGACAGTCCCCACGAATCGGAGTAGAGACGGTAGTTGGCTGCCGCGAACCAATTTTTGGCCACAGATCCGCGCAGCTCGGCGGCAACGGCGCGGCGCAGGCGAAAGTCGGGCGCGGATTCCGGGCCGGACGATCCGTTGGCGAAGTGCACGAAGCGATAGACGCTCGATTGAAAGCCGTCCAGGACGCCCACGAACCCGGAAAGCTGGCCAATCCATTGACGGCCAAGGACCTGGGTCCAGCCGACGGTCAGCGCATGGCTGTCGAGACGGCGCGAGAAGTTCGGGTCGTGGGCCCGCCCCACATTCGACCCGGTAAAACTGTAGGCAAGCGACACAGTAGCGTTTCGTTTGGCAAATTCGTCGCTGAGCGCGATCAGGCCCGTCGCCGAGGAATAATCATTCTCGACCGACCGCGTCGCACCGACGGTGAGCTTGGCCAACTTGCGTTCCATCGTCACCGAACCGCCGTATTCCTGGCGGTTCTCTTGAAAGTAGCCCTTGGGCGTTGCCGCGCTGACCACGTCGACCGAGGCGCACGTCATCATGTCGACGGCGACGTGCGCCGCCATCGACACGTGGTCGCTCACGCCACCGGCCACGTTGACGGTCGGCGTGACGATGCGGTTGCCATCGTTGTCGGAGTAGTAGTTCGTGCGCGCCTCCGCCGTCACGCCAGCCGGCGCGGGCGCTTGCGGCTCGTTGCCTGGCGTTGGGGCAGGCGCCAACAATTCCACTGTTGCCGCCGACAGTTCGGCCGGCGCCTCGGGCGCGGGGTTGGCGTCGGCAACCGCGCCGGCTGGCCAGCGGTTCGCGACGAGGCCGCGGCCACCCAACGTCGGGGCAACCCATCTGGCCACTGCAGCGGCAAGCCCGGGCGGCGCACCAACCAGAGGACCGCGCCAGGTCAATTCGGCGACCTCGACAGCTTTGGCGCCGTCGGACGTCACCGCAACGAGCAACAGCCGCACGGCACCCGCGGCGACATCCACCCGCGCCAACAGCCACCGATCGAGGTTGACTTGTGTTGCGATCGCATCTAGTTGCACGGCCAGTGCGCCCTGCGGCGGCCCGTCGCCCAGCCCAGCGACGATCTTGGCAACGCGCGAGACCCGGGCACCGGTATCCAGCGCCGGCAGCGGCACGACGACCACCTCCGCATGGTCGACAAGCGCAGCGATCAGTTCATCCTGCAAAGGGCGCGCCAGCACGGGCTCGCACCCCGGACCACGCAGCAGCGGCAACAGCGCCACGCGCAACGGGGCCGCCGCCGCCGGCCCGCTGACCGCAAGCGCGCACAGCAACGCCAGGATTCGCAACGTCCGGCGTACGCCGTCGCAAGACGTCAGTTGCAACCGCAACCTCCGCCGCCACCGCCAAAGCCGCCGGCTGCACCCTCGCGGTATTGGAATGCGTGTTGTTCCAGTGTCTGTTCGCCGCTGTTGCGCCCCAGCACCATGCATCGGTGCGCCAGACGCTGCCGTTGCCACGGCTCAACCCGCACGCAGGACACAAGCGGCAGCGCCGCCAGCACCAGCGCGAACCACGGCGCCACGGGCGCCCGACGGCGAACCAGCCGCCGCGCCACGAACAACAACGCCACAAGTGCCAGCGTGAGCGCGCCCTCGACCCGCGCCACCCGCGCGGCCGAGCATCCGGGCGCGGGCGCCGCACCGTGCTGCGCCGTGCCACCGCCAACGTAGCCACCCCGCGGCGTCCAACTCACGCTGCCGGTGTCAGCCAACTCGTCTTGCTGAGCCGCATCTGCGATTGGTTCCGCCTGGTCCGGCATTGCCGCGCCTCCCTGGTCGGGCTTGCCCGTATCTGGCGCGCCGGTGTCGGCGGTCGCCGCGTCCTTGGTCGAGACGTCGATCGCACTACTGTCGGGACCCGGCGGTTTGCTCGTGTCGGTGCCAATGTCGGTCGAGCCGGCATCGACGGCCGGTTGGCTGAGCGGGCACCCGCTGCATCCCAGCGCCGCTGCCTTGGCCTTGTCTGCCAGGACGACGCAGTCGCAGCAGGCCATGCCGGCGCCCGGCTTGACGTTCGCGTCGTTGTCGTTGCAGTCCTTGCTTGCCGGGTAGCCATCCTTGTCGTTGTCCGGTTCAGGCGGCACCACTGTGCAAGTGTTGACGCCGCATGCCTTACCGATGCACTTGTCGTTGTCGTCGCAGTCGTACGCCTTGGTCCAGCCATCGCCATCGGCGTTGTTGGTGGACACGATGCCCAGCTTGGTGGCGCTCTTGTCGTCCGAGTCGATGGGGCACTTGTCCAAATGGCAGTACTTCGCGGACTTGCTCGAATTGATGACGTAGCCATCGTGGTCGCAGTCGCAGCCTTCCTTCCACAGGCACGAGGCGCCCGTCTTGACGTCGCACGACGTTGGATCCACCGCCCATACCGGCGCCGCCCACGCGATGCCCCACAAGGCGGCTGCGAGACAAAGCCAGCGGCGCGCCACAAGACGAGTTCGGTTCATCTGCACTGCCCTCCATGAGCGTGATCCGTCGCTACACGGCGACGCAGCAAGGCTCCCCACGCGATCGCAAGGATCAGCAGCGATGCCGTCCACCCACGCCGCGTGCCTCGTGACGCCACGCAACCAGCGGAATCCACAGGTTGCATGCCTTCCGGCCACAATGTCCGGTCGAACACGTAGACATCGTCGCCATAGTAATCGTTGTGGGCATCTGTCACGCGTGTCCCGCCATCCCCATCGACTGCGCCCAGGCGAAAGGACACGGGCCCCAGGGTCTGCGGCGCGCGCCACTGGAAGCGCCACTCGGTTCGGCCTTTCACGGCGGCCATCAGCAGTTGATCGACTTCGTCTTGGGTTTTGCCGGCAGCCATCAAGCCCGCCACATCGATGCAGTCGCCGAGGACGCCGGGGCCACAGATCGCGGGTTGCGCCAGCGACAAGCCGCTGACGGCGCGCGCCTTGCTCAGCAGGGTCGTTTCCTTTCCCGCGTCGCTGTCGCAGCCCTGGTCCGTCAAGTTCCCGGAATCGGTACACAACTTCCCTGCCGGATCCAGATTTCCGGCCAGAAACTCGGCGACGAAGCCGTTGCGGTTGCAGCCGCCCTGCTCCGCTTTGCACGCGCCGTTGCGTTCCATGCCCTTGCGTTCTGGCGCGAGGCGCACCGCGATGACGTAGGTGGTGCCCGGCACGAAACCGGTGACGAACAGCCCGGCCGGGTCGCTGGCCAGCGCCAATCCGCCACCCGCGGCGCCGCCCTGGTGACAAGCGCCGCAGGTCAAGCCATGCGACGTCGGCGAACCGACATAGGTCAAGCCGCCGCCACCGCCCTGGTCTGCGCTCGTCTCGAACATCGACGCGGCCGAAAAGCCCACGAGAAACGGAGTGCTCGCCGCCAAGGCGCCCCATGCCAGAAGCCGCCAGCTGGCACCGGACAAGGCGGCAAAAAGCCGACGTTGTGCTGGAGCGTTCACTTGCACAACTCCGGGCCAAGGCCGAGAAGCCAGCCTTTGATCTTGAGGTATTCGGCATCCAACGCACTCGGGAAGACGTCGCCCCCTGCCGCGTGGTACATGCCGCCTGCCGACACAGCCAAGGGCCGATTCAGCAAGGCGCAATCCTGCACCGGTTGGCCTGGCACGATCATCGCGCGCGCCTGATCGTAGTTGAAGTCGATTTCTGCCTGCGTCAGGGCCGGGTGGTAGCCACTCTCGCGATCCTCCTGCGATTGCGCCGTAGTTGCCTTGGCGAGTTCGCCCGCCAGACGCAGCCGCCCGGGCGCCAGGACGCGCAGCCGGCGCGCCTCACTGCCATGGCATGCGGGCATGGAGCACTGTCTGGCCAGGATCGGCTGCACCGCACATGCGAAGGCAGCCCTGCTCACTGCGGGCATCGCCTCCGGCGGATTGTCCAAGGTGCAACCAAAGGTGCCGAGCATGAGAAAAACCACAGCAAACCAGCCCACTGTTGCGAGTCGGGTCGGTGCGAAGAGGCGAAATGGCGATCGCGAACTTTGGATCACGTCTTGCATGGATTGGAAACGCTGAGGGGTAGCTGCGCCAAGCCGAGTAATTCTCGAAGCTACACGGGCGGCGCGTCACGCGTCAAGCTCGTTCACAAAGGGCCTCATGGTGCGCCGCAGTTGGCTCGGTCACACCTGCGCGAACGGCCTGTCACGCCCGCGCTCGGCAGCGCCGCGACACAAGAAAACGACAGCAAAAACGCCAAGCCTGGAGCGCTCACGGCCCTCTCAGCCTTCCAGACCGCGGAAGAACCAAGACCGGCCGCAGGCACCCCAGGCCCGGCGCTCGCGATGAATCTTGAACGACTTCTAATTCTTCGCCGGCTTCTTGACCTTGGCCGCGCGCGCCGCGCTGTCGGTCGCCTGGCGATGCACATCCATCAGGCGCCACGGGCTGAAGGCTTCGAGCCTGGCTCGCTCGCCCTCCGGCGCCCCCTTGGGATACTTGATCGCCAGAATCGCCGTGATCACGCCGTCGCGTGTGCCGAACTGCTTGGCCATGCGCTGCGTGTTGTGGTGGTGCGAAATGAGCCGCGAATTCGACACCTGCATCAGCGCGCTGCGCGTGCCATCGGGCGCATCGCCGATGAGCTTGACGATGGCGTCGACCAGATCCGACTTGCTGCCGAATGCCTTGCGGACCTGCGCCTTGGGGGTCGGCGGCTGAACCTGCTTGGTGCCTTTCTTGCTGTTTGCCATGACTTTTCTTCTTCCTCGTATCGCCGGTCGCTTTAGACGGCCGACGTTCGGCGGCGCAGCACCGCGACCACCCTTGTGGCCGAGCGCTGCGCCGTAAGTATCGGCCTCGCGGCCGGTTTCCTGCCCGGTCAGCCCTCTTCCACCGCGGTTTGCGCAGTGAGTTCGGGTTTGACGGTCGCAGTCGGTGGCGGCTCTGCCGGCATTTCGGCCGGCTCGCCGCGCTTCTTGGCCAGCGCGATCAGCCCTTGCAGGCGATCCACCTCTGCCGGAGCCCTGCGCGCCGTCGCCGTGTCGGCAAAGCGCTTGTGCAGGTAGTGCCACATCTCGATCGCGCGCGTGCGCCAGCCCAGGCGCTCATAGGCAAGGGCCAACCGCAGGAAATTCTCCTCGGTCTGTGCGCGCGTGGGAAACCGCTGCATGGCCTGGTGCAGGCGAAACACCGTGCCCAGCCAGTTGTCGCGACTCCAATAGAAATTGACCACATAGAGACTGTGTGCCCATTGCGTGTCGATACAATGGGCTCGCAGCGCCATCGCCTCGGTCGCAAAACGCGAGCGCGGATACTGACGCAGAAAGCGTTCCAGGTGGATGCGCGCCTGCTGCACGGCACTCAGGTCGAGTTCCTCCACCGGTGGCATGAACCACAAGTCCGTCGGCGCCAATTCGAAGTAAGCGCGCGCGACCATGAACAGCGCATACGGCACGTTCTCGGATTGGTCGTGACGCTGCGCAAAGGCGAGGTAGGTCTCAATCGCCTCGTCGTACTTGTGCTGGTGGAACTGCGAGTCGCCGAGCCGCAGCCGCGCCAGTTCCGTGACCGACAGATAAGACGGCAATTTCAGAACCTTGGCAAACTCCTGCTCGGCCTCGATCAGACCGCCGCCCGCCAGATGCTCCATGCCGTCCAGGTAGATCTGTTCGGCCTCGGCGCGCGGCGTCTTGGCCGTCTGAGCACCGCCACACGCCACCAACAGCGCCGCAAGCAGCACCATCGCGGGCAGTCTGTGGGTGGAGGCCATCATGCGACACCGCTCTGCCAGGTCAGCAGAAAGACGCAGTAGGTTGCGGGATCGCGCGAGCGCCGTCAACCCCATGCCTGCTAGCCAGGGACAGCTGCGCGACTGGATTTCATTTACTGATCAGTCTGTTAGAACCGCAGGGCGCCGCCCGCGCCAATGTACACACCGTCGCGCAGACCCGCGTCGATGTGCAGCGCCGTGTCGGGCGTCGGACTCCATTGCAGGCCGGTGGTCAGGCGCAGGGCCGGCCACACCCGCGACAGCAGATCTGCTTTTCCATCCGCGACATGACGCCAGTGCGGGCAGGTGTCGCGCTTGTCCGGCGCGCAGATCGGCAGCGCCTCGGTGCGCTCGACATCGCCCGCCAGCACGAGCAACCCAAGGCCCGCGCGCCACATCCAATCGAGGCGATCGCTCAGCGGCGTGCGATGGACGTAGTCGGCGGCCACGTCGATCAGCGCCAGTTTGATCACCGTCCACATCGGCAAGGCCGCGCTGCCCGATGCATACCAATTGGCGGCCGGCACGTTCGGCAGAGCAATACCGCCGCGGATCGCCAGAGAATTCCTGCCGGACAGGGGTACGTGCCAAGCCAGATCGAGACCGAACCCGAACAGCTCCGGGTGATGATCGAGGCGCGAGACGAGCCCCCACGCGCCAGACGGAACCCACACCGGCCCAGCCGACAGCTCCAGCAGCGGTCGCTGCGGCGCTGCAGGTTTGCGCGCAACCACGGGCGGCGCCTTTGGCGGGGCAAGCACCGGAAGTTGTTTCGGCTGCTCAGGTTTCGGTGTCTCGGGCTGCGGTGTCTCAGGCTTTGGCGGCGGCGTCGCAGGTGGCGCCTCAATGCGCGGCGGCAGGCGTGCGCCGGGCGGCGGCAACGGCTCGCCAGGAATGCGCGGCGTGCCGCCGTCGGACTGCAATTCGATAGGCGTCAGCTGTGGTTGAGCGCGGGCCGCGCTTGGGGCAACGCCCTGCCACCCTGTCGCGCAAAGCGCGATCAGCATGGTGGAGCCGAGCCCCCTGAGAGTGCGCGCCACCTGATCCTGCACGAGCCCCCCGTCAGACAGTGGCGTGGGTACGCCGACTCCGGAACCGTACCCGCGTGGACCGAGCTTGGCAACCAGGCCAGCCAAGGTCGACATGCGCGGCGGCAGGGCTAAATCGAACCGGGGGGAAAAAGGGTTGCGCCCACCGCAAAAACCTGCGATCTCCGTGTCGCAGCCAAAGACGTCGCCGATGCGGCTTCGTGACCTGGCGAGACATCACCAGCGCGCGTTGTGGGGCGCCCGCAGGACAAAGAGCTTGGGCTTGGGAGACAAGAGGGGAAGAGAGTTGGCGTCATGCGGTATCCGTTTCTCATCTTGGACCTCAATGGCACGCTGATCGACACGTTCGGCGACCTCACCGAGGCGCTGGGAGTGTTGCTGACCGCGCACGCAAGGCCGGGAGTCGACATCGATCAGGTGCGCGACTGGTCCGGCGAGGGCCTGCGCGCTTTGCTGCGCGCGGCATTCCTCGCGACCGGTCCAACGCCGACGGATCTCGAACTGAACGATTTGCTTCACGAATTCAGGATCTTGTACGAACGTCACCTCGGTGCCGGCGCCTTTCTCTACCCCGGCGTGCAGCAGACGTTGGCGACGCTGGCTGGGGGCGGCGTGCGCATGAGCATCCTCACGAACAAGCCGCAGGGGCCATCCCTCAAGCTGTTGGAACAATTCCGGATCGGCCACTACTTCGACTACATGGTGGCTGGCGATACCGATGTGCCGCGCAAGCC